>WNFR01002771.1_pt1 | contig 18170 bp, 18 predicted proteins | sample 5400221 | NCBI WGS metagenome assembly WNFR01 (sample SAMN13153357, study PRJNA577476) | soil metagenome | isolation source: 40 cm soil under Madrone tree | place: USA:California | collected 2016-06-14
CACATGACACGGTCCACGCCCTCACCACACAAGGTAACTGAGCTGCTCATCGCCTGGGGCAACGGCAGTCAGGATGCCATTGAGCAGCAGTTATTCCCGCTGGTTTATGAGGAGCTGCGCCGTCTGGCTCACCGTTATATGAGCCGGGAACGTCCGGGTCATACACTGCAAACGACGGCGGTGGTCCACGAGGCTTATCTCCGGCTGATTGACCAGAAACACGTGCAGTGGCAGAACCGGGCACACTTCTTTGCTATCGCCGCCCAGATGATGCGGCGCATCCTCATCACGCACGCGCAAAGTCGCGCCTATGCCAAACGAGGCGGCGGCGGGCTTAAGGTCTCGCTTGACGAAGCGGCCATCCTGTCTAATGAACGAGCGGGCGAGTTGATTGCACTCGACGAGGCGCTGAAGAGTCTGACTACTCTTGACCCGCGCCGGAGTCAGGTGGTCGAACTGCGCTTCTTTGGCGGGTTAAGCAACGAAGAGATCGCTGAGGTGCTGAAAATTTCCGCGAACACGGTAACGCGCGACTGGAACGTAGCCAAAGCCTGGCTTTATCGCGAGATGAGTAAGGAGTAGACGGATGGAGCCTGAGCGCTGGCAGGAGGCTAGTCGCATTCTGGAGATCGCACTTGAGCGTGACCCTGACCGACGGGCTGCGTACCTAGGTGAGGTGTGCGCCAATGATGATGACCTGCGTCGAGAGGTGGAGAGTTTGCTTGCGGCGTCTGAGCAGGCTGGAAGCTTACTGGATTCACCTGCGATGAAGATAGCCGCTCCCTTGTTTGTTGCTGATGCGGCTAGGTCGATGCTCGGGCAGTCTGTTGGGCGCTACAAAATAGTCATTGCGCTGGGAGCAGGTGGGATGGGTGAAGTCTATTTGGCGCATGATACAAGGTTAGGTCGTCAGATCGCCCTCAAACTCCTACCGGACAACTTCACTACAGACAAAGATCGCTTGCGCCGCTTCAAGCAGGAGGCCCATGCCGCATCAACCCTCTCACATCCAAATGTCTGTGTCATTCATGAGGTGGGGGAGAACGAGAACGGTCGTCACTACATCGCTATGGAATACGTTGATGGGGAGACACTGCGCCAGCGTCTGGAGGGCACGCGTCTCAAGCTCAGCGAAACGCTTGATGTCGGCATCCAGGTTGCTGCTGCTCTGGCGGCAGACCATGCGGCAGGAGTTGTGCATCGAGACATCAAACCAGAGAACCATCATGGTCCGGCCCGATGGCATTATCAAAGTTTTAGACTTCGGCCTTGCTAAACTCACTGAGCAATGGCCGGCCATAGATTCCCAAGTTGCAACCCAAGCACTCGTGCAAACAGGCACCGGGATCGTGATGGGCACGACCAGTTACATGTCGCCGGAGCAAGCTCGTGGATCAGTAGTAGATGCGCGCACCGACATCTGGAGTCTGGGCGTGGTGCTTTATGAAATGCTTGCCGCGCGCCCGCCGTTTGAGGGCGAGTCGGCGAGCGATTTGATCGCCGCGATTCTGAAAACCGAGCCGTTGCCACTTACTTACTACACGCCCGAAGTGCCGAGTGAATTGGATCATATCGCCAGACACCCTTTAGAGAAAAATCGGGAGGTGCGGTACCAAGCAGTCGGGGACTTGCTGAACGACCTTAAAGAGATCAAACAGGAGTTGGAGTTTCAAGCGAAGCTGGAACGCTCAGTCCAGCCTGAGACGCGCGATCAAGCGAATGCGGCGCGAGGCAGCGAACAGGCAGAGCTTCAGACGGCGCAGGTTGAAGCGATTCATACCAACCAGGAAAGGTTCGCGCGCACGACCTCAAGCGCGGCACCTGATAACCACTCGACGACGCACCGTGATCCCTGGTGGCGAATGAAGCGTTTAATCTGGTCCGCGCCGCTGCTGCTGATCATCGGCGGCGTTACATGGCTCTATATTCATCGACATAATCTTCAACCACAGCTGGCACCGATGAAGGTCAGCCCCTTTACCAGTTTTCCGGGCAGCGAATTCCATCCCCGCCTTTCGCCCGATGGCAATCAGATAGCGTTTGCCTGGGGCGGCGAAAAGGATGAAAACTGGCAGATCTATGTCAAACAGATAGGCAGTGAGAAACCCCTGCGGATCACATCCGAGCCTGCTCCCGGATGGAACTGGACTCCAACTTGGTCGCCCGACGGTCAGAGAATCGCTTTCATACGTATCTCAAAAAGCGAGAACGCTATCTATACAGTTGCCGCGTTGGGGACCGAATCAGAGCGCAAGTTGGTATCGTTAGCTCCCAAAGAAGTTTGGGGCGGTCGGTTGCCTGATAAAATAGATTGGTCTCCGGATGGGAAGTTCATTGCGACCATAGATCTAACCTCAAAGCAGGAACCTCCCCGCATCTTCTTAGTCTCGTCTGAGACCGGCGAAAAGCGCGTGCTGACATCGCCTCCTGCGCAGGGCGATGGAGATGACCAGCCTGCCTTCTCTCCCGACGGTCAGACCGTGGCCTTCTTACGGTACACCGTGAATACATCGGATATCTATCTTGTACCGGTTATGGGAGGTGAGCCGAGGCGTCTCACCTTCGATGACAAGCAATCGAGTTGTCCGGTCTGGACTCAGGATGGCCGCGAGATTGTGTTCACATCGGATCGCGGAGGAACTTCCAGCCTATGGAGGATTCCAGTTTCCGGCGGCACGCCTGAGCGACTGGCAGTAGGCGGGGATAATGTTGGACGCTCGTCTATTTCTCGTAAAGGGTATCGCCTGGCCTACGTGCAAACTAATCCTCAGAGCGTAAATATCAATCGAATTGACGTGCCAAGTATAGCCGGCCATAACTATTCGCCAGCGACGTTGATCGCTTCCACGCGAACCCAGTTTGGTCCACAGTATTCTCCTGACGGTAAGAGTATTGCCTTTGGGTCAGATCGCTCGGGCAGCCCTGAAATTTGGATATGCAATAGTGAGGGACGAAATCCGACTCAGCTAACGTCCTTTAATGGACCTGAAGCCGGCACTCCGCGCTGGTCACCCGACGGGAAGCAACTTGCGTTCGACTCTCGCGCTAATGGTGCCCTCGACATCTACCTACTTAGCGTGGAAGGCGGGCCGCCGCGCCGGATCACAACTGATAGCTCCGAAGATCATTTGCCGAGTTGGTCCCAAGATGGACGGTGGATTTACTTCGCTTCCGATCGCAGCGGAAATTATCAGGTGTGGAAAGTGCCGGTCGAAGGAGGCGCAGCCGTACAAGTGACGAAGCAAGGAGGATTGTTGGCATTTGAGTCTGCCGACAGCAAGTTTGTTTACTATAGTAAGGGCACCTCTGTTGCCGGCCTTTGGCGAGTTCCTGTGGAAGGCGGCGAGGAAACTCTGGTCTTTAATCTCAAAGAAGGATATTGGGGCAATTGGGCACTAATGAACGACGGTATCTACTTCGTCGATCCAGATGCGAAGGATGGGGTGGCGATTGAGTTTTTCAGCTTTGCTACGCATCAGATTACGCAGGTTGCCGCGCTGGGGAATATATATATCTTTGCTCATGGGCTCGCCGCTTCGCCCGACCACCGGTGGATTCTCTACACCCAGTCCTATCAGGGCAACAGGGACATCATGCTGGTGGAAAACTTTCACTGAAAGATGGAAGCGCAATCAGTTTCTTCAGACTCTCGCCAACGCCGACCCGCCTGGCTGCAATCAGGATCGTAGATCAGCGCCACAAACCAACTCAACGAGGGCGACGTGGATGTCGTCCGGGTAAGTTTGGAGACGCGATCAGCGACCACGCGGTGACGGAGCTGATTTTTTTCCATCACTGCCTCGCCTGAACCCGCTGGCCTATTGCGAACGTAACGCCGACTCGTTGAGAGGTTCGCATGGCCCATAAGACTTACCAGTCAAAACATTCAATATGCCGTTGACGAGCGATCCATTATTTCACTTCTCGCATGACGGTCATGCGTTGGTGTACATCAACACGCTGGTCGGCGTCTCAAATCTTTGGAGTCTTCCGCTCGACGGGGGCGCACCAAAGCAAATTACCGATTTCAAATCCGATCTGATTTACAGGTTCGCCTCGTCGCGCGACGGCAAGCAACTCGCCCTCGCGCGAGGGAACGTGAGCCGTGACGCGGTGATGAATCCGTAACAGGTGTAGAAACAATTTCTGCTCCTCGATTGGTAGTACCCTGCTCCTGCTTCCTGCTCCTGCCGCCCTCTCTTTTTTGAATCTGCGGATGTCTATGCCTCAAGCTCGGGTAGCGTCTCAAATCGCAGGAGAGTTTTTACGTCCTCGCTGTCCTGGATTCCTAAGCCTTCTTCAAGACCTGTGGTGCCAATCAACGGTGCGATGCGTTCCACGTTCCGGATTGTGTGATCCAAATGTCTTTCTTCAACCGCTGATTCGCCGCCGAGGATAATCTCAACGGTGCCCGCGGCATCACCCTTGGTCTCGAGGCTGACGCCTACCAAGGGCAGGAACTTCTCCTCCTCCTGCGCGCCAACGTCGCTGCCGACGACTTCGAGTCGAGTAGGTCGCATCTGGTTGCGTTTGCTGAATTCATCAAGAAAAGTTTTCCACTGATTGCGTTCGATAAAACCTGGCATTATGTTTTCCTCCCTCATCTGCTCAAATTACATCCGCACGTTACTTAGAAAAGAACTTACATCCACAGATTACGCAGATTACGCAGAAATGAAAGGGACTCAAGGACCGAGAGCGAGGTGTCTTTTCGCTCAGGTGCGAATTCGTTCCTGTCTTCCGTTAATCTGTGGAATCTGCGTAATCTGCGGATGTCTTCAATATCGCAACAGCGCCCCCACGCTTCCTGCCTCTTTCAAACGCGTCGCCGCTGGGCCACGTACTTGCTCGACCCTGCCTTCCATCTCCACGACGCGCTCTGCGGCTAGCTCGATTAAATCGTCGACTAAACGTACGGCCTTACCGCAGTAACTACAGGACTCGGTTTCTTCTGCCAGGAGCGCCCCACAATTTATGCATTGGCTGCCGCGCGGTACAAAGCCATCTGCATAGACCAGTTGCCAAACGCGGAATTCCTGCAAAGCCAGCAGCGTCTCGTCGAGCCCGCGCACTGCTTGTTTGTTTTTGCCGGCCGCAGTGATCAGTTCTTCCACCAGCTCAACCTCGCGTTTGCGCTCAAGATCCTCTTCGATTTTGAGTGTTTCCTCAAGCACCTGTTTCACATTCGCCTCGACAGGTAAAGACACTTTGCCTGTAACGCGTGTGCGCAAGGACTTCGGCAGCAGGCCATACAACTCGCTGGTCGTTTCAACCGTCCCCGCGAGGATCAATCGGTCAAACTCATGGATACTCGCCAGACGTGACATCATCTCAGCGACGTGCTTGAGATGCGAATAGGCATGCTCGTCGGCCTTGCGTTGGAAGTTCATCTGCGACCGTAGGTGATCCGTTCCAGACGTTTTGACGTGCTGCACATCAGCCAAAGCAAGAGCTTCCTCGTCCTCTTCGATTTCGCCGAGAAAGACTGTGAAGAGCCGCGCATGCTCCCTGTCCGTCAGCACAACACCGTAGCGCTCATGCTCGTCGAGGATTTCCATCAACGGTCGCAGGTAAAGCGTATCGCGCCACCAGACGCCATTGCGCACTCCGACTCTCAGGGCTTGGATCCAAAACAGACCTTCTGACTTATCATGAAAGATAACCAACCCCTGTTTGGGTTCCCGGTAATGCCTTAGAAACCCCAGAACCTGCTCGGCATCGGTATCAAACTCTTTCCGCGCGGACTTGTCGAGTGTCTGCCCAATATCTCGCAACATGTTCTTGAGCACAACCTCAAACGCCCGATTGACGTTGGTGGCCTTTGATTGGTCCGTATCGAGATAGACACTCAAAACCGGACTGGCCGGATTCGACGCGCGTTGCAGTAAAGTTTCAAGGTCGCGTTTTCTTATCATGATTCCCCCCAGACTACAGAGCCAGGAGCAGGAGCAGCAGGCAGGAGCAGGAAAAAAAGGAATCCCTGCTTCTGGTCCTGCCCCTGCCTACTGCTCCTGCTTCCTGCTCCTGCCCCTGTCTGCGGACTGTCTCGTATACATCTCTGCTCTTCGCCGGCTTAACTACTGCGGCTGCGGCTGGGGTTGCGGGGTAAATTCGCCAAGCGTCGCCCGCAGCTGCTGCTCCCGCCCGTCGCGTTGAATCGTCAACGTCACTTCCGTGCCTGGCGGCGTGCTCGCCACCTTATTGCGGAAAATGTTGGCGTCGACGACTTCACCGCCATTGAAAGCTGTGATGACGTCGCCCTTCTTCAGACCCGCTCGCTCGGCCGCGCTTCCTGGTTGCACCTGGACCACAACCACGCCTTTCCCAACGTTGATCCCCAGTTTCGAAGCGATCTCTGGAGTCATTTTGCCGACAGTAATGCCGAGTTGCCCGCGCCGTACTTTGCCGCCCTTAATCAAGGTGTCCATCACGGTGCGCGCCATGTTTGAAGGAATGGCAAACCCAATGCCAATACTGCCACCAGACTGTGAAAGGATTTGTGAGTTGATACCGATGAGCTCGCTGTTTGTGCTTACCAGAGCACCGCCGGAATTGCCTTGATTAATCGGTGCATCGGTCTGCAAAAAGTCTTCAAAATTGCCGTTACTCAGACCCGTCTGCCTGCCTTTAGCGCTGACGATTCCCATAGTCACTGTCTGCCCTATGCCAAGCGGATTGCCGAGGGCCAACACAACATCGCCAACGCGCACTCGATCGGAGTCGCCCAATGCCAGCACCGGCAAGCCACTGGCATCGACTTTCAATACAGCGATATCGCTTGGTGGATCCAGACCAACAACCTTTGCGTCAAGCGTACGATCGTCGTTCAAGTCCACTTTGATCTTCTCAGCGCCGTCAACAACATGATGGTTCGTCAGGATGTAGCCATCGGTAGTGACGATAACGCCCGAGCCCAGTGCCTCCCGGTGCAGTTCGGGAGTCTGTTGTGGCATATTGCCGCGATCGCCAAAGAATTGACGGAAGATCGGATCGTCCATGAACGGGAACTGTTGGGGGGCACGCACCCGCAACTCCGAATGAATCGTGATCACTGCGGGAGAAACCCTGCTGACCACGTCAGCATAAGAAACTACTGGTCCCGTGGGCGGACTGCCTGGCGCTGTGGCATTTGTGTCAGACGACATTGATGCTAAACGCATTGACGAATCCTGGCGAGCACATGCTCCAAATGAAAGGCCCAGCATTAAGACGGCCAGGACCACAAGGATCGACGTCACTATTTCCGCGTGATCGCCCGTGAACTTATTTACTCTCATTACCCCTCCTTTTGTTCGTCGCTTAGCATCTTTTCGTGCGGAAGCAGCAGATTGAGACGCGTCACCATGACGCGCCTCCGCATGAAGTAGCCACTCAGACAGCCCGCGGAGTCATCTGATGAGCAGCGCGCACCAAGCCTCGCAGCTTGACACCAAGACTCAGCAGCAAAACACCAAAGACGATCGCGTAAGCACCAATTAACCAAACCACCGCCAAAGCGCCAACGTTGGGATTCACTAGCAAGGCAATCCCAAATAGCAGCGAAGCGATTCCGGCCAACACCAACATCCATTCGCCAGTGATGTACTTCCGCATCTGAATCGCTGCGACGATCTCAAACACACCCGTAACAATCGACCAGGCGGCGATCAGCATAAGGAGGATGAGGGCCGTGATGCCCGGTAGCATAAACGCCAGCACACCCGCGATCACACTCAAGACGCCTTCTATCAGGAGCACCCACCAGCGCTTGTACTCGCCGTGAGATTTGACGCCAGCGATAATCGCGAATGCTCCATCGACAAGCGCGTATGCGCCGAAGAGAAAGACTAATACAGTCAACGTAATCTGTGGCCAAACGAAAGCCAATATGCCAAAAAGAATGGCAGCGATGCCGCGTAGCACCAGCGCCCACCAGCTACTTGCAAACACTAGCAACATTTTGTTCCCTTCCTTTCTGACTTACCTTGTAGGGGCGGCACTCCGTGGCCCCCCGGTTTCAACGGCTTACGTTGTACTGGCGGCCTCTGGGCGTCCCGGTTCCGACGGAGGGGCGCCCACGGAGGGACGCCCCTACAAAGTGGTTTAGCGACCCGACCCGGCCGCTTGCGCTCTTACCTGCGGTTGTCCGCCTGCCTGGCTATCCTGAATTTGCAACTGACGACCTTGCGCTTCGCCTTGTGCCACCGGCATCGTGACCTCCAGCACGCCGTTGTTGAAGTTTGCCGTCGCTTTCTCGGCGTCGATACCTTTCGGTAATGGAATCTGACGATAGAAGCTGCCGTAAGACCGTTCGCTGCGGTAATAACCTTCGCGCTTTTCCTCGCGCTCTTGTTTGCGTTGACCGCGGATAATGATCGCCTCATCTCTCAGTTCGACCTGGACATCATCTTTGTTAAGTCCGGGTAGATCGGCACGCACAACTAACTGTCCATCACGCTCCGTCACTTCAACCTGTGGCGACCATTCCGCCATCTGCGCGAAGCCCTGCGGGATGACTCCACGCGCGAAACCAAAATCTTCAAAGAGGCGGTCCATGTCTTCCCCGAACCGGCGCATGAAACTGAATGGACTGGCCCAGACCGCCGGCGCTAAGTTCTCCCGGCGCGACAAGCCGGTCTGCTCTCCGGTTGTCTGTTGGCGTTCGTTCTTAGTTCCCTGGGGGTTCGACTGTTTCATTGTCTCCTGGTGCTCTTTTCCTTTAGCCATGATTTCTCCCTTTCTTGATCAAACCAAATGGAGCTGACTAGCGCAGTTCATCAGCTTTGAATTACTGCGGTGGTTGAATGCCTGCTCAAGACTCAATCTTCCGAGAACAGGCTTTTCAGACTGCGCACCGTTGATGCAAGGTTCCTATTCAAGCCTCAGTGATGCACAAGGACCGGCACCGGACTGTTGCGCATCAGGTATTCAGTGGTTGAGCCAAGAGCAAGGCTCTCCGCCAACCGGTTGTTGTAAGCGCCCATTACCAGCAAGTCGCAGTTGTTCTCTTTCGCATGATCGAGGAGCAACGAATGACTATCGCCGAGGAGATAATGAGTGCTCACGTGCAGTGGAAAATCTTTGAAATAACGCGAGACCTCGATGAGTGCCGTAGTTGGGTCTCCTTCACCAACAAGCTCGACAGCATCAACTTCCAGCTTGAGCAAGACCGCAAGGCGGACCAGCATTTGCATCGCACGCCGGGCTGCGGCACTGCCGTCAAAAGCGAGTAGCGCTCGCCGAAACTCGCGAAAACGTGAATGCGTTAGAAGCACAGGCCGCTCCACGCTGCGCACGACCTTCTCGGCGACTGAGCCGAGAAATCCGCTGTCGTACTCTTCGTCTTCACCCCGCAGGCCCATCACAAGAAGATCAGTATTTGCTGATATCGTCCCGAGAATCTTTACGACGTTTCCCGTTTCAAGCTCAGTCCGGCAGGCGACACCGTAACGCTCGCAAATTCTGCCGGCACGTTTCAGCGCCTCCTGGCCGTACGTTTGGTAGTAGTCGCGAACACGTGTGGCAAAACCTCCTGACCGATCGCCCCCGAAGACCTCAGAAAAGTGTTTGATGAAATGGCCTGCCAGCCGGCGTGCGTCGATAACGTAGACAGCTGTCACATGCGAGCCTGCACGTGACGCGACCCATGCACCACACTCAGCAGCAGTGTCGGCGTAGACCGAGCCGTCAGTCGCAATCAAGACGTTGCCTATTCCAGAATGTCCGTTAGCGTTCATTCAGATCACCTCTCCGCCGACGCAAGGTACTGATGAATAAACTGCACTGCGGTGGCGCCTTCACCCACTCCGGCAGCCACTCTCTTTACGGAGCCATGCCGCACATCGCCAGCGACGAATATTCCCGGCTTGCTCGACTCAAGCCAGAATGGATCACGTTCCAGTGTCCAGCCCCGAGGCCAATGGCCCTCGCCACGGCCTCGCTGCAGATCGGGGCCGGTAAGAATGAATCCATGATCGTCAGTCTCTATTATCTCGGCGAGCCATTCCGTGTGTGGCAGCGCACCGATGAATATGAAGAGTGCGTTGGTTGGAACAGTTTCTTTTTCGCCCTTCGCGGCGTCGTAGATCGTGATCGCCTCGAGTCGTTGGTCTCCATGGGCCTCGACGACCGTGGTTCGTAACCGTACCTTGATATTTTTTGTTGCCGCGATCTGGTCTATGAGGTATCGCGACATCGACTCCGACAACGATTCGCCCCGCACTAACATCGTCACGCTGCGCGCATAGCGGGAGAAGTAGATGGCGGCCTGCCCGGCCGCGTTTGCTCCGCCGACAATGTAGACATCCTCATCGCGACAGAAGAAAGCTTCAGCTACCGTTCCGCCGTAATAGACTCCGGCCCCAATCAGTTTGTCGATACCGGGTAAATCCATCCTGCGCCACTGAACTCCGGTTGCCAGAAGCACGACGTGACAGCGCAGAGCTAAGCCGTCGCCAAGTGTGACTGTGCGCAAGGGGCCTTCGACGCTTAGTTTGGTAACAACTTGGGGCGTGACTATTTCTACGTTGAACTTCCTCGCCTGGGCCGCCGCGCGACGAGCAAGGTCTGCCCCACTGAGACCAGCAGGAAAACCGAGGTAGTTTTCAATCAACGCACTCAATCCTGCTTGACCGCCGGGCGCGTGGCGTTCCACCATCACGGTGCGCAACCCCTCGCTAGCGCCGTAAACCGCAGCGGCCAAACCTGAAGGCCCACCACCAACGATCACCAGATCATAGAACGCCCCTTCGGGCCGCATTTTCAGTCCGATCTTTTTAGCGATCTCGGCATTTGTGGGTTGTACGAGTCGGGACCCATCAGGAAAAAGCACGACTGGTAAACGCGAATGCCCATCCTCCGTTTCACCCACCAGGCGACGGGCCTCTTCATCTTGTTCGATGTCGACCCATTCGAAAGGCACGCAGTTACGCACAAGAAAGTCGCGTGTTTGGTGGGCCTTCGGCGAGAAGCGGCAACCTACAACTCGCAAGCCCCCAACAGGTGGACGCGAGCGCGACCACCAATCGGCCAGGAGATCGTTGACTACTGGATACAGGTTTTGTTCAGGTGGCTGGCACGGCTTGATCAAGAAATCGTCAATCCGAGACTCTTCGATCGCCTTAACCGCGTTTTCAGTGTCGCGAAATGTCGCGAGCAGTACGCGCTTGGCGTCAGGAAAAAGGCCATGCGCCTCACGGAGAAACTCGACTCCGGTCATATCCGTTAGTCGTAGGCCAGCAAGAACCAGCGCAGCTGGTTCGTTGCGATCTCTCAACCGCCGCAGCTTTTTGAGCGCTTCGCGACCACTCCGCGTAGTGAGGATGCGATACTGACGACGATAATTTCGCTCCAGGTCGCGCGCAATTAGTTGCAGCGTATCCTCGTCGTCGTCTACTACAAATAGGACTGGCTTAGCCATGAGATCCACCACTCAATAATCAAGTCAACTCCACGTCAGAACCGAGGAGCGGTAGCGACCGGGTCCAAGTGGCGCGACCATTCATCCCTCGAGTGAGACGGCACCAGACCCGACGAGCGGTAGCGACCGGATCCAAGTGGCGCGACCATTCATCCCTCGAGTGAGACGGCGCCAGACCCGACGAGCGGTAGCGACCGGGTCCAAGTCGCGCGACCATTCATCCCTTGAGTGAGACGGCGCCAGACCCGACGAGCGGTAGCGACCGGGTCCAAGTCGCGCGACCATTTATCCCTTGAGTGAGACGGCACCAGACCCGGTCGCTACCGCTCCTCGGTTCTGACGTTGAGTGACAGGTTAATGCCTTTACATACTTGGCCATCTTCAACCTGCGCTTCCCACAGTCTCCGCACGGCCTGCCCCTCTGGTCGAGTACGTAAAGTCCTCACTCTTCCAATCCACAATCACCTTGTCGCCGTCGCGGATCTCACCACTCAAGATTCGGCGACCAAGCGGTGTTTCCAAATACTTCTGGATCGCACGCTTCAGCGGACGCGCTCCATACACCGGGTCATACCCCATTTGAGCGAGGTGCCCGGCCGCTTCCGGAGTCAACTCAATATCGATGTGTCTCTCCGCGAGACGTACACGCACTCGGTCCAGTTGAATGTCGAGGATCTTCTTGAGGTCCTCTTCCGTGAGCGAATGGAAGACCACAATCTCATCGACACGGTTCAAGAACTCGGGACGGAAGTGATGCTGCATCTCCGCAAGCACGGCTCCCTTCATCCGCTCGTAAGCCTCCGAGTCGGTCTTTCCCTTGTACTCTAGAATGTGCTGCGATCCGATATTCGAGGTCATGATGATGACCGTGTTTTTGAAATCGACGATTCGCCCCTGCCCGTCGGTCAAGCGACCGTCATCCAATATCTGCAGTAAAACGTTGAAGACGTCATGATGAGCCTTCTCAATTTCATCGAAAAGGATGACGGAATAGGGGCGACGACGGACCGCCTCCGTAAGTTGTCCACCTTCTTCGTAGCCTACGTACCCAGGCGGCGCACCGATCAGACGACTCACCGCATGCTTCTCCATATACTCGGACATGTCGATACGAATCATTGCCCGCTCATCGTCAAACATGAACTCAGCGAGAGCGCGCGCTAGTTCTGTTTTTCCGACGCCCGTTGGACCAAGGAAGATGAATGAACCGATAGGCCGGTTCGGATCCTTCAAACCAGAGCGCGCGCGGATAACCGCATCGGCCACAGCCTCGACAGCTTCCTCCTGTCCAATCACTCGCTTGTGCAGATGTTCACCGAGTTGCAGTAGCTTATCGACCTCACCCTGCATCAACTTCGAGACGGGAACGCCCGTCCAGCGGCTCACCACTTCGGCGATGTCTTCTTCATCGACCTCTTCCTTAAGCAAACGCGAGGTGCCTTGTTTCTTCGACAGCAACTCTTCTTCCGCCTGCAGGCGTCGCTCGAGGTCCTGCAGTTTGCCGTAGCGCAATTCTGCCGCTCGATTCAGATCATAGGCGCGCTCCGCCTGCTCAATTTCGACCCGCGTGTGATCGATCTCTTCGCGAAGTTTGCGCAAACGCTCGACCGCCTGTCTTTCAACCTGCCATTGCGAACGCAGTGCATCACCGCGCGCCTTTAGATCGGCAAGCTCCTTCTCGAGTTTCTCCAGTCTGTCCTTTGAGGCGCGGTCTTTTTCCTTCTTAAGTGCTTCGCGCTCGATCTCCAACTGCATCACGCGTCGCTGCACTTCATCCAATTCGACAGGCACACTTTCGATTTCGGTCCGGAGCCTGGCCGCGGCTTCGTCAACGAGATCTATTGCCTTGTCTGGTAAGAAGCGATCGGCGATGTAGCGGTGCGAGAGCACGGCGGCCGCGACGAGAGCGGAATCCTTAATGCGCACACCGTGGTGCACTTCGTAACGTTCGCGCAGACCCCTCAGGATCGAAATCGTGTCTTCGACCGAAGGTTGGTCGACAAAGACAGGCTGAAAGCGGCGCTCGAGCGCAGCGTCCTTTTCAATGTACTTGCGATACTCGTCCAGCGTGGTAGCGCCGATGCAATGGAGCTCGCCGCGAGCCAACATCGGCTTCAGGAGGTTGCTGGCATCCATCGCTCCATCTGCTTTACCGGCCCCAACGACCAGATGCAGTTCATCGATGAACAGGATGATCTGACCTTGCGCCTCCTGTACTTCTTTGAGTACCGCCTTCAGTCTCTCCTCAAACTCGCCGCGATATTTGGCACCGGCAATGAGCGCGCCCATATCGAGCGCAACAACCTTTCGATCCTTCAGACTCTCCGGGACGTCGCCGCGTACGATGCGTTGCGCCAACCCTTCGACTATTGCAGTCTTCCCCACGCCAGGTTCGCCGATCAAAACGGGGTTGTTCTTGGTTCGTCGTGAAAGAACCTGGATCACGCGACGGATCTCTTCATCACGTCCGATCACAGGATCCAGTTTTCCTTGAGCACCGAGCTTCGTCAGATCGCGACCATAACGTTCGAGTGCTTCATAGGTAGCCTCCGGATTTTGCGAGGTAACGCGCTGAGAGCCGCGCACCTGCCGTAATGCCTGCATGAGTTTGTCGCGTGTGAGGCCCAACTCACTAAGGATGCGACCGGCTGCTCCCGATCGGTCTTCGACCATTGCCAGTAAGAGATGTTCGACTGAGACGTATTCATCTTTGAGTTGTTTCGCTTCGTCTTCGGCTTGCACCAAAACCCGGTTAAGCCGGCCCGTTACATAAACCTCGCCGGTGCCGCCGGTCGTTGATGAGACCTTCGGCAAACGGGCAAGCTCGGCCTCGACGCGCTGGCGCACAACGTCCGCATCAACGGCGGTCTTGTCCAGGATCGATTTTGCGAGTCCGCCATCCTGCTGGATGAGTGCCAGCAGGAGATGCTCGACGTCGATCTGCTGATGGCCCAGCCGGGTTGCTTCGCTTTGGGCGGCACGCAGGGCTTCTTGCGCTTTCTCAGTCAGACGGTTGATGTCCATAAGAGACTCCTGTGATTTAGTAAGCAATCCCAAACATTAGGCGACGGATCCGAAGCTCTTAAGTGCGGTCGTCTCCCGATGCGCCGCGCTCTTGAGTGCAGCTAATAGGGGCTCAATGTCCCACGAGCCGTCATACCGAGCGCCGTTTATGAAAAACGCGGGTGTGCCGTTGACACCGCTTTTCACGCCGCTCAAGAAATCTTCTTGCACGCGTTCCCGGTGGGTTCGCTCTTCTAACTCGCGCACAAACCGTCTTGTATTGAGACCCAACTCGTGGGCGAACTGAGCAAGATGCCAGGCGTCAAGCGTCCCTTGGTTTTCGTATAGCAGATCATGCATCTCCCAAAACCTACCCTGCGCACCTGCCGCCTCAGACCCTTCCGCTGCGGGCTCGGCATGCGGATGCGTTTGAGTAAGCGGAAAGTGCCGAAAGACGAAGCGCAGATCGTCTTCCATTAACTCTTGAATCTTTTTGATGATGACGTGTGCGGCGCCGCAGTATGGGCACTCGAAGTCACCATACTCGACCAACGTCACCGGCGCTGTTGCCGGTCCTTGCACATGGTCGCGTGGCCCTACGGGAAGGACGAGTTTTGAATGCATATTAGTGGACATTTGAAGACTCCCTGTCGGATAGATTTTCAAGTGCTTTAAGAATTCCATCGGCGCCCGGGTTCACATCGATCGGTGATACGTAACTCCAGCTGATTTGACCAGCACTGTTGATGACGAAGAGCGCGCGCTCGGTGACGCCTTCTCCGTTGCGATAGACTCCATACTTTTTCGCTACTTCTCCTTTTGGCTCGAAGTCGGAAAGCAGCGGGAAGTGCAGGTTGCGGAATTCGGTGTAAGCGCGATGACACCAGGGACCGTCGACGGAAATTCCGAGTAGCTCGGCATTGAAGCCTTTGAAGAGCGGCAGTACTTCGTTGTAGAGCGCCATTTGATCACCACAGACGGGGCTCCAGTCGGCTGGGTAAAACGCGAGAATTACCGGATGGCCCCGTAGAGTTTCGAGCGAGAGTTTCCGGTCAGGGGCAACAGGGAGTGCGAAGTTTGGCGCGGCTGTGCCGGCTGGGAGGGCCGAGTCAGAGTTGGAGTTCGGTGTATCAACAGTTTGTGTGCTCATACGATTGCTCCGTCTATGTCCGATATGCTTTAGCTTGTCGTTTCCTGGCGATGGAATCTTCTTCCATAGTCATCGACAAGCTAAAGCATATCGGACATTTACTCTCCAATTCTTTGTCGCATCTCTGCCAGGTCGCGATTTAGCCGCTCAATTCTTCCAACCAGATCGAGGATGATCGCCGCCCCGGCGAAGTTGACACCCAGATCGTGGTGGAGACGCTGCATACGCCGTAGTTGCACGATTGCGCGTCTTGGCAGTAAAGCCTCGGTCTTGCTGTCGAGGGTTTCAATCAAACCCTGTTGCGCGAGCCGCGCCACCAGCGAACGCCTGGCGCCAACTATCTCCGCTACTGCGTCAAACGTAAGTGGTTCATCTACATCGAAATCATTCAGGTGCATAATTCGTTCCGATTCTCAGTCAGCTTCTTTCTCAAGAACCGACCGCCGCCTAACATTCGTCAGTCAGGCGCATTCATTTCCAGTCGAACACCCGAGTAGCGCAGCACCACACCGAGTGTCAGTATGAAAGCGCAAAGAACCAGCATTTGCCGCCAATCGACCTGCATTGCTCCTATTAAGATCACTTCTCGCAACGTAGCGACGATACCCACCTCAACCATCGTCGCAACAGAGATGCGGTGCTCTTCCAAATAGATAACCAGCAAACGAAACAACTCGATCAGGACGAGTATGAAGAGGATGTCCGAGATCACTGCCGAGAAATCCGTGCCACCCAGTAACGAGCGCCCCAGATGAAAGAGCTTGATCAACATGGCAATGAAAAGCGCCGCGCAGACACCCAGCACAATGATGTCCTGGACCAACTCGAGATACTTCCGCAGTGTCGGATTGCGGCTGCGGACTGCTGCAGGTTCAGCGCGATAATTAAGTTCGGCTACCATTCTTGTCTGCTGCTTTATGTCCGATATGCTTTAACTTGTCGTTCTAATGTCCGATATGCTTTAGCTTGTCGCCGACTCTTGAAGAAGACTCCATTGCCAGATAACGACAAGCTAAAGCATATCGGACATTCAGTTATCAACCGGCGCGCGGATTGAAACTCGAAACCCGGCGCAGCTCTTCAAAGAGACGACGTTCTTCAGGGCTCACTTGTTTGGGTACGACGATTTTCAATCGCACATACTGGTCACCCCTGCCGCCGTGACGTTTGTTCAAACCTTGCCCGCGGAGGCGCAGCCGTTGACCATTTTGCGCGCCCGCTGGAATGGTCACCTCAACCTGTCCATCGATCGTCGGTACTTCAATGCGTCCTCCCAGAACAGCTTCCCACGGCGCGATCGGTCTCTCTACTTCGACGTCGTCACCGTGCACCGTGAAAACAGGATGCGGCCGCACACGAATGTGCAGGTATAGATCTCCCGACGGCGCGTCCTTCGCTCCACTGCCACCTTGTCCGGCGAGACGAACGATCGCGCCGTCTCGCACTCCGGCGGGGATATTGACTTCAAGTGTCTTGACCTTGGGTACCTGGCCCAAGCCACCGCACGTCTGGCAGACCTGGTTGTCCTTTACGACGCCGGATCCATTACACGTTGGGCAGATCTCAGCCGCCTGAAGTTGCAACGTGCGTCGCCCGCCGCGATGAGCTTCCTCCAGCGATAATTCCAGTTCGGCCTCTACGTCTTGTCCGCGACTGCTCCGACTACTGCGCCCGCGCGTCCCACGGCCGAACATCTCCTCAAAAACATCGAAACCTCCTGCCCCGCGGAAGCCGCCGAAATCAAAGTCTCCAAAGTCGAATCCGCCAGCCTGTGGTCCGCCCGTACTTCTGGCACCCTCCCAACCTGGAGGAGGCGCGCCGCCACCTTGCTTAACCGCGCGCCAGTTGTCGCCGTGCTGGTCATAGAGTTTTCGATTCTCCGCATCGGAGAGCACGTCGTATGCTTCCTGCAACTCCTTGAAGCGCTCTTCAGCAGTTTTGTCGCCTGGGTTCAAGTCGGGATGAAACTTGCGCGCGAGTTTGCGATAAGCCGTTTTGATTTCATCTGCTGATGCACTACGGCCAACGCCGAGCACTTCGTAGTAGTCTTTTGTCTTTACCGCCATCGCTTGTCATTTCAAATCAACAGACAGAATTAACAATATGAACAGGACTACAAAGACCTTAGAAACGATTGCTTGATCTCTTCATGTCAATCCTGTAAATCCTGTCCGCCTGTTCCACCCTATTTCGGCTGCTCGCTCGCGACCTGTATTTCATTCTTCACATCGAAAAGGCCCGGGACACCACGCGCTCTTACGTAAGCCAACTCCGCGTCAGCCTTCGAATCAACGATCCCTTTCAAGGTGGCGCGCCCATTCGCGACGATGAGGTGAATTGGCGGGACTGATTGCGTTGCATAGCGGAACAACGGCGAATCCCAGTTGTACAGTGTCCGATAAAGAGCAAGTCGCAACCGATCGTCCGAGGGCGAGAGCGGCAATACTTCGATCTCATTGACGACTCCCGCCACGCCATCGATCTTTTTCACCCGAGCTTCAGCGTCCGACTTGGTTGTAGGCCGCACCACTTGTCCACGCAGCACAACTGTATTGTCAGGACGCACTTCAAACTCCAGCCAATCAAACACTCCGTAGTAAGGCAGGGTGGCCAGTTCGT
>WNFR01004955.1_pt1 | contig 18169 bp, 17 predicted proteins | sample 5400221 | NCBI WGS metagenome assembly WNFR01 (sample SAMN13153357, study PRJNA577476) | soil metagenome | isolation source: 40 cm soil under Madrone tree | place: USA:California | collected 2016-06-14
CGCGTGCAACGTGAGCCCGTGCTTCGGCAGGACGTCGAGCGTGCCGTCGACGACGATCGGGACTACCGGTACACGGTGGCCCGCCGCGAGCGTGAAGGCGCCGTGGCGGAACTCGCGCAGCTCGCCGTCGGGCGAGCGCGTCCCCTCGGGAAAGATCATGATCGAGCTGCCGCTCTCGAGCGCCTCGCCGCACGCCGCCATCATGCGCCGCACATCGCCGCGGTCGCCGCGCCGGATCGCGATGTAGCGATTGAGCGTCATGTTCCAGCCGATGAACGGCACGCGGAAGATCGACTCCTTCGACACCCATTTGAAGTGCTTGTAGAGGCGGAAGAGGACGAGGATGTCGATGAGCGATTGATGGTTCGCGACGAGCACGTACGTCTCGCCGTCGCGAATGCGCTCGCGGTGGCCCACCGTCACCGTCCAGTAGGGGAAGACGTAGGTGTAGAGCGATGCCCACGCGCAGGCGTAGAGATGCAGCGCCCGTAACCGCCGATCGAACGGCGCCGTCACCGCCCACAGCAGGAGCGCGCCGACGAAGAGCAGCGGGCAGGTGACGACGATGAGCAGCCAGAGCCCGTACGAGGCGAGCGTCTTCATCACGGCGTAGCGTGGTGGCGGCGCGCCGGCGACGCGTCCGGCGTCTCTCGCCGCGCCTCGGTGGTCGCGGGCGCGTCCGCATAGACCTCGGTGACGCGTAGCAGGAGTCCCTTGAGATAGCGGCCCTGCGCGTGCGCCAACGCTTGCGGGTGGTCGAGACCGGGGCCGAGACGTGCGAGCAGCTGACACTCCCGCTTTGCGTCCGCTGCGGCGGCCGTGACGGCGTCGTGGAACGCGTCGGCATCGACGTGTTGCGAGCAGCTGAACGTCATCACCAGTGCGTCGCGCTCGGTCTGGCGGAACGCCTGGAGGTTGACGTCCTTGTAGCCGGCGAGGGCGCGGTCATGCTCCGTCCGACGGCGCGCGAACGGCGGCGGGTCGAGGATCACCAGATCGAACGACGGCAGGTCACCGCGGAGAAACGTGAACACGTCGTCGCGGACGAAGGTCCCACGGTCGGGATCGTAGCCGTTCAGGAACCAGCTCTCCTCCGCGTGCAGGATCGCCGCCGCCGAGCTCTCGACGGACGTGACGTGCGCGGCGCCGCCTTGCGCGGCGGCGATCGCGAACGCGCCGGTGTACGCGAAGAGATTCAAGACGCGCCGCCCGTCGGCGAGCGTCGCCACGAGATCGCGGTTCGGACGCTGATCGAGGAAGAAGCCGGTCTTCTGCCCGCCGCGCACGTCGACGCGATGGCGGCGGCCGCTCTCCTCGATGATGACGTCGGGGGGCGGCTCGGCGCCGGCGAGCACGCCCGTGCTCGGGGCGAGGCCCTCGGCGCGACGGACGTTGCCCTCGCTGCGCTCGAAGATCCCGCGCGGCGCGCACAGCGCCTCGAGGGCCTCGATGACCCACGGCTTCAATCGCTCGGCGCCGGCGGTCAGAAACTGCGCGACGAGGAAGTCGCCGTAGCGATCGACGACGACGCCGGGCAGCCGGTCGCCCTCACCGTTCACGAGCCGCGCCGCATTCGAGCCGCGCACGCTCTCGCGCCAGCGCAGCGCCGCTGCGAGACGGCGGCGGACGAACGCGGCGTCGACGGGCTCGTCGCCGCGCGTCAGCATACGGATCGCAATGCTCGTCTTCGGCGACCAGGTGCCGCGCCCGAGCAGGCGCCCGTCGGCGCCGTAGACGTCGGCGATCGCACCCGCCGCAGCTCCGTCTTCGATGCGCGCGATCGCGCCCGAGAAGATCCACGGATGACCGGCGCGCAGCACGAAGTCGCGTCCCGGCTTGAGGTCGACGCGCATCGCGGACTCGCTCAGGCGCGACGGCCGGCCGCGCCGCCCTTGGCGGCGCGCACCCAGAGGCCGCTCTTGCCGCCGGCTTTGCGCAGCAGCCGCACCGCGGTGATCTCCATCGCGCGATCGACGGCCTTGCACATGTCGTAGACGGTGAGCGCCGCGATCGTCGCCGCCGTCAGCGCCTCCATTTCGGCCCCGGTCCGCCCGTCGAGGCGCACGGTCGCCTGGACGTCGAGGATGCCGGCCGCGGCGTCCGGTTGGAAATCGACGGCAACGTGGGTGAGCAGCAGCGGATGGCAGAGCGGGATGAGCCGCGACGTCTCTTTCGCCGCGGCGATGCCCGCGACGCGCGCGACCGCAAGCACGTCGCCTTTCGGCAGCGCGCCGGCGACGATCAGCTGCAACGTCTCGGGCCGCATCACGACGCGCGCCGCCGCGACCGCCTCGCGCTGCGTCGTCGCCTTCGCGCCGACGTCGACCATGCGCGCCCGCCCGCGCGCGTCGAGGTGCGAGAGTCGCTTGCCTGTCCTCGGAGGGCTTGCCCTCGGAGGACTCGTGCTCGTCGGACGCGCCGTCGCCATGCGGGGCGGCACTGTAGTGATGGATCGCGTCAGTGACAACTCGCGAGCCGTCGGTTGCATTGTACGGATGTGCTGATTACGGTTCGCCAATGCCGGAGCGCACCCACTTCAAGGTCGTGATTCTCGGCTCGGGTCCCGCCGGACTCACCGCCGCGCTCTACGCCGCGCGCGCGAATCTCGAGCCGCTCGTCGTCGAGGGCACGCAGCCGGGCGGCCAGCTCACCATCACCACCGACGTCGAGAACTACCCCGGATTCCCGTCCGGTATTCTCGGCCCCGAGTTGATGGAGCTCTTCAAGCAGCAGGCGGAACGGTTCGGGACGCACTGCATCCTCGGCGACGTCACGAGCGTCGATCTCGGCAGCCGGCCGTTCCACCTCCACTTCGCCGACGGGCAGACGTTGACGTGCGAGGCACTCATCATCGCCACCGGCGCCGCCGCGAAGCTCCTCGGAATCGAGTCCGAGACCCGCCTGATGGGCTACGGCGTCTCGGCGTGCGCGACCTGCGACGGCTTCTTCTTCAAGGACAAAGACGTGCTCGTGGTCGGCGGCGGCGACACCGCAATCGAGGAAGCGCACTTCCTCACCAAGTTCGCGAGCAAAGTGTCGGTCGTCCACCGGCGCCACGAGCTGCGCGCGTCGAAGATCATGCAGCAGCGCGCGTTCGGCAATCCGAAGATCGATTTCATCTGGAACACGGTGGTCGGGGAGATCCACGGCGACCCGCAAGCCGGCGGCGTGACCGGCGCGACGTTGCGCGACGTCACGAGCGGCGCCGAGCGCCGCGTACAGACCGACGGCGTCTTCATGGCGATCGGCCACACCCCGAACTCGACGATCTTCGAAGGCCAGCTGGAGATGGACTCGTACGGGTACATCGTCACCAAGAAGAGCTCGACCGAGACGAGCGTGCCCGGGGTCTTCGCCTGCGGTGACGTCCAGGACCGCACGTATCGCCAGGCGGTCACCGCCGCGGGCACCGGCTGCATGGCGGCGATCGACGCCGAGCGCTTCCTCGAGGCGCAGCACCACGCCGCGTCGGCACACGCGTCACAACAGAGCGGCTGATCCGCGGCGCGACCGTCACCGTGACGGGAATGCGCCGCCGACCGCCGGCTCGGCTCGAGATCCTGACGATCTACCGCGGCATCGCCGCGACGTTGGTGGTGCTCTTTCACTACCTGAGGATCGCGCCCCTGCCGTCGTGGACGCCGATGCTGCCGCCGGACAAGCCGATCGGCTTCTTCGAGTTCGGCCATAGCGGCGTCGATTTCTTCTTCGTCCTGAGCGGCTTCGTGATGGTGTGGGGCTACTGGCACGAGGCCGGCGACCCGCGGCGGCTCTGGCCCTACCTGAAAGCGCGCTGCGCGCGGATCTACCCGACGTATTGGGCCGTGTTCCCCCTGACCGCGCTCTACCTCTGGACGCACCCGCAGGTGAACGACGTCGCGCTCGCGCCCGACGCGTTGTTTCGCGCGGCGTTGCTCTACCCTCCGGGACCGTTTCTCGTGCCGCCGTCCGGCACGTTGCCGTACGAGCTCGTGTGCTACCTCGGCTTTGCGGCGTTGTTCGTCGTGGGCCCGACGCTCTTTTGCGTCGCGGCGCTGGTCTGGTGCGGCGCGGTCCTCGCCCAGTGGTACGACTGGACATCGGTCGCGGACTCGCTGTGGATGTCGCCGCGCGTCCTCGAATGGTTTCTCGGCGCAGCGGGAGCGCTCTTCGTATTACGCGTGCAGCCGCACGTGTCGGCGCTGTGGCTCACGCTGTCGACGGTCGCCGTCCTCGTGATGGCCGTCGTCGACGACGTCGGCATCGCGCGCGGCAGCTACCACGACATCCGCAACTTCGCCCTCCCCTATCTGCTGGTGATCGTCGCCGGCGCGGGCTACGAGCTCGCCGCCCCGCGACGCTACCCGTGGCTGCTCGTGCTGCTCGGCGAGGCGTCCTACTCGATCTACCTCACGCACTTCTACTTGATCCGCATCGTGGTCTACCCGGTCTACGGTCACCCGATCATCGCCGCGTGGCTGGGATCGACCGTGCAGGACCTGGTGGTTTTGACCATCGTCCTCGCCGGTGGCGTCGCGTGTTGGGCCGTGATCGAACGACCGCTGCTGCGGCGCAGCCGCCGCTTCGTCGGAACGCGGCCGCACGTGCGCAGCGCGGGCGGCCGACCGTAACCCCGCCTGGTCATCATCGCGTCCTTACGCGGCACGCTCACAGCCGGACGGGGACGCCGCGCGCGAGCAGGTACTCCTTGCACTCGCGGACGCTGTACGTCCCGTAGTGGAAGATCGACGCCGCGAGGACGGCGCTCGCGCCGCCTTCGGCGAGACCCTCGTAGAGGTGCGCGAGGGTGCCGACGCCGCCCGACGCGATCACCGGCACGTGCACGCGCCGGCTGACGGCGCGGGTGAGCGCGAGGTCGTAGCCCGCCTGCGTGCCGTCGCGATCCATGCTGGTGAGGAGGATCTCGCCGGCGCCGAGCTGCTCCATGCGCGCCGCCCACTCGACGGCGTCGAGCCCCGTCGGTGTGCGCCCGCCGTGGGTGAAGACCTCGAACCGTCGATTTCGCCCCCGCTCGCTGCGCTCGCGATGGGCGTCGCCCTCGGGAGTGAATCCCGAGGGCTCCGGGCCCGCCTTCACCTCTTCGGCATCGATCGCGACCACGATGCACTGGCTGCCGAAACGGATCGCGGCCTCCTCGACGAGCTCCGGGCGCTCGACCGCAGCGGTGTTGATCGACACCTTGTCGGCGCCGGCGTTCAGGAGCGCGCGAATGTCGTCGAGCGTGCGCACGCCGCCGCCGACGGTGAGCGGCATGAACACGCGCTCGGCGGTGCGCGCGACGACGTCGAGGATGATCGGGCGCTTCTCGTGCGACGCCGTGATGTCGAGGAACGTGAGCTCGTCGGCTTGCTCGCGGTCGTAGCGCGCCGCGATCTCGACCGGGTCGCCGGCGTCGCGGAGACCGACGAAGTTGACGCCCTTCACGACACGGCCGTCCTTCACGTCGAGACAGGGGATGATGCGCTTCGTCAGCATGACGTCAGCCGTCCCCGCGGCGGTTGCCGGACGCGTCCTCGCCGCGCCCGACGCGCAGCGCCGCCGCGAGATCGACGGCACCGGTGTAGAGCGCGCGGCCGACGATCACCGCGGTCAAGTTGGGACGGCCGAGCGCGCGCAGCGCGCGTACGTCGTCGAGCGACGCGACGCCGCCGGACGCGATCACCGGCAGCGTGACCCGGGCGGCGAGCGCGTCGACGGCGGCGGCGTTCACGCCGCTACCGGTGCCGTCGCGCGCGATGTCGGTGAAGACGATGCCGGCGGCGCCGGCGTCCGCGACGCGTGCCGCCAGTGCCGTCGCCTCGGTCGCGCTGTCACGCACCCAGCCGGCGACGGCGACCTTACCCGCACGCGCGTCGATGCCGGCGAGGATTGCGCCGGGGTGGCGCCGGCACGCTTCGCCGAACAAGTCCGGATCCTCGAGCGCCGCCGTGCCGAGGACGACGCGTCCCGCGCCCGCCGCGAACACGCGCTCCAGCGTGTCCAGGTCGCGCACGCCGCCGCCCACCTCGACGCGCGCATCGACGGCGCGGCACACAGCACCGATCGCGTCGGCGTTCACCGGCGCGCCGCGGATCGCGCCGTCGAGGTCGACGACGTGGATCCACTCGGCGCCGCCCGCCTCGAAGCCGCGCGCCACCGCGACCGGATCGTCGGCGTAGACCGTTGCCTGCGTCATGTCGCCGCGGACGAGGCGGACGCAGCGACCGTCCTTCAGGTCGATCGCCGGAATGACGAGCATCGACGACCCGAAGTCAGCCGGCGGCGCCGACGCGCGTCTCCACCTCGCCGGTCAACGCCGCGAAGTTGGCGAGAATGCGCAGACCCGCCGCTTGGCTCTTCTCCGGGTGAAACTGGCAGGCGAAGACGTTCGCGAGCCACACCGAGGACACGAAATCGCCGCCGTAGTTGGTCGTGGTCGCGATCACGCGGGGGTCCTCAGGCACGGGATAGTACGAGTGCACGAAGTACACCTGCGTGCCGTCGTCGAGGCCGTCGAGGTGCGGCGCGCGGCGCAGGATCTGGAGCGCGTTCCAGCCCATGTGCGGAACCTTGCGCAGCCCCGCCGGGTCGTCCGGGAACCGCACGACGCGCCCGGGCAGGACCCCGAGGCCGCGCACCGGTCCGAACTCCTCGCTCTCGTCGAAGAGGAGCTGCATGCCGAGGCAGATGCCGAGGAACGGCCGTCCCGAGGCGATGAAATCCTTCACCGGCGAGACGAGGTCGTGGCGACGGAGGTTCTCCATGCAGACGCCGAACGCGCCGACGCCGGGCAGCACCGCCGCCGCCGCGTCGGCGATGACGCGCGGATCACGCGTGACGACGGCGGTCGCGCCGACGGACTCGAGCGCCTTCTGCACGCTGCGCAGGTTCCCCATCTCATAATCGATGACCGCGATGCCGGGCATGGCTACAGCGTCCCTTTCGTCGACAGCACCCCGACGACGCGCGGATCGCGCTGGGTCGCGAGGTCCATCGCGCGCGCGAAGCCCTTGAACGCGGCCTCGATGATGTGATGCGGGTTGCGCCCGGCGAGCATGCGCACGTGCAGATTGATGCCGAGCTGGTTCACGAACGCCAAGAGGAAATCGTGTACCAACTCGACGTCGAACGTGCCGACGCGCGCCTGTTTCGTCTTCAAGTCGTACGCGAGAAACGGGCGGCCGCTGACGTCGACGACGACGTTGGTCAGCGCCTCGTCGAGCGGCACCGTCGCCTCACCGAAACGGCGGATGCCTGCCTTGGCGCCGAGCGCCTGGTGGAACGCTTGTCCCAACGTCAACCCGACGTCCTCGACGGTGTGATGATCGTCGACCTCGACGTCGCCCGAGGCGCGGATGGTCAGATCGAAGAAGCCATGGCGGGTGAAGAGCTCCAGCATGTGGTTCAAGAACGGCACACCTGTCTGCACGTCGTAGCGGCCGCTGCCGTCGACCGCGAGCGTGACCTCGACCGTGGTCTCTTTGGTGGCGCGCGTCACCGTCGCCGTGCGCCCGCCGTTCGGCCGCCGCGCGATGCGCGACGCGACCGCGCCGCTCGCCCGCTCCGCGATCTTCTTCATGCGGACGTATCTACCATTCACGGTCCGGCGCCGCCATCGGCAGACGCATACGGTCGTCGACACCCTTGCGGTAGGTCGCCCGATTGAGCAGGCTTCCGGTGATGCCCGTCGAGGACGCGTACGCCCGTCCGCTGCGCAATCTCCGCGTCTCGGTGACCGACCGCTGCAACCTGCGCTGCGCGTATTGCATGCCGGAGGAGGACTACGTCTGGCTGCCGCGGGAGCAGATCCTTCACTTCGAGGAGATCGCCACGCTCGTCGACGTGTTCCTCGACCTCGGCGTCGACAAGGTGCGCCTCACGGGCGGGGAGCCGCTCCTCCGACGCAACTTGCCGCGCCTCGTCGGCATGCTGGCCGCGAAGTCGCGCCTACGCGACCTCGCGCTCACGACGAACGGCGTCCTGCTCGCGGAACGCGCTGCCGCCCTGCGCGCCGCGGGGCTGCATCGCATCACGGTGAGCCTCGATACGTTACGCTCAGCGCGCGCGCTCGCCCTCACGCGCCGTGACACGCACGCGCAAGTGCTCGACGGGATCCGCGTCGCCGCGGCTACGGGATTCGCGTCGCTCAAGATCGACACGGTCGTCATGCGCGGCGTGAATCACGACGAGCTCGTCGACTTGCTCGAGTTCGCCCGCACCGTCGCGGCGGAGATTCGCTTCATCGAGTACATGGACGTCGGCGGCGCGACGCGCTGGTCGATGGATCAGGTGGTCGGCCGCGACGAGATGCTCGCGGCGATCGCGCGCCGTTACGGCCGCGTCGCGCCGATCGTCGAGGAGTCGAGCGCGCCCGCCGACCGGTATCGCCTTCCCGACGGCACCACGTTCGGCATCATCGCGTCGACGACGGCGCCCTTCTGCGCCCGCTGCGACCGCAGTCGGCTGACGGCCGACGGCACGTGGTATCTCTGTCTCTACGGCCGGCAGGGAATCGATCTTCGCGGGCCGCTGCGCGCCGGCGCGAGCGCGGCGGAGCTTCAGGCGCTCATCACCAGCGGCTGGCGTCGGCGGACCGACCGCGGCGCGGAAGACCGGCTGGGGCTGCGCGAGCGGGCGCCGTCCGTCCCGAAGTCGCAATTGAAACAAGACCCGCACCTCGAGATGCACACCCGCGGCGGCTAGGGAACCGGAAGGCTCTGTCACATCAAGGCTGACGCAAGCGGAGTCGGACGGCGCGTGCGTGCGCGTCGAGACCTTCGAGCTCCGCGAGGCGCACGACCGCCGGGCCGAGGCGGCGAAGCACCGCGGACGAAGCTCCGATGACGCTCGAGCGCTTGATGAAATCGTAGACTCCGAGCGGCGACGAGAAGCGGGCGCTGCCGCCCGTCGGGAGCACGTGGTTCGGACCCGCGAGGTAGTCGCCGAACGGCTCGGGGGAATCCTCGCCGAGGAAGATCGCGCCCGCGTGCCGCACCGCCGGGAGCCAACGCTGCGGACGCGCGACGGCAAGCTCGAGGTGCTCCGGTGCGATCCGGTTGGCGACGTCGATCGCCTCCGCGACGCTCGCCGTGACGAAGGCGGTGCCGTGGCGGCGGAGCGCGCGGCGCGCGATCGCCCGCCGCGGCAAGCGCGCGAGCTGTGTCGCGAGCTCGCGTTGGACGGCGCGGACGAGCGCCGCCGACGGCGTCACCAGCATCGCGGCGGCGAGCGGGTCGTGCTCCGCCTGCGAGAGCAGATCGGCGGCGACGCGCGCCGGGGTCGCGCGTCCGTCGGCGACGATCAGCACCTCGCTCGGGCCGGCGATCATGTCGATGTCGACGCTGCCGAACACGAGCCGCTTCGCGGTCGCGACGTAGGCGTTTCCCGGCCCGCAGATCTTGTCGACGCGCGGCACCGACTTCGTCCCGTAGGCGAGCGCGGCGATCGCCTGCGCGCCGCCGATGCGGAACAGGCGATCGAGACCCGCAACGTGCGCCGCGGCGAGCACCGCCGTGGGGATGCCGTCGGCTTTCGCGGGCGTGACGCCGATCACCTCGCCGACACGAGCGACCTTCGCCGGCACGACGTTCATCAGCACCGACGACGGATACGCCGCGGTGCCGCCGGGAATGTACACGCCGACGCGATCGAGCGCCCGCACCTGTTGTCCGAGCAGGGCGCCCGCCGCGTCACGGTAGCTCCACGACGCTTGCCGCTGCCGGCGGTGGAAGTCGCGGATGCGACGCGCGGCGAGCTCGAGGTCGCGTCGCACCGCGCGCGGCAGCGCCGCCGCCGCACGCTCCATCGCGGCGCGCGGCACCTCGACCGTCCGCGCGGTGAGCGCGACGCCGTCGAAACGCCGCGTGTACGCGAAGAGCGCCGCGTCGCCGCGCCGGCGCACGTCGTCGACGATCGCCCGCACCGTATGCTCGATCGTCGTATCGGTGCGGCCGCCGCGCGCCTCGAGTAACGCCAGACGACGCGCGAACGCGGCGCCGCGAGCCGGCACGACCATGAGAAGATCCGCCACGACCTCGGGCCGGCCGTCGCGTCGCGCACGCCCCGCGGTGCGGGCCGCGCCGCCGCGTTCGCGCGCCGCTCCTCGCGCGCTCACGTGCGCACTCGCGCGATGTCGGCGCCGAGGGCGGAGAGCTTCTGCTCGAGACGCTCGTAGCCGCGGTCGAGGTGGTAGACGCGCGACACTTCCGTCGTGTTGTGCGCGGCCAGACCGGCGAGCACTAAGCAGACGCTCGCGCGCAGATCGGTCGCCATGACGGGCGCGCCGGAGAGCGTCGCGACGCCGCGCACCGCCGCGCTGCGGCCGTCGACCCGGACGTCGGCGCCCATGCGCACCAGCTCCTGCACGTGCATGAAGCGGTTCTCGAAGATCGTCTCGGTGATGACGCTCTGGCCGTCGCCGAGCGTCATGAGCGCCATGAACTGCGCTTGCAGGTCGGTCGGGAATCCGGGGTACGGCGCGGTACGGACGTCGGCGCGACCGAGCGCCTGCGCGCCGCGCACCGTGATGCCGTCCGCGCGCGGCTCGATCGCGACCCCGACCTGCTCCAGCTTCGCCACGAGCGCGTCGAGATGGTCGGCACGGGCACCGGCGACGTGCACCTCGCCGCCGGTGATCGCGCCCGCGAGCAGCAGCGTCCCGGCCTCGATGCGATCGGGGATGACCACGTGATCGAAGCCGCCGAGCTCGCGCACACCGTCGATCCGCACGACCGAGGTGCCGGTGCCGCTGATGCGCGCGCCCATCGCGCCGAGCGCGGCGGCGAGATCGCCGATCTCGGGCTCGCGCGCGGCGTTCTCGATCACCGTCGTGCCCTCGGCGAGCGTGGCCGCCATCATCACGTTCTCCGTGGCGCCGACCGACGGGAAGTCGAGCGTGATCCGCGCGCCGCGCAGGCGCGGCGCCTCGGCCTCGACGTAGCCGTGCGCCTGACGGATGCGCGCGCCGAGGCGCTCGAGCCCGGCCAAGTGGATGTCGACCGGCCGGCTGCCGATCGCGCAGCCGCCCGGCGTCGACACGCGCGCCCGGCCGGTGCGCGCGACGAGCGGCCCGAGCGCGAGGAAGGACGCACGCATCGTCTTCACGAGGTCGTACGGCGCTTCGCTCGACGTGAGCGTCCGCGCCTCGACCATGATCGTCGAGAACTCGCCGTCGCCGACGAGCGCACCGAGGCGCTCGAGGAGGCGCAGACTGGTCGTGATGTCGGCGACGCGCGGCAGGCCGCGGATGGTGCAGCGCTCCGGCGTCAGCAGCGACGCGAAGAGCAGCGGCAGCCCCGCGTTCTTCGACCCGCTCACGGCGACGGTACCGCGCAGCGCACGGCCGCCGCGTATCAGAATCTTCTGCATCGCCCGCACCTCACACCGCCACCTCCGTGACCGCGGTGACCGCCGCCGTCGCCGCCACGACGCGCGACACTCCGGCGAGATCGGCGTGCCACGCCACGCCTTGCAACCCGGCGGCCACCAAGATCGCAGCGACCGCTTCTGCCTGTCCGACGCCGACCTCGACGAGCAACCACCCGCCCGGCGCGAGGTGCGCCGCGGCGCCGGGAACGAGGGCGCGATACGCGGCCAACCCGTCGTCGCCGCCGTCGAGCGCCACCACCGGCTCGGCGCGCACCTCGGCCGACAGCGCCGCCAGCTCGGCCGTCGGCACGTACGGCGGGTTGCTCACGATCACGTCGAAACGGGTGGCGGGATCGAGCGCCGCCGTCCACGAGCCGACGACGACCTCGACCCGATCCGCGACACCGGCGCGCCGCGCGTTCGCGGCCGCGATCGCCGCGGCGCGCGGCGACACGTCGACGGCGGTCACGAGCGCATGCGGCAGCTCGCGGGCAAGCGCGATCGCCAGCGCGCCGCTGCCGGTCCCGAGGTCGAGGATGCGACGCGGGGTCGGCGCGGCCGGCGCCTCCGTACCCGCGACCGCCACGACGGCGAGGGCGCGCTCGACGAGGAGCTCGGTCTCGGGACGCGGGATCAGCACGTCGGGAGTGACGGCCAGCGGAATCGACCAGAACTCCCGCGACCCGATGAGATATGCGACGGGCTCGCCGGCGGCGCGGCGCCGGACGAGCTCGCGATACGCGTCGACCTCGCGCGGCGCGAGCGGCTGATCGAAGCGCAGGTAGACGCCGATCCGATCCGTCGCGAGCACGGACGCGAGCAGCACCTCGGCGTCGAGGCGCGCGGTTCCGACGCCGCGTGCCGCGAGGAACTCCGTCGCGCGCCGCAGATACGCGAGTGCCGTCCGCGGCGCGGGCGTGGCGTCCGCCACGCGCGCCGTGGGGGTACGATCCCCGCTGCTGCCGGTCCGCGCCGCGCCGCCCGGCGGGGTTCGCTCAGCGCTCATCGGTCGGCGCCGCCTTCAACAGCTCGGCTTGGTAGTGGGTGACGAGCGCATCGATCACCGAGTCGAGCTCGCCTTCGAGGACGCGATCCAGCGAATGGAGCGTGAGGTTGATGCGGTGATCCGTCACCCGGCTCTGCGGAAAATTGTAGGTCCGGATACGCTCCGAGCGGTCGCCGGTGCCGACCATGCTGCGGCGGTTCGCCGCGATCTCGCTGCGTTGCGCTTCCTCGGCGCGCTCGAGGAGGCGCGCGCGCAGGATCTTCAGTGCCTTGGCCTTGTTCTTGTGCTGCGACTTCTCGTCTTGGCAGGTGACGACGAGGTTCGTCGGCAGGTGCGTGACGCGCACGGCGGAGTCGGTGGTGTTGACGCTCTGCCCGCCCGGCCCTGACGAGCGGAAGACGTCGATCTTGAGGTCCTTGTCGTCGATCGCGACGTCCACCTCGTCCGCTTCGGGCAGGACGGCGACGGTCACGGCCGAGGTGTGGATCCGTCCCGACCCCTCGGTCTCCGGCACGCGCTGCACGCGGTGCACGCCGCCTTCGAACTTGAGTCGGCTGAACGCGCCCTGTCCTTCGATCGAGGCGATCACCTCCTTGAAGCCGCCGAGCCCCGTCGGGCTCGAGCTCAAGATGTCGACGCGCCAGCGGCGCGCCTCCGCGTAGCGGCAGTACATGCGAAAGAGCTCCGCCGCAAAGAGGCTCGCCTCCTCGCCGCCGGTGCCGGCGCGGATCTCGAGCAGCACGCTGCGGTCGTCGTTCGGGTCGCGCGGGACGAGCAGCATCTTCAGCCGCTCCTCGAGCGTTTCGTTGCGGGCGCGCAGCGCCGGCAGCTCCTCTTGCGCGAGCGCGCGCATCGCCTCGTCGGCGTCGTGCAGGAGCGACTTGCTGCCCTCGATCTCCTGCTGCACGTCCTTCCACTCACGGAAGGTCTGCACGATCTCCTCGAGCCCCGAGCGCTCCTTCGCGAGCTTCGCGAACTCCTTCCGGTTCGCGATCACGTCGGGCGCGACGAGCAGCCCCTCGAGCTCGCTATACCGACGCTCGACCGCCTCCAGCTTTTGATACATCAGGCCCTCGCGCGCACGGCATACCGCCGGCGTCGGGTTCCGACCCTCGTCGAGCGAGGGCGCGCGGGCGTGAGGCCGCTACTTGGCGGCGTTGGCGCCGTACTTGCGGCGGAAGCGCTCGACACGGCCGGCGGTGTCCACGAGCTTTTGCTTGCCCGTGTAGAACGGATGGCACGCGGAGCAGATCTCGACGTGGATGCTTTTGACCGTCGAGCGGGTATCGATGACCGCGCACCGTGCCACCCTCGGTCACCAGGACACGATGCAGGTGACGAGTGAAGAGCGTCCGTGCGACCTCCGTGAGCGGCGTCTCGGGGCTGACGGTCACGACCTCGGTCACCATGATGTCACGGACGGTCTTCGCCTGGAGCGCAGGCGCGAGGCTCGCCAGCGACGCGACGAGCGTCGGCTCCTCGGCCGGCGCGAACTCCGGCGGGTCGGCCACCTCGGCGACGGCGCCGGCGAGCGAGCGCTCGAGGCTGCCGGCACGCACCAGATCCGAGCGCGACACGTGCCCGACGAGCGCACCGTCGTCCACGACCGGCGCGCCGCTGATGCGCTCGCGGATGAGCAAGTCCGCGAGGTCGACGAGCGGCAGCGTCGGCGCGACGCTGATCACGTCGGTCTGCATCACGTCGCGGGCGCGGAGCGTCACGGCCGCTGCCATAGCAGGCGGCCCTGCGGGGAGCTACGAGGAGGCGCTGCACGGCTGAAGCAGGCCCGCTCGCAAATCAGGTCTCGACCCCGCCGGTGCGAACGCGGGCGACCGCCGCCTTCCACCCGTCGTAGAGCGCGGCACGCCGTTCCGGCGCCATCTTCGGCTTGAACACGCGGTCGACGGCGCGGACGCGCTCCAGCTCCGCCATCGTCCAGAGACCGGCGCCGAGGCCGGCGAGCATCGCCGCTCCGAGCGCCGTCGTCTCGACGACCTTCGGGCGGTCGACCGTGGTCGCGAGGACGTCGGCTTGGAACTGCATCAGGAAGTCGTTGGCGGCGGCGCCGCCGTCGACGCGTAGGACACGGATCGGATGCCCCGACTCGTCCGCCATCGTGTCGACGACGTCACGGGTTTGGTACGCCAGCGACTCGAGCGCGGCGCGTACGACGTGGGCGCGCGTCACCCCGCGCGTCAAGCCGAGGACCGCGCCGCGCGCCTCGGGGTCCCAATACGGCGCCCCCAGGCCGACGAACGCCGGCACCACATACACGCCGAGCGTCGAGTCGACGCTGCGCGCGAGAGGCTCACTCGCGGCGGCGGTGCGCAGGATCGCGAGGCCGTCGCGCAGCCACTGGATCGCCGCGCCGGCGACGAAGATCGCGCCCTCGAGCGCGTAGCTCGGCTGCCCGTCGCCGCCGCACGCGACCGTCGTGAGGAGGCCACGCGTGCTCGCGACCGCCGTCGCGCCGGTCTGCATCAGCACGAAGCAACCGGTGCCGTAGGTGTTCTTCACGGTGCCGGGCTCGAAGCATGCCTGCCCGAAGAGGGCCGCTTGCTGATCACCGGCGACGCCGGCGATCGGAATCGGCGCCCCGAAGAGCGCCGGCTCGGTCGCGGCGATGACGCCGCTCGATGGCCGCACCTCGGGGAGCATCTCCGCGGGGACACCGAGGAGCCCGAGCAAATCCGGGTCCCACGCGCGATTGTGGATGTCGTAGAGGAGCGTGCGCGAGGCGTTCGTCGGGTCGGTCGCGTGCACGCGCCCGCCGGTCAGCTTCCAGATGAGCCATGCGTCGACGGTGCCGAACGCGAGGTCGCCGTGCTCGGCGCGGCCGCGTGCGTTGCGCACGTTGTCGAGGATCCACGCGACTTTCGTGCCGGAGAAGTACGGGTCGAGGACGAGACCGGTCTTGGCGCGCACGACGTCTTCGTGGCCACCCGCCTTGAGCGCGGCGCAGCGGTCGGCGGTGCGCCGATCCTGCCACACGATCGCACGCCCGAGCGGCGCACCGGTGCGCCGATCCCACACGATCGTCGTCTCGCGCTGATTCGTGATGCCGAGCGCGGCGACGGCCGCACCGCCGATGCCGGCGCGACGCAATGCCTGACGCGCGACGCGCAACGTGACGCGCCAGATCTCCTCCGCGTCGTGCTCCACCCAGCCCGGCCGCGGGTAGTGCTGCCGAAACTCCGAGTAGCCGCGCCCGACGATGCGGCCGCGCCGATCGAACACCAGCACCGTCGACCCCGTCGTGCCTTGATCGATCGCCATCACGTGCGTGCGTTTGGTCGCCATCGGCGCAGGCATCTACATCATCTCTTGCGGCGGCGCGATCCGCCTTGCGATGTGCGCCTGAACGGAGGCCGACGCGCGGCGGAGCGCGAGGAAGGGGTGCGCGGGGCCGGCACGCGCGCTCGGCGGCCGCGCCCGCGCCAACGTTGCGGGCGCATGCGGACCTCTGCGTACGAGCGGGCGGGGAAGCACGCTTTGCAAATTCTACGTCCCCGCGCACCCCTTCCGCGCGCTCCGCCGCGTCGACCGCCGCCGATCAGGCGCACGCTCGCGACCGCCGGCGCTCCCGATCGCGGACGCCCGTGATCGCGGCGCGCGCGACCGCAGCCGACGCACAGGTGATCGCGGCGTCGGCGTCGCCGACGCTCGCGCGCGGGCCGCGCGAAGGTGTCGTCGAACGTCCGACGGCGCGGGCGGCGGGCGCCGCCGGTCGTTGTACGCCGTGCTCAGTGCGCCCCGAGCGCGAACACCGCGAAGACGAGCGCCTCGACGACCTCGCCGATCGCGCCGAGCACGTCGCCGGTGACGCCGCCGAGGCGCGCGTGCGCGAGGATGCGGCAGCCGATGGTCGTCGCGGCGACGAGGAGGATCGCGAGCAAGCCGCGGGCGCCGGTCTGGGCGAGCACGATCCAGAGCGCGAAGACCGTCGCGATCGCGAACTCGCGGAACGTGAGTGAGCGCACCATGGCGTGGCCGAGGCCGTCGGGCTGCGCTGGCTGCGATCCGAAGCCGAGGACGACCATCGCCCAGCGCGCCAGCAGCGGCGCGTAGAGCAGCGCCGCGGTACGTGTCTCCGGCGGCAGCGCGTCGAGGCTGCGGAGCTTCAGCGCGACGACGAGCACGACCGCGGCGACGCCGAACGGACCGACGGCGCCTTCGCGCATGATCGTGAGCGCGCGCTCGCGGTGGCCGGTGAAGAGCCCGTCGGCGGCGTCCGCGAGGCCGTCGAGATGCAGGCCGCCGGTGATGACGACCAGAACACCGACGAGCAGCACGTCGCGGATCGCCAGCGGCACGACGGGCGCCGTTACCCGGTCGAGCGCGACGAGCACGGCGCCGAGCGCGAAGCCGACGAGCGGGAAAAAGAGCGCGCTCGTGCCGACCTCGACCGTCGAGCCCGGAACGGGAACGACGGTGAGAAAGCGCACCGCGGTCGCGAGCTGTGCGAGGAGCGCTGCCGGCGCGTTCAGCGCCCGCCGGCGCGCTGCGGCGACGGCTGCGGCGTCCGCCGCGGCGGCCGCGTCCGCACTGGCGGCCGCGCTCGGCGCCGCAGCATCGCGCCGACCGGCGTCCTCGTCGGCCATGGCTCGACGCTCAGTCGCGGCCGTCGGGCTCGAGGTCGCGCCGTCGCGCCACTCCCGCCGACTCGAAGGTCGCCATCTCGTCGAAGAGGCGGAGACTCGTCTCCGCGAGCGCGATCCCGAGACACGCGCCGGTCCCCTCGCCGAGCCGCATCTCGAGATCGAGGAGCGGCGACGCATCGAGCGCGGCGAGGATCGCCGCGTGACCCGGCTCGGGGGAGCGGTGGGCGAAGACGCAGTACGGACGCGCCGCCGGAGCGAGCCGGAGCGCGACGAGCGCGCCGGCGCTGGCGATGAAGCCGTCGACGACGACGAGGCAGCGCCCGGCCGCCGCACCGAGGCACGCGCCGGCGATCGCGGCGATCTCGAGGCCGCCGACGGCGGCGAGCACGTCGAGCGGACGCGACGGATCGGGCGTATGGCGCGCGAGCGCCGCCGCGATCACTTCCTGCTTCCGCGCCACGCCCGCAGGGTCGAGACCCGTTCCCGGACCGACGACGGTGGCGACCGGCGCGCGCAGCAATGCCGCGGTGACCGCCGCCGCCGCGGTCGTGTTGGCGATCCCCATCTCGCCGAGCGCGATCATCGTCACACCGCGCGCCGCCTCGCGCTCGGCGATCGCGATGCCGACCTCGAGCGCGCGCCGCGCCTCGTCGGCGGTCATCGCCGGCTCGCGCAGCAGGTTGCGCGTGCCGGGCGCGACCCGCGCCGCGACGACACTCGCGGGCGGCGGCGCGGTCGACGCGACGCCCACGTCGACGACGACGACCTCGATGCCGTGCTGGCGCGCGATCACGTTGACGGCTGCACCGCCGGCCGCGAAGTTCGCGACCATCTGCGCCGTCACCTCCTGCGGATACGCGCTCACGCCTTCGGCGGCGACGCCGTGGTCGGCGGCGAACACGAGCGCGCTCTTGGCGCCGCGGCGCTCACCGAGGACGGTCGCAGCCGTCGCCGCAAGCTCCTCGAGGCGTCCCAGGCTCCGCCGCGGCTTCGTCAGCGCGTCGAGGCGCGCCCACGCGGCGGCGCGACGCCGCTCGTCGAGCGGCGCGATCGCGGCGAGCGTCGCGGCGAGGTTGCGCGTCGGCGTCAGCACGGCAGGCGCGACCCTTAGCAGCTCGGCCGGCAAGCGGCCACCACGCCGCGACGGCGCGGCGACGTTTGCGCGCCCCCGAACGCGTCCTTATCATCCGCGCGCCATGCGATGGAGAGGCGACCC
>WNFR01003600.1_pt1 | contig 18165 bp, 19 predicted proteins | sample 5400221 | NCBI WGS metagenome assembly WNFR01 (sample SAMN13153357, study PRJNA577476) | soil metagenome | isolation source: 40 cm soil under Madrone tree | place: USA:California | collected 2016-06-14
CGGTGCCCAGCGCGCCTCCGAGCGTGGACGCCGTACTGGACAGGTAGAGCGTCGAGGAGTAGTCGCTCACGCTTGCGGAGGCGTCACCCGGCCCGCGCACCACGAGAAGCAGCACCAGCGCAACGCCCGCGAGCAGCGCAAAGCGCCACGTCGGCGTTCTCGAAGACGACATGGAGGGCCGCAGATTCATACGCACGTATGCATCGGGGGGAACGACTCGCCGCATTCGGTATCGGCGTTCCGAACCTGTGGCTCAAGCTCCAATAGAGCCAAAGAAGCGATGGCGGCCCTGGGGCCGCCATCGCTCATTCCGTTCGGACGTGTTGCCACGGGTATCGCTATGGCGCGAACGTCGCCTCGGAGAATGTGACGAGGCTGGACATCTGCGACTTGGTACCGGAGCTCCACGCTGCCGAGCTCCACGCCGCCGAACTCCATGCCGCATCCGACCATGCCGCGCTCGCCCAGGCCGCCGAGCTCCATGCTGCCGAGCTCCACGCTGCATCGGTCGCGACATAGTCCGACCATGCCGCCTGGTTGAACGACGCCTGGCCGGTGATCAGGTTCGTCGACACGTACGCGTCGAGGTTCTCGTTCGGGTTCGGCGGGACGAAGTCCAGAGCCGCCGCCGATGCACCGTCGATCTCACCGACGCCCGCTTGCGTGCCGGAGACGTTCGGCAGGTAGTTGGCGGTCAACATCAGCGCGCCCTTCACCTGGTCGGGACCCCAGTCGGGGTGCCGAGCGAGGATCTGGGCCGCCGCACCGGCAACTGCCGGAGCCGCGAACGACGTGCCTGACATCCACATGTAGCCCGGTGCGACCACACGATCGGGCACCGTGTTCGGGATCGTCGATCCCATCGGCACCGGCATGATCATGTAGCGACCCGGAGCGACCATGTCCGGCTTCGAGAAGCCGTCGGCCGAAGTGCCGTACGCCGACCACGGAGCAACGGTGTCGTCGGACGGATCCGACGTCTGCTGCTGGTCGACGGCGCCGACCGTGATGATGAACGGGTCGTTGCCCGGAGCCACGGACATGTCGACCGGGCCAACGCCCGTGCCGAAGTTGCCCGACGCCGCCACGACGGTGATCCCTGAGAACCACAGCCGCTCGACCGCCTGATCCAAAGGATCGAAGCGGAAGGTGGTCGGCGACGCGCCGGCCATCGAGAAGTTCGCGACCTTGATGTTGTACTGCGCCTTGTGCGCGAGGATCCAGTCGGCCGCGCTGATGACATCACTCGTCATCGACTGGCCGTCTGCATTCGCGGTGCGCAGGCTGACGATCGGTGCTCCCGGAGCAGCGCCGAGGTACGACGCGTTCTGACCCGCGGCGATCCCGGCAACCATCGTGCCGTGACCTTCGAGGTCGTTCGTCGTTCCGTCGATGCAGATGGAGCAGAGATTGACGCTCGCCACGATGCTCTTGCCGAAGTCACCGACCTTCGACGCATCGACGCCGCTGTCGACGATCGCGATCGCCGGCGTCTGCGGGCCAGGCCCGAGGACTGCGCCGGTGATGGGATCGCTCGTGTACCACAGCGGTGCGATGTCGGTCGACTGTGACCACATCGTTGCGTCCTGATACGCCGTCGTCGTGACGGACTGGTCAGGAGTGATCGAGAGGATGTACGGATGACGCGCGAGCTTCACGAGCTGCTTGCCCGTGAGATCGACAACCCCGCCGTTGATCGAAGCGAAGAGCTTCTTCGCCTTCCCGTTCTCGCTCTGAATGTCGGAACCGACGGCGCTGCTGCTCTGCCCGGCGGTGCCCTGAACGATGACGTGGAAGATCGTGGTCGGGCCGGCCTGAGCCTGCGCGAGCAGGTATGCCGGAACGTACGCGCTACCGCCGTTCGTCGCGATGTGGCCGCTGGTGCTACCGGCCGCGATCCCGGCTGCAGGTACGGCGAGAGCCGCAACGACAGCGAGGAGCGCAATGCGCCCGGCCACCGGCAGGCCACGGGTTCTCCCGTGACGACCGCCTCTGCCCCACAACGCGTTGGCGCGAACGCCTTCGCTATTGGAGCCTGGCTTCATAAAAAATCTCCCTTCTGCGCTTTCGCGCAGGCCGCAGTTCCGCAGTGAGCCGCCGTAGGGCTCGGTGCTCACCGTGAGCGGGATACGACTAACGGGCATCCCCCCGGTGGGGTACGGCCGTCGAATCCCTCGATTCAGTGACCGACGAAAAAGGGCGCCACCCCGGCGATGGGCGGCGCCCGATCGATGCAGAGGCGACACACGTTTGCCCATTGGACGCTGCGACACGCCCGAGGACAACCTCTTCGATCAGCGTACGGAGATCGCACCGGTGCGTATCCCCCGTACGAGCGATCCACGCAAGCCGTCGCTAGCCTGCCGTTGCGTGAGCACCGCAACGCCGAGCGAGATGGAGCAGGCAATCCGGCGGCAGCCCGCGGAGCTCGAGCGCCTGCTCGGTGACATCGCCCCGGTCGAGCGCGTCGCGGAACAACTGCGCGGACGCCCGCGCGGCGTCGGCGCCGACATCGAGACGGTCGAGCCCGAGCGCTCGTCCGCGTTCACCGTCAGCCATCTCGGGGCGCTCGCGCGCGCGGCGCAGCTTGCCACGCTGCTCGGCGCGGAGCTCGGCGACCTTGCGGCGGTGCCCGGAGCCGTCGAGAGCGTCGTCGAGCGCGACCTCGGGTTCGCCGCGCCGCAGCGCCTCGTCGAGTTCACTGGCGTCGGGCCCAACCAGTGGACGGCGGCCGAAGGCGCGCTCAAGGCGCGCGAGACGTCGTACGTCGCGACCGAAGGCCTTTCCGTCGAGCAGCTGTTGCACGGCCCGGCCGTCGCCCTCGACGAACGCGACGCGCTCGTCACGCTCGACGGCGGCGGCCCCGGCGCCGAGCGGGTGCAGGCGGTCGCGCGCGCGGCCGCAGCCGCCGGCGTGCGGGTGACGGCGTTCGAGGAGCGCAACCTCGGCGAGCCGCTCTCGATCTTCCCGCTCACGGCGGGCGTCCAATTGATCGCGCTGAAGCTCGCACAGCAGCTCGGTGTCGACCCCGACTGCTTCCGCCAGCCGGCGAAGCCGTCGTGGCAAAGCGTGGGTCTTTAGCGGTACTTGCGGATCGCGACGACGGCGTTGTGGCCGCCGAAGCCGAAGCTGTTGCTGATCGCCACCTCGACGACGGCCTCGCGCGCGACGTTCGGGACGTAGTCGAGATCGCAGAGCGGGTCGCGCTCCTCGTAGCTGATCGTCGGCGGGATGATGTCGCGCGCGACCGTGAGCACCGTCGCGCACGCCTCGATCGCGCCGGCCGCGCCGAGGCAGTGACCCGTCGCTCCCTTGAGCGCCGACACCGGTGTCGCGTATGCCTTCTCCTCGCCGAGCGCGACCTTCAGCGCCGCGGTCTCGCTCGCGTCGCCGAGCGGGGTCGAGCTCGCATGCGCATTCACGTAGTCGACGTCCTCCGGGCCGAGACCGGCGTCGGCGAGCGCGAGCCGGATCGCACGCGCGCTGCCGGCGCCGTCGGGATCGGGCTCGGTCATGTGATGCGCGTCGGAGCTGACGCCGTAGCCGGCGATCTCCGCGTACACCGTCGCGTTTCGCGCGAGCGCGTGCTCCAGCTCCTCGAGCACGAGCACCGCGGCACCTTCTCCCATGACAAAGCCGTCGCGGTGCGCGTCGAAGGGACGGCTCGCGCGCATCGGATCTTCGTTCCGGCGTGAAAGTGCACGCATTGCAGCGAACCCGGCGATCGCGAGCTCGGTGACTCCGGCCTCGCTGCCGCCGCAGAGCATCACCTCCGCGCGGCCGAGCCGGATCGCGTCGTAGCCGTCGCCGATCGCCATCGCGGACGCCGCACACGCCTCGCACGGCGCGGTCACCGGCCCGACGGCGCCGAGCTCCATCGAGATCTGACCCGCCGCCATGTTCGGCATGAACGCGGTCACGACGCTCGGGTGGACGCGCAGCGTCTCGGTCTGCTCGCAGCAGGCGGCGAGACTCGCGACGCCGCCCTGGGCGGTCGCCATCGAGACGCCGATGCGGTCCGGCTCGCGCGCGACGTCGAGCTTCGCATCGGCCTCCGCCATCCGCGCGGCGGCGACCGCGAACTGCGAGAACCGGTCGAGCTTGCGCACGCTCCGCTTGTCGAGCCACTGCCCGGGGTCGAACTGGTCGGCCTCGCAGGCGATCCGGACCGGATGCCGATCGGTGGAGAAGGCCGTGATCGGCCCCGCCCCGCTCTCGCCGGCAACGAGCCGGTTCCAGGTCGTCTCGACGTCGTTGCCGAGCGGTGTGATCGCGCCGAGACCCGTCACGACGACGCGCCGCGGGAGCCTGGTGAGCTCGGTGGAGAACGCCATACCCGTGACGGTATCTACGACTAGGTGTCTCGGCGCACGAGGAGCAGCGCCGCGACGGCGATCGCGGCGGCGGCGTAGCCGCAGAGCAGCGCGAGCCCGACCCACGGTGAGAGGTGATTCCCGGGCGACGTCGACATGATCGCTTCGCCGGCCGCGAGCGGGAGATACGGAGACGCGGCGTCGTTCCAGCTCGTCGGCAGGACGTTCATCAGCGGCGGCAGCACGAACATGATCGCCGCGAACGACGCGATGCCGCCGGCCGTGTTCCGCACGATCGCGCCGAGCCCGAGCCCGAAGAGTCCGACGACGGTGAGATAGAGCGCGGCGCCGATCACCGCCCTCGCAATGTGCGGCGCGCCGAAGGCCACGTTGATGTGACGGCCGGAGAAGATGCTCTCGCCCGCGAAGAACACGATCAGCACCGCGGGCAGCATCAGCGCGAGCGTGACGGCGCCGAACACCATCGCTTTTGCCCACAGCACGGGCAGCCGCTTCGGCACGGCCGTGAACGACGCGCGGATCATGCCGGTCGAGTACTCCGCCGTGATGATGAGGACGCCGAGCACGCCGATCGCGAGCTGCGCGAGCTGCACGCCGGCGAGGTTCGGTTCGAGCGGATGAAAGTTCGCGCGTTCGTGCGGATCCATGTGCGGCCAGTGATGCGACACGACGGCGCACGCGAGCGTTCCGATCCCGATCGTGAAGACGAACGCGGCGAGCAGCGACCAGAGCGACGAGCGGACGCTCCACAACTTCGTCCACTCGGAGCGGATCACGTGCAGCTGCGTGACGCGGCCCTTGACCGCGAGCGGCGGCGGGGTGACGGCGACGGCGCTCATGCCGCGGCCTCCACGCCGGTCTTGAACTCGACGTCGTCGCGTGTGAGATCCATGAACGCCTCCTCGAGCGACGCCTGCTGCGGTATCAGCTCGTGCAACACGATCCCGCCTGTCGCTGCGGCTTCGCCGATCAGCGGCGCGCTGAGGCCGTGTACCTCGAGCAGGCCCGGCTCGACCGCGACGATCGTCACGCCCGGTCCCTCGAGCAGACGGCGCAGCTCGTCGGCCTGCGGCGAGCGCACACGCACGACGTTCCCCGACGCCTTCTGCAGGAAGTCCTCGACGCTCGTGTCCGCGATCACGCGGCCGCGGCCGACGACGATCAGATGGTCTGCCGTCAGTGCCATCTCGCTCATCAGGTGCGAGGAGACGAAGACCGTCCGCCCTTCCGCGGCGAGCCCCTTCAGCAGGTAGCGGATCCAGTGAATGCCTTCCGGATCGAGACCGTTGACCGGCTCGTCGAGCATCACGGTCTGCGGATCGCCGAGCAGCGCCGCCGCGATCCCGAGCCGCTGGCCCATGCCGAGCGAGAACGTGCCCGCCCGCTTGCGCGCGACTTCCTCGAGCCCGACGAGCTCGATCAGCTCGCGCACACGGCGACGCGGAATCCCGTGCGTCTGCGCGAGCGCGAGCAGGTGGTTGAAAGCCGACCGGCCGGTGTGGACCGAGCGCGCCTCGAGCAGCGCGCCCACCTCGTGCAGAGGCGCAGCGTGTTGGCGGTAGAGCTTGCCGTTGACCGTCACAGTGCCGGCAGTCGGGGCGTCGAGCCCGAGGATCAGGCGCATCGTCGTCGACTTCCCTGACCCGTTCGGGCCGAGGAACCCCGTGACCACGCCCGGCTCGACGGTGAAGGTCAGCCCGTCGACCGCCCGCTTCTCGCCGTAGTCCTTCGTCAGTCCGCGCGCCTCGATCATCGAGCCGCATTCAAGCGATGCTTTATAAGAGAGATCTGACCAGGAGCTAGCTGGCGCCGATCGCGCCGATTGTCACGAGCACGACGCCGACCACGGCGACCGCGGCAGGAACCGCGAACGCGATCCACCGATCGAGCCTCGCATGCACGGCGTCGAGCCAGCGCGCGCCGCGCTGCCCCAGCAGGACGCGCAACGCGAGCACCAGCAGCAGCGGGCCGACGAAGGCGAGATCGAAGAGCAAGACCAGGGCGGCCTGGATCGACGCGCGCCGCCCAGAAGAGACGATCGCCGTGATCACCGCGAAGTAGGGCAGCGCGGTCGGCAGCTCGATCGCCATGATCGCCGCGCCGGCGTAGAACGCCGACCGCGCGTGCGTCGTGCGCGCCCCGCCGCCGGAGAAGCGGCGCTCGACCGCCCGCCGCTTGACCCAGAGCGCGAGCGCCACCGCCAGCGTGAGCGCACCGAGGGCCATCTCGATCTCGTGCGTCTCTTCGTGGCTCGGACGCGGCACCGCCGCGAGGATCGCCTGGCCCGGGCCGAGCGTCAGGGCGAGCCCGCCCGCGAAGGCGACGGCGAGGATCCCGGCCGTGAAGCCGGTGAGGCAGCGCGCCCCGTTCGGCGCCGTGACGAGGTAGAGCGCAGGGCCGATCGTCGAAGGATTGAGGGAATCGACGATCCCGACCGAGACCACGAGCGCGACAAGGGCGAGCATGCTGCGAGCTTTACAAAAACCTGACCGCCGGCACCGGCCGGAGCGCCCGCCGCCCGCCGACCACGCTAGAGTCGCATCCGTGAGTTCAGCGAAGCGAGAGCGTGCCGAGACCTTGCAGTCCTCGCCGCCGATCTTCGAGTCGCCGTCCCTCGACCGGCTGACTCGCGTGCACCCGGCGATACCCGCGCTCATCTTCCTGCCGACGATCTTCGTGTTCGCAGGTTTCGCGTTCGACGACCAGGCGCACCGCAGGGTGATCGTCGAGTTGCTCTGCGGTTACGCGTTCTGGACGCTCGTCGAGTACTGGGGACATCGCGCCGTCTTCCACTTCGAGCCCGACCACGGCGTCGGCGCGCGGTTGCACTGGATGATCCACGGCGTCCACCACGACCATCCGAACGACCCGAAACGGCTCGTGCTGCCGCCGGCGTTCTCGCTACCGCTCGCAGCGGGATTCTTCGGGCTGTTCTATCTCGTGCTCGGCTCGCCGGATGCCTGGGGCGCATGCGCAGGATTCTTTGCCGGTTATCTCCTCTACGACATGGTCCACTTCGCGTTGCACCACACGCATCCGAACAATCCCGTCGGCAAGCGGCTGCGCGAGCTCCACATGCGCCATCACTTCGAGGATCACGAGCGCGGCTTCGGTGTGAGCGCTCCGTGGTGGGACCTCGTGTTCGGCACGTACTCGACACGCGCACGCCGCTCCCGCTGACCACGATCCGCTCCGAGACCGTTCCCTTGGCGCCGCGCGTCCTGATCCTGACAGCCAGCGTCGGCGAAGGCCACGATCTGCCCGCGCGCACGCTCGCCGAGCAGATCCGGAACGAACGGCCGGACGCGGAGGTGATCACGCGCGACGCGCTCGAGTCGATGGGCCGCCTCGTGAAGGCGATCAGCGCAGACGCACCGCGTCTCGTCTTCTTCCGGTTCCAGTGGGTCTGGGATCTCGGCTTCTGGTTCTTCGCCGGCTTCGGGCCGACGCGCCGCGGAACGCAGGCGCTGCTCTCGCGACTCGGCGGCCGAGGTCTCGCCCGCATGATCGACGGCATCGATCCCGACGTCATCGCGTGCACGTATCCGAACACGACGGAGGTGCTCGGACGCCTGCGCCGTGACGGTCGCCTCCGCGTGCCCGTCTGCGCGGCGATCACCGACCTCGCGGCGATGCACTACTGGGCGAGCCCGGGGATCGACGTGCACATGATCACGCACCCCGAATCCGCAGCGGAAGTTCGCGAGGTGGCAGGCGATTCGACCGAGGTGCAGTGTGTCCACGGTCTCACCGCTCCCGAGTTTCTCGCGCCGCACGACCAGCGCGCCACGCGGGCATCACTCGGTCTCCCGCTCGACGGGAAGATCGTGCTGGTCTCCGGAGGCGGCTGGGGCGTCGGTGACGTCGACGGCGCCGTCGAGGACGCGCTCGCGGTCGACGGGGTCGTCGAAGTCGTTTGCCTCTGCGGACACAACGACGCACTCCGCGATCGCATCGGCGCGCGCTTCGCCGCCGAGAACCGCGTCCGCGTCGAGGGCTTCACGGACCGGATGCACGACTGGATGGCGGCCGCGGACGTCCTCGTCCACTCCACCGGCGGGTTGACGGTGCTCGAGGCGCTCATGCTCGGGCTCCCGCCGATCTCGTACGGCTGGGGCCGCGGACACGTGCGGGTGAACAATGCGGCGTTCCGTCGCTTCGGCCTCGCGACGGTCGCGGGCACGCGGGACGAGCTCGCTCCCGCACTGCGCCGGGCGCTCGCCGGAGGACGCCTGCCGGTGAACGGATTCCACGGCCTGCCCTCCGCTGCGTCCGTCGTTCTCGACCGGGCCGTCAGCTAGGCTCGCCGTCCGTGGATATCGACCAGAGAACGCTCGAGGCGAGCCGCTTCGCGATCGGCTTCGACCATCGCGACCGCGCCCGGCTGCACGAGCTGTGGGACTCCATTCTCGACACCGACGTGTGGTCGGAGGGCACGATCGTCGCCGCGTTCGAGGACGCGTGGGCGGCCTGGAACGGGCTCCCCGCCGTCGCCTTCGGCGGCTGGACCGGCGCGGCGCTCGCGGCGCTCGACTATGCCGGCGTGCGCGGCGAGACGGTGCTCTGCCCGTCCAACACGTTCATGGCGACGCCGCTCTCGGTCGCGCATTCGGGCGGGCACGTCGAGTTCGTCGACTGCAACCGCACCGACCTCTGCATGTCGTTCGACGACTTCGAGGCGAAGGTGCACGAACACAAGCCGCGCGCCGCGTTCCTCGTGCACATCGGCGGTCACATCGCGTTCGACGCGGAACGCATCGCCGACCTGTGCCGCGCGGAAGGCATCTTCCTGATCGAGGATTGCGCGCATGCCCACGGCGCAGCGTGGAACGGCCGGCGCGCCGGCGCGTATGGCGATGCGGGCATCTGGTCGTTCGCCGCGACGAAGACCGTTTCCACCGGTGAGGGCGGCGCGCTCGTCTCGTCGAACCCGGACGTCCTCGAGCACGCACGGAAGTACCGCAACTACGGCAAGCCCGACTACGCGGTGCACGGCCTGAACTTCCGGATGAACGAGTTCACCGCGGCGATCGGGCTCGTCCAGGTCGACCGGCTCGACGAGATCGCGGCCTGGAAGCACGCCGTCGCGCGCGAGGTGCTCGATCCGCAGCACCCGGCACATCTCGAGCTGCCGGACGGGATGACCTCGGGCCACTACAAATACATCGTCTTCGACCCGATCGAGCGATCGACCGGCAAGGTGTACGACGAGCCGTGCCACCGGATCATGGGCTCGGCGGTCGACCTGCCGATTACGGACTGGGTCGCCACGAACCACTGGTGCGTGCCGCTCTATTACCGGCCCGCCGTCACGACCGACGACATCCCGGGCGACCGCGAATGAGAGTGCTCGTTACAGGAGGCTCGGGCTTCATCGGCTCGCATGTCGTCGACCAGCTGCGCGCACAGGGGCACGTGCCGGTGATCTTCGATCTGGTCGAGTCGCCGTATCACGCGGCCGGAGAGATCGAGACCGCGATCGGCGACCTCGAGGACTACGAGTCGGTGCGTGCCGCGGTGTCGGGCTGCGACGTCGTCGCACATCTCGCGGCGGTGTCGGACGTGAACATCGTCGTCGACAATCCTGCGCTGGCGAGCTCGATCAACGTCGGCGGTACCGCGGCGGTGCTCGAGGCGTCGCGCCAGGAAGGTGTCCGGCGGGTCGTCTACGCGAGCACCGTGTGGGTCTACGGCGGCGCGGACGGCGTCGAGCCGCTCGACGAGGACACGCAGCTCGCGCTTCCGGATCATCTCTACACGGCGACGAAGCTCGCCGGCGAGATGTACTGCCGCTCGTATGCCGAGCTGTACGGGCTCGAGTACACCGTGCTGCGCTTCGGTATCCCATACGGTCCGCATTCGCGCCCCGCGACGGTGCTCGCGGCCTTCGTCGAGAAGGCGCGCGCGGGCAAGCCGCTGACGATCGCCGGCGACGGCTCGCAGTCGCGGCAGTTCGTCTACGTCGAGGATCTCGCGGGTGGAGTCGTCGCCGCGCTCGCGCCGCAGGCCGCCAACCGCACGTACAACCTCGTCGGCGACGAGAGCGTCACGATCAAGGAGATCGCGGAGACAGTGCGCGAGCTCGTTGCGGACGTCGAGATCATGCACATGGACAGCCGCCCATCGGATCTGCGACCGGTCGCGATCTCCGGCGCGCGCGCCGCCGACGAGCTCGGCTGGGCGCCGACGACGACGTTCGCCGAAGGCGTTCGGCGCTACGTCGAGTCGGTCGCGCCGACGAACGCGGCACCGAGCTCTTCGACCGCGGCGAGGACGAGCGGCAGAGCGCCGACCGTCCTCCGCCAGGAACCGACCGAGCTGTAGTGGTCGGCGTCGTGCAGGAGCACGACGTCGCCGCCCGATAGCCCGGCCGTAACGCGGCGCGCGATGCTCAGCGGCGTCGCCCGTGCCTCCCAGTCGCGGCCCCACTTCGACCAGAGCAGCGGCAGCCAGCCGCGGCTGCGCGCGAGCGCGAGCCCGGCGGTGCTGAAGACGCCGTACGGCGGCCGGTAGGCCTTCGGCGAGGCGCCGGTCGCGCTGCCGATCGCCTCGAGTGCCCGGTCGAGGTCGGCGGCGAGCCCGCGGGGCGTGCGGCGGAGCAGCAGCCGGTGGCGGTAGCCGTGCAGCGCGATCTCGTGCCCGGCCGCGGCGATCTCGGCCGCGAGCGAGGGGTAGCGCTCGACCTGCTCGCCGACGAGGAAGAACGTCGCGCGTGCGTTCGCGGCGCGGAGCAGCTCGAGCGTCGCGGGCGTCCCTTCCGCGTGCGGCCCATCGTCGAAGGTCAGAGCGATGCCCGACGGCTCGGGCAGGCGCAGCGGGATCCGGAACGCGGCCGCGACCGACGGAACGACGGAGGCCGCAGCCGGCCCGCACCACGCCGCGGCCGCCCCGGCGCCTGCGACGAAAGACGCGCGCACAGCACGCATCGTAGAGCTCGCTCCGCGGCGACAGGCAGACTGCCGGACATGGACGACGACCACGACCTCGGCCGGCTGCGCGAGCAGATCGCCGCAGTCGACCTCGAGGTGCTCGATGCGCTCAACCGGCGGCTCGGGCTCGTCGCACGGGTGCAGGTGCACAAGCAGGCGGCGGGTGCTCGGCTGATCGACGCGAAGCGGGAGGCGGAGCTGATCGAGGAGCTCACCCGCGCCAACGAGGGCCCGCTGTCGGAGGGCGCGGTGCAGTCGGTGTTCGCCGCGGTACTCGACGTGATGAAGCAGGAGCTGCGCGGCGCGGCACGCACCGGGGATCCGGCGCCGCCGAAGCCGGCCGGCCCGGGCGTCGGCTCGCTTGCGATCGTCGGTACCGGCCTCGTCGGTGCGTCCGTCGCGCTGGCGGCAAGGCGCGCAGGTGTCGGCCGCATCTCCGGTTGGGACGCGGACGGCGCGACACTGCGCGAAGCGGCCGGGGCGCAGGCCGTCGACCGCGCGGCCGGCTCGCTCGAGGACGCGGTGGCGGGAGCGGAGTTGATCGTCGTCGCGGTTCCCGTAGGCGCGCTCGTCGCGACGATGCGAGAGGTGCTTGCCGCGGCATCGCCCGACGCGACGGTGACGGATGTCGGCTCGACGAAGCGTGGCGTCGCGGCGATCGACGACGTGCGCTTCGTTCCGGGTCACCCGCTCGCGGGTGGACACACCGGCGGTCCGGCGCGTGCGTCCGCGGATCTCTTCGATGCCGCGACGTGGCTGCTGCCGCCGCTGCCGGCAACCGATCCGGAACAGCTCGCACGGGTCGAGCGATTCGTCACGTCACTCGGCGCGCGCGTCGTGAAGCTCGGCGCGGACGACCACGACCGCCTGCTCGCCCTGACGAGCCATCTCCCCCACGCGCTCGCGAACCTCCTGATGCGCAGGGTCGCCGCCGGCGGCGACGAGGCGCTCGGCTACGCAGGCGCGTCGCTGCGCGAGATGACGCGAGTGGCCGGTGCGAACCCTGGTATCTGGGCGGACATCTTCGTCGAGAACGGCGACCTGATCGCCGACGCGCTCGAAGCGCATCGCGAGGAGCTCGCAGACGTCGAGCACGCCCTGCGGGCGCGCGACCGTGCGTTCTTCGAGCAATGGATCGCGACAGCCGCCGAAGACCGCAGCCGCATGCTCGGCTACGCGTACCAGACGGACGCGGGGACGCTCAACCGCGTGCGGATCCGCGTCCCGGACAAACCGGGCGTTCTCGCGCGCATCACCCAGACGCTCGGCGCCGCCGGGATCAACATCGAGGACTTCGAGCTCCGCCACGTGTCGCCCGACTACGGCGGCGTGCTCGTCATCCTCGTCACGGGCGCCGACAACGCCGAGCTCGCGCGCACCTTGCTGAAACGCGAGGGCTACAGCGCCGCGTAGGAACGAGTCCCACGCCGCCATGTACCCGGTGTCAGACACATGGGCGTGTCCGCGCCGGCCACTGTCCAGGGGTCTGACCCCGGTTCCGCCGCGACTAAGCGATCATGGCCTCGCGCAGAGCGACCGCGACGGCCTGGGTGCGCGTGCGCGCACCGAGCTTCGTCATTGCGCGCTGAGCGTGCGCGCGCACGGTGTCCGGCGAGAGATAGAGCGTCGAGCCGATCTCGGCGTAGGAGCCACCCTCGGCGAGCATGCGCAGAACCTCGCGCTCCCGTTCTGAGAGCGCCTTCCGCGAGCTCGCACGACGGCTCGATGCGAGCGCGGCGGCGAGAACAGGGTCGACATACAGGCCACCCGCCGCGACGGTGTCGATCGCGCGCGAGAGATCCTCGAGCGGCGCGTCCTTCAGCGCGAAGCCGCGTGCGCCGGCGTCGAGCGCGTCGGACACGAGCCCGCGGTCACTCACGCCGGAGTAGAGGAGCACTGCAGTCTTCGGTGCGACCTTGGCGAGCTTGCGCGCGAGCTCGAGGCCGTCGAGCTTCGGCATGCGGACGTCGGCGACGCAGACGATGGGCGCGTGCGTCGCGACAGACGCGAGGGCGCGCTCGCCGTCCAGCACCGTGTCGAGCACGTCGAAGCCGGCGGCGGCGAGGAAGCGCGTGAGGCAATCGAGAATCGGCGGATGGTCGTCGGCGACGACGACGGTCGTCCGGGCACGGTGGTGGAGGGGCGTGACGCTCATCGTCCCTCTTGTCTTCGGCGGGGACGGGGCATGGACCATCCACGTTTCCGCGTATCTCGGCATCCCCGTTTTCGTGGATGCACCTGTCGCGGATCAGCGCCTGGGGCGATGGACAGCCACTCCGGGCAGCCCCGGAACGAGCGCCGCAAGCGCGACTCGGAAGGCGGCCGGACTGACCTGACCGCCCTCATCCTGCGCGCTCTGCGGCCGCATCACGTTGTCGGAGGACGTCCAGTAGGCCCAGGAGACGAGATCCGCGAACCGCTCGCAGTCGAGCACCGAGTGTCCTTCGGCCCCCCACCAGGCAGTCCCGTGCAGCAGATCGTGGAGCCTCGCGCGCGTCGCATCGGTCAGCACCGCGAAGTCGACCTCGTGCCCGTACTCGTGCTGGACGACGCCCCACGAGAAGCGGCCGGCGTCGAGCAGATTGGCGTCGAGCCAGATCTCGTCCGGCAGCGCGCGAGACCGGACACCTGCCGCGATATGCACGACGACCGGGTCCGGCACGGCGTCCCACGGAAAGGTACTCGCTCCGAGCGCCGCAGTGACCTGCGCCTGCTCGGCTCTCGAGCCGCCGTCGAACACGTAGTGCCCGCCGGACGCGAGTGCCGCCGGCGCGACTCCGAGCGCCGCGACGGCAAGCAGGACCTGGAGCAGAAGCCGCTTGAACATCTCTGCTCGTGGCGTCGGGGCCGCCGCGCGCGGGGCAGACACGCCGCCAGGCATTCCTGCTGTCGCGCTCGCGGGCAGGTCTCATCGAACGTTGCGGCGACCCACCCGGAAAACGGCGCACCGTCCCACGGAGAGGGGAGTGCGGTCGAGCGCTTACGGGAATCGACAGCGCCGGCCGCCGGAACATGCTGAGTCGGATGACTGCGTGGGCGCACCTTCCCGAGGAAGACCCCCCGCTCGTTGCCCCCGCCGGAGCAGACGCGACGCCGCTCGCGTTACTGCCCGGCGGTGGGCTCGAGCAGCGGCTCCGAGACGCGGAGGAGCTCACCGACGGCAACGAGCACGACGCCGCGCTCGAGCTGCTCGAGGAGCTCTGGCAGCAGTCACGCCACTTCCCCGCACTCGCCGTGCGGCACCGCCTCGCAGAAGCGTGGGCACAGATGTACCTCGGCCGCCTCGACGAGGCGGCCGAGCTGCTCGCACACGCGGAGACGATCGTGCAGTCGCCCCTCTTCGACGCAGCCGAGCGCGCCGAGGTGCTCTATCGCCGCGGCTGTGTCGCATTGAAGCTCGGCGATGTCGCTGACGCCACGGCGCTCTTCACGCGTGCGCTCGAGACGAACGCGCGATCCAGGCAGCCCTCATCCCTCCTCGCGGCGCACGTGCTCAACTGGCGCTCCCGCTGCCACCAGGCGCGCCGCGATTTCGACACCGCCGCGCGCGACGCAGAAGGCTCGCTCGAGCTCGCAAAGGACGCCGGCAACGATCGCGCCAGCGCAAACGCTCTCTTCCAGGCGTCGCTCGTCGCCGAGCGGCAGCGCCAGTGGCTCCTCGCGCGCTTCTACGCCGAGGAGGCCCTCGATCTCTATCGCGCCCAGGGCGACACGCTTTCCTGCGCGCGCATCCTCAACAATCTCGGCGGGATCGACTTTCTGCTCGGCGACGTCGAGGCCGCCGAGCGGACGCTCGCCGAAGCGGCAGCCGTGGCGGCAGAGTCGTGCAGCAACGCCGACGTCGCCCAGGCGACCTCGTCACTCGCGCAAGTGCTGCTGCACAGCGGCCGCCCGCGCGAGGCACGCGTGCGCGCGCTCGGCGCGATCGATCTGCTCGCCGGTCGCGCCGACTTCCTCGAGGAGCTCGGCAACGCGCAACTCGTCGTTGCGGAGTCGTACACCGCGGAGGGCGACGCCGCCGACGCATCCGACTGGCTCGGCCGCGCAGAAGAGACCTTCACGCGCCTCGGGTCGACGAGCCAACTCGCCGCGGCGTGGATCGCGCGCGGCGATCTCGCCCGGTCGACGGGCGACCCCGCGACGGCCGCCGACCTCTACCGGCACGCTGCGAAAGCGCTTCAGGACTTCCATTTCTGACGCACCCAGGAGGTGAGTTCATGCACAGACTCTGGACGCTGTATCGCTACGCCCTCCCGGCTCTCGCCCTTCTTGCGGCGATGGGTCACGGAAAGTGGGGCGTGAGCCCGTTTGGCTTCTCCTCGGGGAACTAGGAGACGTCAGCAAGCGAGTCACCGGCAGCCGCCGGCAGGTGGACGCAGAAGACCGCGCCGCCGCCGGACGGCTGCCGACGACGATCGTCCCGACGCTCTGGCTACGCCGCGAGCGCGTTGCAGATCGCGGCTTCGAGCGCCTCGAGCGCGAACGGCTTCGCGAGATACGTGAGCGGGCCGAGACCGGGGAACGACGCCTCGGGTGGAAGGATGCTGACGCAGATCATCGGGATCGCCGGCTGTTGCTCGCGGACGATCCTGGCCTGGTCGAGGCACGCGGGCGACGCGGGCTCGAGCAGAAGGAGATCGGCCGGCGGCGGCGCCACATTGCCGCCGCCGAGCACGATCGCCTCGTGTCCCAGCCGGTCGAGAAGGACGACCAGCAAACGCCGAACGTCCGGATCCGCTTCGCTGAGGAGGATGCTCGCCATACCGCATGCTCATGATCGGCTGCGAACGAAGGAAGCAGGCTCGCCGCCCGGTAGGAAAACGGTTTGAAGATCAGACGGCGGGAAGCACGCGGCCTCGGACGTCGCCGAGCTCGAGCGTGCCGGCGCGGCCGCGCAGCACCACCTCGTCGCCGTCCTCGAGAAACGCGCGCTCGCTGCCGTCCGCAAGCCTCAGCGGTTCGGCGCCGTTGCGCGTCAGCTCGATCAGTGAGCCTTCTGAGCCGCGCTCGGCGCCGGAGATGGTGCCGGACGCCATCAGGTCGCCCGTGCGGATCGAGGCTCCGTTCGAGGTCGTGTGCGCAAGCTGCTGCGGCATCGTCCAGTAGAGCGTGCGCGCGTTGCCGCGTGAGACGATCGTCCCGTTCAGCTCGACCTCGAGCTCGACATCGAGCGCCCAGTCGCGGCCGCCGGCGAGATGCGGCAGCGGCGGCGGATCTTGCGGCGGCGCGTCGCGGCGGTGCTCCTCGAGCAGCGCGAGCGGCGTCACCCAGGCGGAGATCGAGGTGAGGAACGACTTGCCGAGGAACGGCCCGAGCGGGACGTACTCCCACACCTGGATGTCGCGCGCGCTCCAGTCGTTCACGAGCACGACGCCGAAGACGTGCTCGGCGAAACGCTCCGGCGGCACGGGCACGCCGCGCCGGCTGGGCACACCGACGACGAAGCCGAGCTCGAGCTCGAGATCGAGACGCCGCGTGGGTGCGTAGACCGGCGCGTCCGCATCGGCAGCCTTGAGCTGCCCGCGCGGCCGGAGCACGTCGGTGCCGCTGACGGCGACCGTGCCCGCGCGGCCGTGATAGCCCACGGGGAGCCAGCGCCAGTTCGGGAGGATCGGCTCGGCGTCCGGACGGAACATGCGGCCCATGTTCGTCACGTGCTCGAGCGAGGAGTAGAAGTCGACGTAGTCCGCGACCTCGAACGGAAGCAAGAGGGTCGCCGAGGTGAGCGGCGTGCGCGGTCCGTCGTGAGTGCGCGCGCGGTCGAGCGCGTCGGCCCACGCCTGCGGGCCCTGCGCGAGCAGCGTGTTGAGCGACGGCCGCCGAAATGCGTCGCCGAGGGCGGAGAGATCGACGACGTCGTCGCCGTCACGCCAGCCGACGCGCGGCTCGGCTCCGCCGGCCGCGAAAACGCCGAAGCCGCTCACGCGGGAAGCATCCCGCGCGCACGCAGCTCGCCGACCGGCTCGAAGAAGGAGCAGCTGCCGATCGAGTGCAGGAGCGTGCCGCGGACGAACCGGAGCGTCGTCGGATCCGCTTCACGCGCACCCCACCGGAAGGCGTCGGCATCGAGCTCGAACGAGCCTTCGGGCGCGGCGAGCGCGTCCTCCTCCTCGCCGAAGACCGCCGCGGCGAGCACGTTGAGGAGACCGTGCTCGCCGGTCTCCGTTGGATACGCATGGTGCAGGCCCGCCGTCGCCTTGAACACGACGTCGCGCACGCGGCAGCCGCGGATGAACCGGGCGAGGTCGGCGGCGTCCGGCACGCTCGTCCCGCCGCAGCGCACCTTCGCCCGCAGCCCCCGCAGCGCGAGCTCGTCGAGGCGTTCGTCGAGCGACGCGTCGAGCGGCAGCTCGACGTACATCTCGCCGTCGAAGTCGACGGGCTCGCGCGCCTCGACCGCCTCGATCCTCGGGTCGTACGGCACCTCGGCGTCGGCGACGACGGTCAGCGACCGCGGCTCGGCGCCGAGCTCCGCGAGCTTGGAGACGGGGCAGACGAAGCGCGCGAGCAGCCAGGCGTCGTCGCTCGCCCGCGCGCGGCGGTCCTCGGCGAGCGCCTCCGGCACCGGGAGGCTGGCCGGCGGGAAAAGCGCGGCGTGGTCGATCAGGTGCTCGAGCAGGGCCCGGCGGGCGTCCACGAAGGCCAAAGCTACACTTGCCGGCGGGTCGGGCTCCGTGCAGTGGGAGCGTGTGAACCGCGTCAGATCCGGAAGGAAGCAGCGCTAAGCATTCCCTTCCAGGTGTGCGGGTCGCCCGGCCCTTTTCCTTATTCCTTACGCGTGTCGTCGGCGATGAGGAAGAGCGGGCGCTGCTTCACGTCGTCGTACATGCGGCCGACGTACTGGCCGAGAATGCCGAGGAAGACGAGCTGCGCGCCGCCGAGCAGCAGCACTGCGGCCGTGA
>WNFR01005320.1_pt1 | contig 18165 bp, 18 predicted proteins | sample 5400221 | NCBI WGS metagenome assembly WNFR01 (sample SAMN13153357, study PRJNA577476) | soil metagenome | isolation source: 40 cm soil under Madrone tree | place: USA:California | collected 2016-06-14
CCTCCCTCGGCGAATTCCGCGGCCGGAATCAGAGTCGTCGTAACTAAACTGCTGATGATCAGGAACACACTCATGATCAGCGCGGCAGCGCGCAAGAGCTTTCTCGTATTCCTTATTCGTCCTTCCAGCAAGGCGTGGGCAGTCGGCTTGGGAGAGCCTCCAGTGCGGGTCGAATGGATGCTCTCCCAGTCTTCCGCTCTTAGATCTCTATCGCCTCGGACCAGAGGCATAACTGCGACGCCGGTTTCAAACCCAGACAATCCGAGCGCAAGTTTGGGAAAAAGGATCAGAGAGACACCTATAACTAACCAGACATTTCCATGTACTCTCGGGTGATGAAGCAAGGCATTCTTCCATTCCGCAAAATGGTGGGGATGAGAAACCAGTTGTATTAGACCAAATCCAAGGACGACTACGTTCAAAAGCAGATACACAAAGACCAATACTACTGCGATTCCAATCGCTTCTTTGAAACCCTTGAGGAAGATCGCTCCGAGCATGGCAATCAGTGCGAGCGTGATGCCCATCTGATGCTTCAAAACCAACGGGGTAAAGGGATTCTCGATAACGTGGGCAGTAGCGTCAGCAGCAGAGAGGGTAATCGTAATAATGAAGTCGGTCGCGACGAACCCAAGCAACACTAGAACAAACAGCTTCCCTTTCCAACGAGACAAGAGACGCTCGAGCATGGCAATGGAGCCTTCGCCGTGCGGACTCTCCGCCGCTACACGAGTATAAATCGGCAATGCGCCAAAGAGTGTAAGCAGAACGAGAACGAGGGTAGCGATCGGTGATAGTGCGCCGGCTGCGAGAAAAGCGATGCCTGGCTGGTAACCAAGTGTCGAAAAATAATCTACACCTGTGAGACACATCACCTGCCACCAGGCGTGTTGCCTGTGAGCGGTGGGGTGATCCTGCGCATCCTGTGTTTCTCTTCCGCCCTTATAAAGCCAGAGCTTGAACTTTCGTCGTGATCTCTGGAACAGACTCATCGTATGGTGAGTTAACTTGCCAGCGATTGGCGCACCCAATAGTCGGTTGTTACTTTTGAATTCTACGTGTTTAAAGCATTACGTCAACAAAACTTATTTGAGATAAGCAACAGAACAGATCTTGCTTGCAAAAAAAGCGGGCGGGGGCCTCCCACAGCCCCCACCCTAAGGCCACGTGTCCTCACCCCACGCGACCACTTCGTCCACCGGGGAGGTGAACGCACGGGGATTATGCAATAGTCAGCTTAAACTTTCAACCTACTCATTAAGTTTTAGAAGAACAAAAAACACACGGAGATGAATCGACTTTTTTCAAAGTCTCTGCCGCTATACGCAGCTTCTCGGAGGGCGTGCCTGATCAGTTTCCTATCAAAACTTATTTGGATGGAGTGTTTCTGTAACTTGAAGTTATGCCTTTTGCAACAGCCGCTGCATCGTCAGATTGGGAAAGTTGGCCCACAGTTCTGTCCGTATGAGCAAGATCTGATACGGCCACGACAATCAACAAGGCAGTAACGCTCAGCGTTGCCAGGATGTAAAGAATGGCGGTCAACTCCCAGTAGATGAGCAGTATTACTCCCAGGGAAAGTGCGGCCATCCAAAGAGCTGTTATGGTTTTTCTACGACGACGGTCGCTCGCTACAGTGGTTCTTGATGTCATAAAGTTTTTTCGGCCCTGGAGAAACAGTTCTGGGGCACGTATTCAGTTCGACCGTATTCAGTTCGACAGTATTATTGTGATTGACAGTCCTCAATTCACTTTCGGTCAGTAAATGATTCGTGTCACCAGGCCACCTGAGACTACGTTGCTCATTCCGCCTGTAAAAGCGCCCATAAGGGTTGGCACGAGGCGCTTAGGAGAGAGCAACCCCGACTCCGGTACGTCAATAATATCGTAAGGTTGTAGCAGAATGTCCGGTTTCTCCTTCTTCTTGATCGCTCCGAGATCCGCCTGAATTGTTTCCTGCTCGGGCAGGCCTGGCTTTTGTCGATAGATCCGAACCTCGCTGGCTTTCGCCTCTTTCCTTACGCCTCCCACCATTGCGATGGCGCGAGTCAGAGTTAGTTCATCACGGACATAAACTCCCTGTGGACTAACTACGCTACCGGTGATATAGACAGGCTCTGCTTCTGTAACAAGGATGTAATCACCCGGCCGAATGATTGGATTGGCTTCCACCTTTCCCATGCGCAATTCAGCGATCTTGACTATCTGCAACGGCATTCTGGTTCCGTCGATAGGGGCGGCCTCGGCTTCTTCTCCAGGCCCCGGACACATGAGTGGCTCCGTATGAAGTATTTGGATCGTGCCTGAGGCTCGTTCGGTGAATCCACCTGAGGCAGCCATCAATTCATTCAGCCTCACCTTTCGCTGCATTTGAACTCGCGCGGCCTGTCGCACGGCGCCAAAAACGATCGCAGGCTGGCGGCTGTTCCGCCCGACTATGCGAACGCTTACCTGAGGACTATTGATAAACTTGGAGTAGGCCGCGGCTATATCTTTTTGCACTTGCTTTTCGGTGCGACATTTCGCGGGGATCGGCTTTTCCAGAAACGGCAGTGAACTTATGTTGCCATCACTATCCACTTCGGCAGTCGTGCTCAAATCTTGTCCGAAGACTCGAACATCGAGCAGATCGCCGGGTCCAAGTAGATAGTTCCTAATGCCCTGGTTGTCGAGCGTTGGCGTTTGAGAAACGGCAGGTGCCGATTCTTGTTGCTGCACCGGCTCTTGTGCGTGAGAGGTGGCGACAAATATCAAGCAAGCAACGATGCCCAACGCAGATAAATGCTTAAGTTTCATAGCGGAACCTCAAATCTAGAAGCTTAACTTTCAACTCAATCGGTTGAGGGGGAGATTGGCACTTTGGGATTACGTGGTGTCTGGTTCTCCATTGGCAGCTTTTTCCGATGACTGCGTTTAACGGTTCCAGGCACAGCAAAACCCGTGAAGAGCAAGTTGCAATGATCGCACAAAAGATGATAGATGCCAAACAGCCGGAGTAATAGCGCTGTTCGTTTATATCCTCTTCGGATTCTGGAACTGCCGCACTTGGGACACTTTTGCAGAATCATGATTCGTCGGCACCGCCTCCAGATAGATGCTCATCCGCCCGTCGTCCTTTGTTTCCATTGTCAGCTCGCAACCTGGTTCGAAGTTCTTCGATCTCTCGCTCGATTCGTTCTGACCCCGCTGTTCGTACCTCTTCTTTGACGTTCATGTCCCTTAGATAGAAGAGGGCGTCCTTGTATCTGTTAATAGCTCTACGATAGTGCCCTTTGAAGGCTGACCGTTCAGCAAGCTCCACCCAATGCGCAACTCTCACAGATGCAATGAACTCTCCAATCGCCACTTTCGATTCGTTGAGCTCGATCTCGTCTGGATACAGTCTGAGCGCCGAGTCGATGCATTCCAGCGCCCGATTTGCAGTTTCAATCTTGTGCGAAATGCGAGCACGTTGCTGCGCGTCGCGCGTCAATGCTCGCGAATGGTCTCGCGCCCAAATCAGCAAGTGATGCTTGTGCAACGCGCGAACGCGATCATGACCGGCCTTGATCGCAATTCCTTTTTCGCCCGTAAAGCTTCCTGATCGCATCGCGTCTTCTGTGCTGGTCAGGTAATCGTGACACAGTTGGACGACCTCCAAATGAGCTTCAGGTGAAGAACCTATCGAGTCGGCTGCGCCCGATTGTTTTTGAATTGCGCGCAACGCGGCTGAATGGAGTGATGACGAATAACTCTTCTTTCGAATCTGGCTCTTTTCACCGCTGCTCGAGGAGTGTTCCTGGATGCCATGCTCTAGAAGGTAACGAGTCCAGGCTCGCCTCATCACAACTTCTCGCGCGGAAAGCGCCACCAAGAGAACCACGCTTGCCGCCAGGCCTGCCGGCAACCATGGAGCTTCATCGCCTCCGCTCACTAGCATCCACCACAGGACAAAAAAGAGGGCCACCGCGGTTATCACCGCAGCCATCATGTAACCCGCGCTGGAGGGCATCCTCGCCCGAGGTACTCGGCCGCGTGCCTCTTCTGATGAACGCGAATGCGACCGCGGACTTCTAGGGAAAGCTTGATCTGCTGAGTTGTGTCCCAACGAGCTCCTCAAGGATTGGCTAAGGCAACCCGATAAACTTCGTGATCATTAACATGTTGGCCGACAGGTGGTAGCTTCACAAAGCTCTCATGGTCATAATAGTCAGCTTTTTGGGATTGCGCTGTCAATGTATGATCCCGTTAGAAAGAGATGACTTCGACTTTATAAGGAAACAAACAATATGGACGACAAGCAATTTGCGGGTAAGGTTGCATTTGTTACCGGGGCCAGCTCGGGCATCGGCAGGTCTTGCGCTATCAAGTTTGCAACCGCGGGAGGGAGGGTAGCCTGTGTGGGCCGCGACGAATCTGGCTTGCAAAGAATCAAAAAGGAGATTCAAAGCGTCGGAGGAGAAGCGTTGGAGCTACGCGCCGACCTATCAATTATCAGCGAGGCCGACAAAGCCGTTTTACAAACAGTTGAAAACTTCGGCGGAATCGATGTCCTCGTCAATGCTGCCGGCCACATCAGCAGCGGCACCATCGAGAATACAGCACTCAAGGTTTGGGACGACATGCTAAACGTCAATGTCCGTGCTGTATTCAATCTAATACAAAAGGCCTTGCCGAGCATTATTGAGCGCCAGGGAAACATCGTCAATATTTCGAGTGTAACCGGCTTGCGCTCGTTTCCTGGTGTGCTCGCCTATTGCGTTTCCAAAGCGGCTCTCGATCAATTGACCCGCTGTGCCGCACTGGAGCTCGCAGCGAAAGGTGTTCGGGTTAACGCTGTAAACCCCGGCGTTGTAGTCACCGAAATTCACAAGCGAGGCGGCATGAGCGAGGAAGACTACTTGGCTTTTTTAGAACACTCAAAACAGACGCATCCGCTGGGGAGAGTCGGACAACCTGATGAAATTGCTGAGCTGGTCTTTTTCCTGGCCTCGAAGCAGGCATCATGGATCACGGGCGCTACTTACTCCATTGATGGCGGCCGAGCACAGACTTGTGCCAGATAAATCGATTGCGGCCGAAGCAAACGAAACCGCTTAGCCAGAGGAAAAAGGTGGAGACCAATGAACATGCCTCAAGACCCTTTTTTGCAGAATCCAATCGACGCAGGTCTGGTGATTCCTTCCGCCATCAAACCTTCCGCTCAGGTGAGCATTATTAGATTGGCTCTCGGCGCTGTTGCCATACTCGTTGCTTTACTTTTGGGCTTGTTGGTTCTGCTTGTGATCGGGACTGAAACGGGACCGCTCGCTTTGTTGGTTGGGTTTGTTGCAGCCACCCTTCCTGTACCTCTCTATATAGGGCTTGTCCTGTGGATTGATCGTTACGAGTCAGAACCGCTCTGGATGTTGGCGACTGCATTCTTCTGGGGAGCGCTGATCGCAGTATTCTTTGCCTTTCTATTTAACACTGCCAGCGGTCTGATAGTGGCCGCAATGACCCGGAGTCTGACTGCCGGAGAAATGTTCGCCGCAGTGATCTCCGCTCCAATTGTTGAAGAAACAGCCAAGGCTCTAATCCTGTTTATCTTCTTTTTCTGGAAGGCGGACGAGTTTGACGGAGTTGTTGATGGGATTGTCTACGCTTCACTGGTAGGTTTGGGTTTTGCGATGACGGAGAATATTCAGTACTACGGCAAAGCAGCGCTAACAGGAGGTGGTGGCGGTCTGACTCTGATCTTTATCGTTCGCGGCGCTTTCGCTCCGTTCTCTCATCCCCTTTTTACAAGTATGACGGGAATTGGACTGGGGCTTGCTCGACAGACGCGGAACACAGCGGCAAGGATCCTGGCACCCATTCTGGGTCTCCTGGTAGCAATATGCATGCACAGCATCTGGAACGGTTCTGCGGCTATCTTTGGCGGTGGAGTATTTCTGCTCACCTACCTCCTTGTGATGGTGCCGGCGTTTTTGATCATGCTGGTCGTGATCGCTCTCGCACTGCGAAGGGAAGGACAGCTTGTGCGCCAGTTCCTGATAACAGACTGCGAACGTGGACTTCTAACTCACCAGGAGTACGATCAGCTCTGCACAATCCGCGGACGTATGGGCTCTTCTTTCAATGCGTTTACCGGTGGAGGTATCGGGCGTTGGCGCGCACGAATGCGTTTCAATCAACTGGCGAGTGAACTGGCGTTTCACCGGAGCCGCGTGTCTCGCGGCGTCTTTCCAGCCACCCAGGATCCGCGACAACGCGAGACGTCTTACCTGCAAGCCCTTCAGGATCTCCTGCAAGAGATCCGCTCGCACTGAGCCGCTTTCTTCAATAATAGACCTCGCGGGTTTTATCGTTTCTGGCTTATACTACTTAACGACCGCGCAAGGTCTTTTCATCCGAGCCGATCCTCGTGAGAATCCAACTCCTACCAAGCACTTTTGACGGCCGCGGCCACGCAACCCTTGAGCAGCGCTTGACCTGTTTTCTAATCGACGACTGTGTTGCCGTCGACGCCGGCAGCCTTGGGATAGCCCTCACCAGCGATCAACGCAGCAAAGTGCGTAACATAATTGTTACCCATCCTCACATGGACCACATCGCGAGTCTTCCGATATTTATCGACGATCTCTATCCAACGTTAACTGAGCCAGTCCGAGTCCACGCTACACCGGAGGTCATCGAACTCCTCGAGCGAGACGTCTTTAATTGGAATGTCTATCCACGCTTTTCAGATCTGCGGAACAACTATGGTTCAGTGATGGAGTATGTGCCGATTCCCATAGGGTCTGCATTTCCGGTGGCCCACTTGAGCGTCATTGCGGTTCCGGTGAATCATATTGTGCCGACTGTCGGCCTGATTGTTTCAGATAGTAGCAGCAGCGTTGCTTTCAGCTCAGATACCGCTGAGACGGACCTGTTTTGGGACGTTGTTAACGACACACCGCACCTGGACGCACTGCTGATAGAAGCATCTTTCCCCGACAACATGGCAGAACTGGCGGAAGTCTCGCGCCACTTTACTCCAGCGTCCCTCGGTAGAGAACTAAAGAAACTCGATCACAATGGCATAGATGTCCTCGCTGTCCATCTTAAGCCCAGCTATCGCGACCTTATCATTCGTGAACTTTCCGCGCTAAACATTCCAAAGTTGGGTGTGATGGAACCAGGAAAAACCTACTCGTGGTAGTCGGGCCGGTCGATAGGATGCCCAGGTGAATTCCGGGGATTGTATGGCGAGTCGGCTTTCTTACTGAAGGGATTCGAATTCCGTTACCGTGTGTTCTCCGGCGGCGCCATGCAGGGAAACGCGGCCGCTTGGTAACAACTCCTTGACCTTGAATGTTCTTTCTTCGCGTTCCCTGCCCGGCATCAACTCAGCTCGAAAAGTCACTATCATTCCGGGCCTGGCCCAGACGTCTACCCTTCGTTTATGCGGTCGTCTTCTTACTTCCATATTCTTTTTCTTTAAGTAGGCTCCCGCAGCCCCTACGGCTCCGGCTGCGACCGCCAGGCCACCAATCAATTGCTTGGTGCGCTTTTTCATTTAATCGCAGCTATTCACAAAGCGAATCAAGCCTTGCGGTGATGGTCGGCAAGCCACTCAAGGCACGTTCGGCATTGATTCCAGTGAAATGCGCCCACTCAGCCGGCACACCAGCCTCTGCAAAGATCGCTTCAACGGGACACTCAGGAACGCAAGCGTCGCAGTCAATACACGTTTCCGGATGAATCACAAGCATGTCATCATCCAGGTGAAAAGCTTCGACAGGGCAAACCAAAGCACAATCAGTATAACGACAGTTGACGCAGGGTTCGGCAACGACGTAGGTCATTTCGGATTTCGCCTCCTTGGGCTAGCAGCGAGTTAAGTATGGGAGATCGTTCAATGCGTACACCGACTTCTATGGAGACATATTAAACACGAACACCCAACTTTTGAAAGATCAGGCGGTCGAATAGTGTTCAAGGTTGCTTTATTGCCAACGATGGAGGGGAACGCCAGTTGAAAAATCGTAGAATCGAAGATCTTTCTCCGCCAACAGTTTTGTCAGCAGAATAATCTGCCCGGTGTGCATTGAAAAATGCTCTGTCACGTGGAAAAGGGCGTGAAGTATCTCGACTTCTTTTCCTTGTATCACGCGCTTTTCGAGCAGTGTCTCCGGATCAAGTGCGGTGATAACGGCTTCTACTTCAGCGAGGGTTGTCCTTAATATCTCGCGCAATTCACTGCGAGGAATCACGTCAGTCTGCGCAAACTCGGCATCACGCTGGCGATTGTCCGTCTGCCCGGCCAAGCCGGCAATGATCCACTGCCGCGCGTTTCCGCAAAGATGCAGCACCAAATTGCCAATGCTGTTGGATTCAGGGTTTGCCCGCCACCAAATCTGATCGTCGTTGAGTTGTTCAAGGCAGCGCTCAATCTTCGGCAGATATTCGGCGCTCAGGAAATGGCACGCATTCCCAATAAAGGCTCGCGCGGCATTCTCAGACTGGTGGCGATTAGAGTTGTTCAAACTAGCGATCTTTTCGGGAGCGTGACCCTTCTGACGTACTGCTAATCGATATCCTCAACCTCTACGGCTTCCTCAGGACGGCTTTTGTGTTTGGCTTTCCGGCCAGCTGGTCTAGCCCTCTCGTCAGGCTTTGCATGCGTAAGCGGGTGACCAGGCGGCGCGTTAGGTTTACGGACACTCTCGAAAATCGGCTTCGCCCGCAGCCTCTTGACACTTTTACCTTGAGAACTTTTCCTGGCCATGTTCAGCCCGCTCCCAAAGGATGAAGATTTCACTTACTGTTAACATCTGCGATGCTAGCTCCGCAGACAATCGAGTGTCAATAATGCCCTGACGAATCAGAGCACTGAGAAATCGGAAAGATTGATACGCCCCGATGGCCTTAGGTTTCGGCTTTGATGAGAGGAATTAAGCTTCGCTACCTCGCGGAGTTTCAGCCAGTATCCTTAAAGCATTGGTGGTTTCTGTTCGCCGTTTCTGCTGAAACTCGGTAACCCAATTGGTCACAGTTTGTACCATTTCACGCGCGGCTTCGCGAGCAGGATTGGCTTTTGTACCGGCAGCTACTGGGCGTTTCTTCTCGCCCTTCTTGATAACTTTAATTGTTTTTTTCTCAGACATCTTGGTATTTCGAACTTCGTATTTACATATATCGAACGAAATTCTTTCTATCCAGTTCCCTAATTCTTTCTTTAGAACGTTAGTCACAGCCTGACCTTGCAAAGCGTAGGCCAAACAGTCCCAGAAAGCATCTCCACAGTAAATTCGGCCCTGCAGCGATTACATCAATTCGAACCGCAAAAAACCTCAAGGAAACTTGATTGTAAACGGTACACACGGTGGAGACATTTGGTATCTACCAGGACAGTGCCTCCTAATATCTACTCTTCACGCCCCGGATAAACGTTTCTTCTCTTTCATGTCCAGATCCCAAACAAGCTTGTGCGTGCGGTAAATCAAAAGTGACAGGCCTACTGCGCCACCAATGTTTACGTATTTCAGACCGCCAATCATATAGCGAGTGCCAAATTGAATTAGCAGAGCATTAATGATGATTAGCGCCAGCCGAAATTCTGTGGGCCCAAACTTCAGATAACTAATCTTGAGTTGATCAGTTGCGGCGAAAGCCAAAAACGTGCTCATCTCGTAGCCCGCAAAAATTGCCAGCATGAATAGAATCTGAAACCGCGACCGCTCAGGAAGAATGAACGCATACCCGATAATCACCGAACACAGGAAAAAATAGTCGAGAAGATGGTCCATGTAATAGCCCCATCTCACGAGTCCAGTACTGCGATATTTTCCTATCTTGCCGTCGTAGTGATCAGTAACATACTGGAGAAATACCAGTGCTGACACTGCCCACAGCCAGCGAATGTCACGCGCCGCAAGATACGAAAAAAGCAGGATGAGCAACGACCACGCGAGCGTGAGCATCGTCAGGTGATAGGTCTCAAGCCAGGAAGGAATTCTCGGTAACACAGCAGGAGCAAGACGTCGCTCCAGCGGTGTCAGAAGAGAAGTGTTGGTCTTTGTCGCTCCCGCGAATTGTGGAGTTTCAATCATTGTTTTTGGTAGTCAGACGCCAGGAGGACAGCAACGATCAGACCAAAGCAACCAGGTCGCGTAAGCCTTGCGTTTATGCCACAAGACGATGCGACCCGAGATACACAAACGGCTCACGCTGTTTCAGGTGGATGAAAATTGCGACTATTGGCTTGGGAGTTGCTCAGATGAAAACCACTGACTGGGAACTCGGAATCTCAAAACGCCGGCGACAGCTTCGACAGGCTAACATGTCGTCAATGCGAACCATGTAATCTCGCGACTTTTGAAAACGCGCTCGATCCTGCTCGTTTGCCCCTCTCGGCGCCTGAGGTTTTCTTGTTCGCTTCAACCACCGCACGTCGTACTCAGAGCGCTCCCGGCAATGAGGACAGCTGTAAGTAGCCTTTTTCACTTCTTCTTTTTCATTAAAAAAATCGCGTTCGTTCATGGAAATCCTATTCTGTTGTTAGTTTCTGTGCGCTACCAGTGGACTACTGCCGCGCCTTGTCACAAAGCTCGCGCAAGTAGCGGAAGCTATAAATCCCCGTCTCATGACCATCGGTCCAGCGAAAGTTCAAAGCGTACCGCCCAACGATACTCAAGTCCTTGATTTCAAGCTCCTCGGGGATCGCATCAGGTTTCAGCATACGCTCCCCAGTCCATTCGTTAACGCATTGAGCACAGGGACAAGCACGTCGCAACTCGGCGGCCCGGTAGCGGCATTCACAATCGTCGGCCCAGGTAATCCGCAGCGTAGAGTCGTCCTCATGCTTGATTTCCCTCGGCTCAATCGCGGGTCCACGCAGTTCTGCACGGTCAGTCGTCATAGTTTCAAGAATCAACTGTTCGCCTGCACCGCCTCCGCCACAGCGCTGGCTGTCACATCGAAGTGCGAAGCATTCCAGACGGCTTTCCCATTGCGCAAGACAATCACCTGAGGAGACTCGTGCCGTACACCAGTGCGGTTCGCAATTTCAAGCGATACCTCTCGCGCATTCTGAACTTCCACCAGCCGGACGTCGGCATCCACGTGCTCCATCTCGCGATAAGCGGCAGCGCTAATGGAGCAGGAGGTACTGTGCTTAAAAATAATGACAGGACGATTCTGAGAACTGCTTATCAGATCCTCTAACACTTCTTTATCGTCCATCCTCAGAAACATATTCCCCATTTGCGTCAATTCCTTCTTTTGAGCCAATCCGATATTAGCTTAGGGAAAGTAACAGGACAAACAAGGAGACCAGGGGTACCGTTTTCGCTCCACTGCGGCGGTCCTCCCAGCAATTAGCTTAGGTGGAACCTTTCCTATTGACGGATAAACTCAAACAGAATATTGTGCCTCCGCTACCGAGAAAGCTTTGGCTGACCTCAGAGCCGGGCTGCCAACTAGGCCTCACGAGTCTCTTAACTGAAAGATCTCCTGCTTTCTCAATCGTGGCCAGAAGTAGATCCAAAACCTCATCTAAGGAGAAAGTGTATGTTTAATCGACCGAAACGACGTCTCACCGGACGTTTGCCGTTGAACCTCATGCTTACCGTTTTAGTTCTGTTGTTGCCAACCAAAGCGGCACTAGCCGACCCGATAGCCATCTGGAGTTTCAACGACTCCGACTTGATTGTCGATCACGGTGCGGGAACGATGACTAGCAACTTCAACCCCGCGAATGTCGCCTTTGCCGCGGGTACGACCAACAATGCCCGGCTTGGAGATCCAGCAGGACAAGCTCTCTCACTTCAAAGCGGGTCTAGTAATTCCAATAATGGCCGCAACATTACTGTTCTCGCCAGTACCCTCGGTTTCGGAAACATTATTGTCAGCTTTGCCACACAGGGAACCGGAACGGGATTCAATAGTAATCAGTTCCAATACAGCCTGGACGGCGCAACGTTCGTCGACTTTGGGTCAACCTTTGCTCCACCTGTGGCCTTTGGAGCTGTGCCGGTAGTGTTTGACCTGGGGAGCATCCCCGGTTTGAACAATAACCCAAATGCAGCCTTTCGCCTTGTCTTCAGTGGGGCCACGACGGCAACAGGAAACAACAGAATCGACAACTTCGTGGTCGAAGGCACGAGTACCACGGTTCCGGAGCCAACTACTATCGCCTTGTTGGGGACGGGAATGACAACCCTGTTTGCTCGCGTTTGGAGGAGGAGAGCGAAGAAGCCCAAAGTGAAGCTGGTGTGATTCTCACTTCCGCTGAAGAACGGTCCAGCTATTCTCAGTCAGCCGATAAGCATAAATGTCCTTCCGGGTTGGGTCGGACGTTTCTTACGAGATTGTAGATAGCTGGGCCGAGCGCAGCGCCAATTGCAAAGCATCGTCCGCCGCGCAGGCGGATGCCGTAGTTTGTCGATAAATCGGCGTCCGATTTTTCTGCAAACTACCCCATGATACCTACGGGTGTATGCACCTGCGTTGACAGCATCACGTGTCAAGCCTACTCTGTACCAGTCGTACGACTGTTCACCAGAGTTTGAAAGCGACTTTCACTTGTCTTCAAGGTAGGAGACCTTCGGTCTTTCAGCCACAATACTCGAAGACGATTTCTTAACTTAAGTTCTTCAATCCTGGCTACGCGCTCAGCAAAGATCTCTTGAGTCCGCTAGCTGCTGGTCGGTTGGGGTGGTTGTAGCACTGCTTCTTTCCAGCAAATTAGTCCACCCAAATCTAGACATTCAAAACGGTACGACAAGATAATCTGCGCCATGGACGCCTGAGCTATTCCGGAAAGAACTTGAAAGAGACCTGGACGAAGTCTAATGCAAATTACTTTCGCCGAAGAAAGTCAGGGGCAACTACATAACGAGAGAAGTTATGACGGGCCAATTGTACCTGTCGGCCGAAACCCTGCGACCTGCCAAATCATTTTTGATCAGAAACAGTGGCCGACGGTCTCCCGGCAACACGCCCAATTTCAGTTAAAGAACGACCGCTGGTTCGTATCGGACAGCGGCTCCACCTACGGCACCCTTGTCGACGGGCAGATAATCAAGGAGCCCACCGAAGTACGCTTGCATTCGCGAGTGCAATTTGGTACAGGTGGTCCGATCCTCGTGATCACAAAGGTCGAAAGCGGAATTGCCCTGGAAACCTTAGTCGACCCACCTCTTCACGCCCCTCAGCAGTAGTCTCACGTCGTCATGCAGAAATTCAACGACGGAATGGAAGTTACATACTGGTCGATCTTGGGAGCTTCAACGGCACTCTCCTGAATGGCCGTCGCATTGCTACGCCGGAAGTGCTCCAGCACAACGACCGAATTGAACTTGGTCCGGGAGGACCAACCCTTCGGTTTCTCGATCCTGCACATCCGGAGCTAGACACAGCGAATCAACCTGCACAGCACATCAGTACTGCCTCTGGACGCCTGGCACAAAAAACGCCCGCATCTTCCAGCAAGCTGGCGACGATGGTGCTTCGCTCAGATAGCCCGATGCAAATTACGGGCGCGCCCGGCGCAGGGACCTTCGTTCAGCAACCATTCGACAGTTCGGCCCAGCTCACCATTGGTCGCGGTGAAGAATGCGATATTCGTCTTGACGGCCTCCTGATATCAAACCGCCATGCCTCTGTTGCAATAACAACCGCAGGTCTGCAGATCGAGGATCTCAACTCGACAAATGGCACTTACGTTAATGGCGCACGAATCACTGGCCGTAAAATTATCCAACCGCAGGACGTCATACAGATCGGTCCTTTTGTTTTAAAGGTTGACGCCCAACACGGTGCTGCTGTCTTCGATACGAGGGCCAAAACCCGCATCGACGTTTTCCAGGTCACGAAGGAAGTGCCAAACCGCTCAGGACCCGGAAAGGTCAGGCTGCTGGACGAGGTCTATTTGAGTATTCAGCCGAATGAGTTTGTTGGGCTGCTTGGTCCATCTGGTGCCGGCAAGTCGACCCTGATGGACTCGCTCAACGGAATGCGCCCGGCCTCCAGTGGTCAGGTGCTGGTCAATAATCTGGATCTGTATCAGCACCTCGAGTCGCTCAAGCTATCAATCGGCTATGTTCCCCAGGACGACATTATTCATCGCGAGTTAACAGTCTATCGCACACTTTATTATGTCGCGCGACTGCGGCTTTCCAGTGACATCTCTGTTAAGGAAATCAATCAGATCGTTAATGAAGTGATGGATGTAACCGGCCTCTCCGAGCGACGCGACGTTCCAATCTCGCAACTCTCCGGAGGTCAGCGCAAGCGCGTCTCCATTGCTGTCGAGCTGATTACTAAACCCTCGATTATTTTCCTTGATGAGCCGACTTCGGGTCTCGATCCGGCCACTGAAGAGAAAGTCATGAAGCTTTTCCGGCAGATAGCCGAATCGGGCCGGACGGTTATTTTGACCACGCATGCGATGGAGAACGTCAAGCTCTTTGACAAGATCGTTCTGCTGATGCGCGGGAAACTGGTCTTTTATGGCAGGCCTGATGAAGCACTCATTCACGTGGGAGCCGAAAGCTTTAAAGACCTTTACGACAAGCTGGAAGCGCCGATTAACGAACGACTGGCAAGAACGAATGCCGTCATGTCCCGTGAACAAGTCGCCGATGAAGTGGCCGAAGAATGGAAACGTCGCTTCATGCAAACCGACCAGTATCAGGTCAACATTACGAAGCCGCTGTCGGAGGTTTCGAGTAGTCCACGACAGGCTGCGCCAGCGAAGAGACGTACAACAATAGGCGATCTTCTGCGCCAGTGGGCCACACTCTCCCGGCGGTATATGGGAGTGTTGGCGCGGGACAAGTTTAACCTGCTGATTCTTTTTGCCCAGGCACCAATCATCGCGCTGCTCACTTACCTGGTAGTTGGAACCAATGCCCAGCGGGATTTTCCTTACTTTATTCTGGCGCTGGTCGCTCTTTGGTTTGGCACATCCGTGGCTGCACGAGAAGTCATCAGGGAGAGAGCTGTCTACAACCGGGAGCGTATGGTCAATTTGCGTCTGTTGCCCTACGTCGGTTCGAAGCTTTTTGTACTGCTGATGAACGTGAGCTTCCAGTGCCTCCTGCTCTTCGGAACGCTGAAGCTGCTTGACGTTACGACGCTGATGAGAGTGCCTGGCAAGTTTGGCGGGTTTCCCCAACTGTTGGTGATGATCCTGACCGGTACGGTCGGTATTGCCCTTGGCCTGTTTATCTCGGCAGTGGTGAAGACTTCAGAAATGGCTACGAGCCTCGTCCCGCTCATCTTGATTCCACAAATCCTCTTCTCGGGACTTGTCGGCGTGCCGGTTGGAATGTCCAGACTGGCGGGTGTTGTGATGCCCGCAACATGGTCATTTGACGAGATGAAACGTTTGTCGGGTCTGGACGTTCTGCGTGGCAAGGATGAAAATGCCGAGCCCGCCGCCAAGAACGAAGGGCGCGGACTTTATAAACAAATTGAGCATGAGAACGATTCAAACATTCTGGACACTCAGCAACGAATCAACGAGTACAAGTCTGACGCGGAAAAACGGTCCAGCGATTTCGAAAAAGACACTGAGCAATATCAGAAGGCTCTGTTGAAAGGAGAATCTCCCACGAAACCCACGGCGCCAAAGCCTGGACCCGCTCCGGAAGTAGCGAAGGCAACAAAGATTCCCGACGACCTGAGCGGCTTTGTTGATTTCTTACATCCGTGGGGAGGACATTGGACCAATCTCGGCGTACTCTTGACGATGATCTTCGTCTTCCTCGGCTCGACCGGTATTGCCTTACGCACTCAGGACATTGGATAAAGACAGGTGAATCGAGTAGTAAATCCCAATTCGTAAAGCATCTGTTTTTACATCATTCACAACCTGCCCTGACCGTTGCTCATGGAGCAGCAGTTTGGGCCCCCAAAAGACAACAGGAGGAACAATTCAATCATGTTACGAAGCTTAGCTCGAAGAAAGATCTTGCTTTTCGCGTGTTGCTTGTCGGCTCTGGCGCTAACCATAACCGCGACAACCATCCCTAACGCCGCGGCAGACTTTACAGGCCGCGAGATTTTAAGCGTCACTCGTATCGCTCATGGAGGCGCCGATTATGCCAGCGTGCAGAATGTTACGGTGCAGGCTAACGGTTTTGTGAATGCGGCAGCGTTTGGCGGAATAGGTGCGAATCCCCTGGGCGCTATGGCTGAAATTAAGCTTCAGATCACCGATTACCAGGATAAGCAGATGCGGCGACGCCTCGATGTGGCCCCCACGGCGTCGCTTCCCGGCCGCACTTATCTTGTCTTTACTGGCACACAAGGTGGCGGAATGATTTTTGGCAACGAGTTTCGAGTAAGTGAGACCGCGGCCTCGCGCCACTGGGCGATGATGGGCTTCGACACTCTCAATCGCGCCATCGAGGGTCAACTTGTAACAGCGCGCCAGAAAGATGAAGGCAATGATTACGTAGTGGAAGTGAAGTTCAACCCCCAGGACACGGTGCGCTACTGGATTAACCAGCAAACATTTCTGATCGACAAGATCGTTACGCGCTATAACAGTAACGTGATCATTGAGGAGCAACGCAGCGACTATCGCCGGGCGGATTGCATGATGCTGCCTTTTCACGTCGTAACCCGTCTGCAAGGTCAACGCTTCGCCGACTTGTCGATTGAAAGCTACGATCTGAAGAGCAGAGTACCGGCGGCGACCTTCACGATTACCGCCGGCCAGTAGCTACAGCACTGAGAGGGCAGTTACCAAACGCTAGCTTTTGCAACGGGCTTGGCATAGTTACAAATCGCCTGTGACCTTCATGTCCAAGCCCGCTTGAGATGACTTGAGCCGAGTTTATTCCCAAGACACCTACCGCCAGTCACCGACGAGCACAAATGGCGCCCAGTAGAACGGGGCGCTGTATTTCTTGGCCGTGATCATCGTCAGCTGGGCCTGCCGCAGGGCGCCCGAGGGTGAGGTGTCCTCCGCAGCAAGCAGTCGCCGGTAGAAGTCGGTCATGAGGTCGGCAGTCGATTTATCAGCAACCGACCAAAGGGTGACGCCAACCGTGGGAGCGCCGGCGTACATGAAGGCGCGCGTAAGCCCCATTACCCCTTCACCGCGTTTTTCTTTGCCCAGCCCCGTCTCGCAGGCGGAGAGCATCACCAGGGGGGAACCGAGACGAAGATTGAAAATTTCGTCGGTACGTAAGAACCCGTCCTGGTTCTTGTTGCCCACCAGAGAAAGCACAATACCTGTAAACTGGGGTCGTTCGGCATTCAATAGACCGTGCGTGGCAATATGCACGACGCGATACTTCCCTATGTCGCGTGAATCCAGATTATCTTCGCTAGCATCCAGATCTAGCCAGAGGTCGGCTTGTCCTCCTGCTGACTTCGCGAGCTTAGAGATCTGCTCCGCTTCTATCCGTGTCCCGGTCAGACGCGCCAGCGGCAATCCCTCCATCTTCGTAGACTGGGCCGCAGTGACTGCTCCTTGTCCCGCTACGTCTGTTAGGGCACTTTGGATTCCCAGGCCGCGAACCTCCGAGGTATTTGCCATTGTGCTGGGTGTAGTGTTTCGGGCCCGGGCGTCGTTGGAGTTGAATACAGGGTCAGCAACGATCAGCATGGAACGACCAGACGACTTGCCACGCTGTTGTCTGATGCCGGCCACGACGGATGCCGAAGGAGCGTAAATTATCTCGTTTGACTTGATGAGATAGCCCAGCGAGGAGAAATCACCACCCTGGGAAGATTTGAGCAGCACCTCGAAGGGTACGTAGTTCAAAGCACCATCTGCCACCACCAGTAAGCGTTTTTCTCCTAAAGCCCCCACAGCCGGTTCGATCGCCGCCTTGTAAAGCGCATTTGCTGCAGCCACAAACGCGGCGGCATCTTCGGGCGCCGAAGATGCGATTCCCAGACCACGCTCAGGTTGCGCAGCAACTACATCGATGCCAACAATTCGCCGCTGAAGTTTAGAGGGAATCAACTGAGTGCGCAGATCGGTGGCTAATTTCTCGAGATCAGGTCGTGCGGGAAGTTTGTACAGATTCACTCCACTTCGACTCGCAACCCATAGGTATGATCCATTCGCCTGTAGCGCATATTCAAGCAAGACCGTTTGGTCGTCGAGTACCTTCTGCTGCACGTCCGATAGAGTTAGAGGTTGATTTGAAGTGAGAGAGGCGTAACGCGGACTCGCGGTGCGGATCTGGTTCTCTA
>WNFR01002774.1_pt1 | contig 18162 bp, 19 predicted proteins | sample 5400221 | NCBI WGS metagenome assembly WNFR01 (sample SAMN13153357, study PRJNA577476) | soil metagenome | isolation source: 40 cm soil under Madrone tree | place: USA:California | collected 2016-06-14
GCGGCGCGAGTTTGTTTTCGCTCAGCTCGTAAACTTCAAGGTGCGCAATTGCGTTGAAGCGCTCGGCGCCAGTCAGATGGTTGAGTTTTCCGTTCTTGTCTCTCGAATCTCGCCACCGAGCGTCGACAAATGCTTCTTTGACGGGCAGCGCGCGCAAGTTATCGATCTTATCATTGCGGATGAAATAGGCATTGTTGCCCGCGCCGTTGCAGCCCGCGCGCGAGTAGCCCTTGCGTTTCGCGAGCAGATCCAGCGCAGACAATGACGCGCCCCAAAACTGTCCGGAGTAATGCGCTTTGAAGCGCGAAAAATTCGCATCGTAGGGAATTGTCACCGCGATGTCAGGACCGAAGACGCTGTTGTATTCCACAATCACGATCACAGGATCGACAATATCCAATTTTTCCCAGATCCAGTAATCGTTGCCGTCAACGTCGATGCTAAGGACACCGATCTGGCCGTTGAAGCTAACGTTGCGAATCAGATCGTTGATGTTGTCGCGAGTGATCCAAGCCTGGCGGGCAATCAGCGTGTGCCGCCAATAGATTTCGTCGCGTTGGATTTGGTCGATCCACTTCTGATTGCCGTCCAAAACAAGACCGCGCCAGTTGTTATTTAAAAGTAAAAAACGCGTGTTCGCTTCGCGATAATTTTCCACGCCAAACTCGACGAACGTATCCGGCAATGGCGCGAGGCGATGAATGAGGTATTGAATGATGCCGTCATCGCCGAATTGCGAGAAAACTTTGAATTCGATGTCGTGGAGCGACGGGAATGAAATTTCGTCGCGGATTTTCTGAATCATCGGCTGCGCCGCGAGAATTTTGAGCGCATCCAGGTCAGCCCGGAGTTGATTAAGCTCGCGCTGAACGACCTTAGCGGACCGAAACATAATCGCGCTTTACCACAATGCGCGGTTCTCGTTCCAGCCAGATCGATAAATCGCGGTCGAGCAATTGCTCGAGCTTTCGAATTTCATCGCGGTAACGCTCGAGAAGGCGCTGCTCAGATTCGACGTCGCGCGCGGGGGTCGATCCTCGACGCGTGTTCCATTCCATCAACCGCGCGATGATTTTGCGCCGGACTGTCCCCGGGATAAACCACGAATATTTCCGCGCGCGATTGCGCAACCAAAATTGCAGGCGAGGGGAGGAGGGAACTCGAGCTTCGTTGTGAATTGCAATCCTCGGTTCGAAATTCGGATCGACATCGAGGAATTCGAAAATGTCCTGACAGGTCGCGCGTGGATCCCGTGCAAATTCCTCGAAAATGTAAACGCGCACATTCTCAGGTCCGAACGTTTGGAGATAGCGGCGTACCTGCTCGGTGTAAAGACCGCTGGTGTAGTAATGGTAGGAATGATGAAACTCCGAACAGGTTTCTGGAAACGCGGGATCATTGATTCGTGAAGCTTCCAGGTGCAAAGCGGCCGCGAAACTCGACGCGTCTTCGTAACCTTCGCGCACCATCCACCAGTAGAGCGACGCCGCCCGTCGAGCAGGATTTCTCAGAACGAGGACGACTTTTACTTCGCCGAGCACGGACTCGATCCAAGCCGGACTTTCCTCGCAATAAAGATAACCAGTAGACGATTCACCGATGGCCTTCTCGTCTCGGGCGCCATTAAAGAGCGAGAGATAATCATTCCAGTTTTGGTAGCCGTAGCCGGGAACAAAGTAATTTGGCTCCTTAAAGCTCGACATGAAGATCTCAGGATGTTGCCCGAGATAGTCATGTAACGAAGTCGTGCCAGCTTTGCCGGCGCCGGCAATGAGGAAGTTTGGTATTGCCAGGCCGCGGTTTTTCAGATGGCGATGATTTTGTCTCACGCTGGAGGTGTCAATTGGCAAGGATGAACACTCTTACGCTCAAATTGAAAGCCCTTGAACACGATTCGTCCGGTTTCGAGTCGCGCTTCGTGCGCGCTCAGGTAGTCGCAGATCAAATCGTAATCCGCCACGAAAATTTGCCGAAACGCAGGCTCGCTTAAGATCCACATTGGATAGCTCGCGGAGTAGAGCGACGCCGGAACGTGTTGAATTGTTAGCCGATCCTGGCCGTTCCTACTGAGCGCGGTGCGCTCGATCAACACGAACGCAATTCGCTTCTCAACAACTTCGCGCAGGAAGTGGTAGGGCTCGGGCAGATACTGAATTACTCCGGAAAGCAGGAACACATTTGGGCTCTGTTCGCGCAAACAGTCGTCGATGGTGTTGTAAAAGTGCAGTTCGTCGTCGGCGAAATCCTTCTTGCCGCAGGCGACATGAGCCGGTTGCTCAACCACACTCCAGCGCACCTGTCGGAGTGGCGACAAATCGTTGTGATAGTGAAAGTAAGTTCCGCCGAGTGAGCCCCCAAAATCCAGAACACTGAGCCGACCCTCATCGCGCGCGGCGGCACGCATCAGTCCGGACAGGAGCGGAAAGTCATACTCCATCTCGTCGAAGGCCACGGAGTCGCGTTCGAACGCGGCCTTGCCAGCTCTTACTTTCAACAGCGCCGCGCGCGTTTTCTCTAAAATTTCCGGTGCCTCGTACCCGGTTGAGCATTTCTTGGCATCGTCCCAGGATTTGAAATCGCCGGTGAATCGGATCCCGGCCGGCTTTCTGGAAAAAAGCTGCTGGAGGCGCCCAACAATATTCATCGGCAGCCTAAAGAAATTTGATCGCGCCGACGCACCGCGTGGCGTCGAGCTTGATTATGCAATGGCAGTTTCGCGGGCCGGCGTCGTAGGGACATTTTCGATTCGCTGCCATTTCACGTCCGCAAAAATTTGCCCAAGGTCATCGCCGGCGAATCCATCGAAGCGATCGGCCACCGTGGCAACGATTCGAAAACTGAGCGCCTGTTTTCGAAGATCGTAGAGTTTTGTTTTCGGCGTGTGCAGGGCCAGAGTGATGAAGTAATGACCGGGCAGAAGGAGACGGGCCGGAATCTGGGCGGCGAGAGTATATCTTCCGGGCGATTCGACTGATAAAGCCGGCTCGGCCATCGAAACCGTCGAGTAGAAGAGGCGTTCATGTTTAAAATTCAGTACGGCGAAGGAGAACTGCAGCCCTTCAATTTCGCGCCGCACATCAAAGACAGACTTCAATAAGACTGGTTCGGTTACAGTGAATGAACTGGTCGCTTTACCGTTAGGTCCATAAAGGCCCGCGAATCGCAGGGTTGCGTCACTGTCGATAGGTGAAAAATCAATCTCCGGCGCTTGATCGCGCTCTCCACCGAGATATTCCGCCACGACATCGGCCGTTTTGCCCGCTCTCGCGATGGCACCGTTGCGCAAGAGAATGCACCTCGAGCAGAGATGACAAACCGCGTCCATGTTGTGGCTGACGAAAATCACGGTGCGCCCTTCGTTGAAGGCGACGTCTTCCATTTTGGCGATACACTTTTTCTGGAACTCGGCGTCGCCAACGGCGAGCACTTCGTCGATGAGAAGAATTTCAGGATCGAGATGCGCCGCGACGGCGAACGCGAGCCGCACGTACATGCCGCTGGAGTAACGTTTCACCGGTGTGTCGAGAAATCTTTCGACTTCGGCGAAGGCGACGATTTCATCGAACTTTCGTTTGATCTCCGCGCGCGTCATTCCAAGGACTGCGCCGTTCAGGAAAATATTTTCCCGTCCGGTGAGCTCGGGATGAAATCCGGTGCCGACTTCGAGAAGCGCACCAACGCGGCCGTAAATATCGACTCCGCCGGTGGTCGGTTCGGTGATGCGATTCAGAATCTTTAAGAGGGTGCTCTTCCCCGCGCCGTTGCTTCCAATGATTCCGAGCACTTCGCCGCTTTTGACATCGAACGAGACATCCTTCAGCGCCCAAAAAATTTCCGATGTCGATCTTCCATTGCGCAAACGATTCAGGAATCGGCGTGGCAAAGTCGTGAGCTCATCGTGCAGAGTTCGATAACCGCCCAGACCGCCGCGATGATGCGCGATTCGAAAGGACTTGCTCAGGTTCTGAACAGAAAGCACGACGTCGGGCATTGTAATTAGATGATATCAGCGAAATCGCGCTCCACGCGACGGAAGAAAAACGCGCCGCTGAGTAGAACAAAGATCGACATGGCGATTGTGATCCAGAGCATTATCGGACTTAGCGCGCTGTGACCAAGCACGCACCAGCGAAATCCTTCGACGAACCCAACCACGGGATTGAGCGCGAAGAGGGTTTGCGAACGAGGCGAGTGGATCATGCTGCTCGGGTAAAGGATTGCGCTCGCCCAAAACCAAATCTGGAGAAACAGCGGTAGCGCGTAACTCGTATCGCGGTACTTGACGCTCAGCGCCGAAAACCAGAGGGCGACTCCAGTCGCAGTCATCGCAGTGAGCAATAAAAATCCGGGGATCGCGAGCAGACGCAGCGTCGGCGTCAGATGATAGATCGCCATCAGCACGAAAAGCATGACCAGCGTGACGGCGAAATCGACCAACGTGGAAAAAGTATGCGAAAGCGGGATCGACATGCGCGGGAAATAAACTTTCGAGACGAGCTGGGCGTTATTGATAAGGCTCGTGCTGCTGCGTTGTGCGGTTTGCGAAAAATAATTCCAGATCGCTAGACCGCAGAAAACAAAAAGGAAATGGGGAGTTCCATCGCTCGGCAATTTCGCCACGCTGCCAGCGACGATTGCGAGAACGGCCGCGGCGATCAACGGCTGCAGTGCAACCCAGCCAATGCCGAGCGCGGTTTGCTTGTAGATGACCTTGATGTTCCGCTCGACCAGGATCCAGAGCAGATCGCGGTAACTCCAAATCTCGCGCAGGTTCAGCGCGGCCCAGCCTTTGGTTGGACGAATCCGAACCGTCGGCGCTCGCGGAGGAGTCGCTTGCCGCACTGCGCCTGGCGACGATTCGATAGCGACGGCGGTTGAAGATTCAGAGTTCACGATGGCCAATGTCGAGAAACTCCTATTTTCGCGCAAGTAAGGCGCAGGATCGACAATATACCGTCCCATTTGCTTGCGCTTTGCAATGCGGGTTCTAGTTTGGCGCGGTGAAAAAAATCGAGGCGGTCATCAAGCCTTTCAAGACCGAAGCGGTGAAGGACGCGCTCGCCGCGGTTGGCATCGAAGGAATGACGTTGAGCGAGGTGCGTGGCTTCGGCCGGCAGAAAGGCCACAGCGAAATTTATCGGGGCAGCGAATACACGGTGGAGTTTTTGCCGAAGGTGAAGTTCGAAATCGTCGTCGGCGATGACGTGGCCCAACGCGTCGTCGAAGCGATTCTCCAATCGGCCAAGACCGGGAAGATCGGCGACGGCAAAGTTTTCGTGACCGAAATCGAGGAAGCAATTCGCATCCGCACGGATGAGCGCGGCGCGGAAGCGGTCTCTTGAAACGCTGAAAACTGAAATGCTGAAATAAAGAAGCGATGAATGATTTTCTCTTGTCGATCTTGCTCGGGATCGTTGAAGGCTTGACTGAGTTTTTGCCCGTCAGCTCGACCGGCCATCTGCGCATTGTCGAAGCGTTGTTCCAACTCAACCTGCAAGACAGCTTCTGGAAGATGTACACGATCGTGATCCAACTCGGGGCGATCCTGGCGCTGCCAGTTTATTTTTGGAACCGCATCCTGACGTTTCTCGCCACGTTTCCAAAAGGGGAACGCGGCGATCGAAATTTTCTGAATCATCCGCTGAGCCTGACGATGATCGCGTTTGTAATCACGGCGGTGCCGGCGTGGGCACTAACGAAAGTGATCGGGAAAAACCTGGAGAGTCTGTGGGTGATCAGTCTTTCGTTGCTGATCGGCGGAATCGTGATGTGGATTGTCGATGCAGTTTTCACGCGGCCGCGCGTGACGCACATGGAAGAAATGAGTTTGCCGCAAGCGATTTGGATCGGCGCCTGTCAGATTCTCTCAGCCGTTTTTCCGGGAACTTCGCGATCGATGAGCACAATCGCGGCCGGCCAGATCGCCGGTCTTTCGCGCCCCGCCGCGCTCGAGTTTTCGTTTTTTCTTTCGATGCCGACGATGGCGGTCGCCACGGTGTACGATCTTTACAAAACGCTGAGACCGGGTCACAACGCGATGAATGAAGGCAATCTCGCGCCATTGTCGGTGAATGCGCATGAATGGATCGTGCTCGCGATCGGTTTCGTCGTCTCATTCATCGTCGCGCTTGCGGTCGTCGCGTGGTTCATGAACTGGGTGAGACGCCGCGGCTTCGCGCCATTTGCGATTTACCGAATCGCGCTCGGCATCGTGCTGTTGATTCTGTTGGCTCGCCACATCATTTAGATCGACATCAAATGGAAGCGACCGACGCGATTCTTCCTGATCTGCAAAGCTGCGTGCTATGCGAAGACGTGCGTTGCGAGTTCAACGGCATGAACACGCTGGTGGGAGTGATCAATGTGATCGCGGTGCCGTCATTGCCGATCAATTATTTGCGACTCTGCATTTGGACGCGCTGGTGCGGCGGAACCGGAAAGTTCAGGCAACGCTCGCGGATTGTCGGCGTGGACGAGCAAACGGTGCTGGCGCAGGCGGAAGTCGAATTTGAGTTGAAGGAAATGGAAGGCCACGCGACCAACGTTCACTACTTTGGCGGAGTTCAATTCCAGCAATTTGGCCTGCATCACGTGGAGATTTATTTGCAGGAAGAATTGCGACTGCGCTTTCCGCTTCCCGTCGTCCGGATCCAACGGACATAGGCGGTTACGCTTTTCACAAGGCCTCGGTTCCCAACCTCGGTGCCCGCCTTCCCTAGGTGCGCTCGCGATGCTCGGCACCTCCCGCCGTAAAGTTGGCTCCCGCCAACGCCTGTGAATAACTGCTTGCCACCCGTTCGCGATTTCGGTATCACCGACCGGTTCATGTTCGGCAGGAGTGTCATCGCCTTATCGGGATTTGTGTTGGTCGCAATCGCAACGACCTACGCGCAACAGGTGGAAATTCCACGGGAGAAACCGACGGCCATCGCCCATCCAACAAGATCGACAGCAGCGCAGCCACAGGTCGAGCTGAGTCCGCGAACGGTTCCAGTTTCGTACACGACCACAACGACGAGCTCGCCCGCGAGGCCCATTAGCATCGAACAAATGCGGCAGGCGGGCGCACTGGCCGGCCAAAAATTGAGAGAAGAATTGCACGATATCGAAGAAGACGATTCTCCACCGCCGCCGAAACCAGCCGCGCCACCGAAAAAGGAGATTGCGCCGAACGCAGTTCGCGTCGTGGAACGGCCGTCTCGCGAACCGGAAGCTTTCCCAGCGCCGCCAATTAATTTTTCAGGCCAGACCGCGTTCGTGAAACTGGCGGACGGATTCGACATGCCGGTCGGCAGACCAGACGCGCGCGGCTATTATAAAGCGCGCGGGTTTAGATCGCATGGACACTTAGGTGAAGATTGGGACGGAGTTGGTGGCGGCGATACTGACCTCGGCGATCCAGTGTATTGCGTTGGTGATGGCATTGTGGTCTTCGCGCGCGACTGTCATCAAGGGTGGGGGAACGTCATCATTGTGCGCCACGCATTTCGCGACGGCTTTGGGACGCGCTACGTCGATTCGCTTTACGGACACCTCGACAGAATTTTGATTAAACGCGGCCAGAGCGTGAAGCGTGGTCAACAAATTGCCAAGATCGGTAACGCGCATGGGCTCTACGACGCGCATCTTCATCTCGAGATCCGCAAGAACATCGAGATCGGAATGAGCCGGGACAAATTCGCACAAGACTCGAGCAACTACTTCGATCCGACGCAATTCATCACTTCACATCGACATCTCCAAGTCAGCGGCGCGAGCGCCCGGGTGGCGATGAACACTTTCACGTACGATTCGCGAATTCATTGGGACAAACTCAAGAATTACACGCGTGCACGCACCGGCGGCGGAACCAGCGAGTCCGCTTACGCGCTGAAGAAAGCGCTGGCCACTCAGAGCAGCCGCCGGGATTGACCTGACCGCGCGGGTCAGAGTTTTCCCATTAGCCAGAGGATTATCACGATCAGCAGGATCAATCCGAATCCGCCACTAGGATAATAACCCCAGCCGGTGCTATACGGCCACGAGGGCAACGCTCCGAGCAGAAGAATGATCAGGATGATAAGTAGAATGGTGCGCATTACCGAAACTTCGCAGGCCTTTCAGAGGTCGGTTGCCTTTTTCCTTCGCCGCGGTTGAAAATCGCTTGCGCGGAAGCGGGCCGTTCTTATCATTCGTGGGCAAGTCCCGACTGCGTCTTGCCAGATGCGTCGGGAAAATTTTTTGCCTAATTTTTTGAACTGAAATGGCAAACACAATTCTGATTGGCGCGCAATGGGGTGACGAAGGGAAGGGCAAGATTATCGACGTCCTGACAACAGAGGCGGACGTGATCGTCCGCAGTCAGGGCGGCAACAATGCCGGTCACACCATTGTCCACGGCGGCAAGACCTACATCCTGCACCTGATTCCATCCGGGATTTTGCGACGCGGAAAAGTTTGCGTCATCGGCAATGGAGTCGTTGTCGATCCAATCGCGCTCGTGGGCGAGATCGAACAGCTGCGTCGCGCCGGAGTGAAGATCGCGAAAAATCTATTGGTCAGCGATTGTGCGCACCTCGTTTTGCCGTATCACCGCGCGCTCGACGAACAGCGCGAGCTGCGCAAAGGCCGCGCGAAAATCGGAACGACGAAGCGCGGCATCGGTCCAGCCTACGCCGATAAAGCAGCGCGGACCGGTTTGCGCATTTCAGATTTGATGCAGCCGCGATTGTTCTCGAAAAAATTGCAGGCGAAAAATCGCGAGAACAATGCCGTTCTGCGCGCGCTGGGCGCCAGGCCGATCGACTACGAGGAAGTAAATAAGAATTATCTGGCGGCCGGCGTAAAGCTGCGCCCGTTCGTGACGAACACCGTTGTTTATTTGCACAACGCGATCCAACGCGGGAAACAAATTCTGTTTGAGGGCGCGCAGGGAACTTTTCTCGACATCGACTTTGGAACATATCCGTACGTGACGTCATCCAACACCACTGCCGGTGGCGCATCCACCGGCACCGGCGTTTCGCCGAATCGGATCGATCGCGTTGTCGGCGTGATGAAAGCTTACACGACGCGCGTGGGCGAGGGGCCGTTGCCGACGGAAGATCGACATCTGTCGCACCTGCTCCATTCACTCGGCCGCGAGTTCGGCGCCACGACCGGGCGCGCGCGACGCTGCGGTTGGTTTGATTCGGTGGCCGCGCGATACGCCAGGATGGTCAACGGCATCGATGAGCTGGCGATCACAAACCTGGATGGCCTCGATACGGTCGATCCGATTCGAATCTGCGTTGGCTATCGCCTCAACGGCAAACGGCTCAATGTTCCGCCTTCCGATGCCGTCCAATTCGACAACTGCGAGCCGATTTACGAGGAATTGCGCGGCTGGAAGCAATCCACGAGTTCCGCAAAAAAACTTTCACAACTTCCTAAGGCAGCGCGAGATTACTTGAAGCGCTTGGGAGAATTAGCCGGCGCCAAGATATCCATTGTTAGCGTCGGACCGACCCGCGCTCAGACGATCCTTTTGTAAAATGGCCGCCGGCAAATCGGTCCCGCGTCACATCGCCATCATTATGGATGGAAATGGTCGCTGGGCTAAAGCGCGCGGTTTGGCCCGCATTAAAGGCCATGAGGAAGGCGCACGTGCCGCCCGAGAGTGCGTGGAAGGTTGCGCTGAGTTGAAGGTCGAATATCTGACCCTCTACGCGTTCTCGGCCGAAAACTGGCAGCGGCCGAAGAGCGAAGTCTTCGCGCTGATGCGCTTGCTCGAAAAGTTCCTGAAGGAGAAAACGCCGGAATTGATCGAGAAGAATGTCCGCCTCCAGGCGATCGGCCGGTTGACCGATCTGCCCGCAGCTTGTCAGCAGCAGCTTCATAAATCGATCGAAGTGACAGCTGGCAACACGGGCGTCACCCTGGTTCTCGCTTTGAGCTACGGCGGGCGGCTTGAAATCATCGACGGCATCAAGAGCCTGCTGCGCGCGATCGAGCTCGGCCACATCGATAAGGGAATGATCGATGTCGAGATGTTCAGTAAGCATCTCTACACGCGATATTATCCGGACCCCGATCTCCTCATTCGCACTTCCGGCGAGATGCGATTGTCGAACTTTTTGCTCTGGCAAACTTCATACACCGAGATGTACGTGACGCCGAAGCTCTGGCCCGATTTCACGAAAAAGGATCTGTTTGCGGCGGCTGAAGAATACGGACGGCGTCAGCGACGCTACGGTCGGAGCGAATAACTAAACGAATTCCGCGGCGATTGAATCTGCCAGCGCTTTGCCCGCGGCCGTCAAAACGAACCGGTCATTGGTCTTTCGCATCAGACCGAGGCGCACGAACTCCCCCGTTTTCGCTTTGGCTGAGTCGAACAAGTCCGCGCTCGCTCCCTGATCTGTCCGCAGCGAAAGCGCTATCGCTTCCGCGCGTTTCATCTCGTCGGTCAAATGCTCGATCGTTCCAACCGCGCTTTTTCCGGACATGATCGAATCAGAGTAACTTCGAAAGTCGGGGACGTTTTGCAGGCGCATCATTCCCAACGTCGAGAACGCGCTCGGTCCAATCCCGAGGTAATCCGCGCCTGACCAATACGCGCGATTGTGCGCGGAACGAAATCCCGGCCGAGCATAGTTCGAGATTTCGTAATGATCGTAGCCGGCCGATTCCAGGATCGACATCGTTACGTCGAAAAACTCCGCGTCGGCATCGGAGTCCTGTCGAAATTCGCCGCGGGCGTGCCTCAGGAAAAATTCGGTGTCTTCTTCGTAGGTCAGACAGTACGTGGAAATGTGCTCGGGTCCGAGCGCGATTGTTCGCTCCAGCGTCGCGCGCCATTGATCGATGGTTTGGCCAGGCAAGCCGAACATCAGATCGACATTGATGTTGGAGAAACCGGCGCCGCGAAAAATGTCGAACGATTGCGCCGCTTGCTGCGCGTTGTGCTCGCGGCCGAGTAACTTCAGCAGGTCGTCATCCCACGATTGAACCCCAAGGCTGACGCGGTTGATGCCCGATCGACGCAACAATGCGGCTTTTGCCGCCGAAACACTTCCCGGGTTCGCCTCGATCGTCCATTCGACCAGTTGCGACAAGTCGAGCGATTTGCGAAACCCGCTCAGCAGAAACTCCAGTTGGGCGGTGGTGAGCGCGGTCGGTGTTCCGCCACCGAAATAAATTGTTGTTGGATGCAGGGCCAAGTCTCGCCCGCGCATTCGCAATTCCTCCAAAATCGCTTCGCAGAAACGCTGTGTTTGCGAGCGATCGAGCAGTTCCTTGTAAAACGCGCAGTAAGGGCAGATCCGCGCGCAAAACGGAATGTGAACGTAGAGGTGGCGAATGATGTCTGCGCAGTTGTGATTCGCGGCGGCGGCCATAAAATCAAAGTCCCTTGTCGATCCGAACTCTAGCTCTGGTTTGTTTCTGCGCCATGGCGGCGTCCGCGCAAACTCCGCCATCTCTAAAATCCGTCGTTTATACGACACACAACGCCGATGCGATCACTGATTACGAAACCAACTCGCGTGTCGTTCGCGCAATGGTTGATCGATTGGTGTTGGCTGCGACCGGTCAGCCGGATTTGGCGAAAGCGTGGGGTTCCCTCGTTTCGCCTAACGACAAGGTCGGTATCAAAATTTCCGCCGCCGGCGGCGAATTATTCACGACGCATCACGACATTGTTGTCGCGATTGTGGACGGTTTGGTCGCGGCCGGACATCCGCGCAGCAGCATTGTTGTTTGGGACCGTTCGCTCGAAGGGACCAAAGGCGCCGGCTATAAATCGAGCGGGGACGGATTTCAATTGAAGAGCATTGCGCCACGGGCTGGCTACGATTTGAAAGCGACCTTCACCGCGCCGTTGCTCGGCAAACTTGTTTGGGGCGATGCCGAATACATCAGCGACAAGGGAAAAAGCGTGCCGCTCTCGGACGTCGAGAACACGAGCAACGTCAGTCATTTTTGCCGCATTCTTGCCAATGACGTGACGAAAGTGATCAACGTTCCGGTGATGAGCACCAGCTCGACCAACGGCATCGCCGGCTGTCTCTACAACGTGACCATTCCCAATATAGACAACTGGCGCCGGTTTGCGCAGGGAACTCCCTTCGGCGCGGAAAGCATCGCTGTGATTTACGCGAACCCGGTCGTGTCGCAGAAAGTCGTGCTCAACATCATGGACGGTTTGCTCGCGCAATATGGCGGCGGGCCGGAGTCGCAACCGAACTTTGCGCTGCATCACGCCACTCTCTATGCCAGTAAAGATCCGGTGGCATTGGATTCGGTCGCGTTGAAGCAGCTCGACGCGTATCGCGCGAAATCGAATTTTCCGCCGGTTGGCCGGCTCGCGAGTTACGTTCAAAGCGCAACTATTGTCGGCATCGGAAATTCAGACACGAGCCGCATCGAGGTGAAAAATGTCGGACGCTGAAAGTTCGCCGGCAGACTCGCCCTCATCGGCTGCTTCGAAGTCGACATTGCGGGGCCCTATCCTCCGCAAAGTTTCGCGCTCTTTTTATCTTTCGATTTTCATTTTGCCGAAAAAATTGCGCGATCCGGTCGCACTCGGTTATTTGCTCGCGCGCGCTTCCGACACAATCGCCGACACGGCCGAATTGCCGATCGAGCTGCGTGTGGAAAAGCTGCGACTGCTCTCGCGCGGAATTCAGGGCGAAGCACTCGGCGACGCGATTGTCGATCTTAGCGGGTCGATTGCGCCGCTGCAGACCAATGAATCGGAGCGCGCTCTCATCGAAAATCTCCAGTCCGGTCTCGATTGGCTCGACCAAAGCGAAGTGGAAGATCGAGAAAATGTCCGGTCCGTGCTCGAGCAAATTAACCGCGGACAAATCCTCGACCTCGAGCGTTTTCGCGATCTGAAACGAATCGTTGCTTTGGAAACCGCCGCTGATCTCGACGAATACACCTATCTTGTTGCCGGAAGCGCGGGAGAATTTTGGACACGGCTTTGTTTTCGACGTTTGCCGAAGTTCACCACGCGGAGCGAAACCGAAATGCTGGACTTAGCGAAGCGGTACGGCATGGGTTTGCAATTGATCAACATCTTGCGCGATGCCGGCGCCGATCTTCGCGCGGGCCGCTGTTATTTTCCAAACGACGAATTGGTCGTGGCTGCGATGGAGCCGTCACAGATCCTGCGCGAACCCGAACGGTTCCTTCCGATTTATCGAAACTGGCGCGAGAAAGCAGAGCAGGGGATCAAAGCTGGAATCGAATACGCAAAGGCGATCCGAAATCGCCGCGTTCGGATCGCGACTGTGCTTCCCGCGCTGATCGGCGCGCGCACGCTCACTCTCTTGCGCGGCGCCGGCGCGACTGCGCTTCGTCGTCACATCAAAGTTCTGCGCAAAGAAGTCCGAGCAATTGTTTCGGCGGTAACGACCAGCCTTGGCGCGCGTTCACGAATTGAATCGTTGTTTCGCGAACTGTCGCGCTAGTCAGCGAAAATAATTGCGCTGCTTTTCGCTGATCGGTTTCTCGAGCCGGTCCAGAACCTGCATCATGTCTTCCCAGACCTTGCGTTTCTCCGATGGCGACTGGTTTCGCAGCAGGTATGCCGGATGGTAGGTGACCATTAGCGGTGTGCCGTTGAACGAGTTCCAGCGTCCGCGCAATTCCCGCATCGGCGAGCGCGCTCCAAGAAGTCCTTCAACCGCAACTGCGCCGAGCGCCACAATCACTTTCGGTTTGATGATGTCGATCTGTTCCATCAAATACGGCCGGCACGTTTGCATCTCGCGGGGCGTCGGCGGCCGGTTGCCATAAGCGCTGCCCGGCGTGTCGGGCCGGCATTTCAAAATGTTCGCGATGTAAACGTCTTCGCGCGCGAATCCCATCGCCTTGATGATTTTCGTGAGCAGTTGCCCGGCGCGACCAACGAACGGCTCGCCTTGCGCGTCTTCATCCGCACCCGGCGCTTCGCCGACGAACATGATCTCCGCGTCAGGATTTCCGACTCCGAAAACGGTTTGCGTGCGCGAGCTCGCAAGGTTCGGACATTTCGTGCAAACGGATACGCGCTCGTTCACGGCGGCGAGTTGTTGAGCGTTGCTTATGCCTTTCGATTCGGTAACGCGAACAGGTGCGGTTTCCCGCACCGAGATGTCGATCTTGCGAGGCTCGGGCATCTGTTGCAGCCCGTTCAACGCAGAACGGGATGCGCACGGGTGATGCGCGCCTTCGTCACGCATTCGCTCGAGAGTTTCCAAGACGGTTTCGAGCGCCTGCGGATATTGCACGCCGCATATTGGGAAGTTTTGCGCGAATCGGCAAATGATTTCATGGTCGAGCAATGAGTTTGAAGCTAAGCGATTACAATTATTCGCTGCCGGAGGGTTTGATCGCGAAACGTCCGCTGCCGCAGCGCGACCAATCACGCATGATGGTTCTGCATCGGGATTCGGAGACGATCGAGCATCGACAATTTCGAGAGCTGAAAGGTTTTTTGCGCGACGGCGATTTGCTCGTGCTCAACAACACGCGTGTTCTGGCCGCTCGACGATTTTCCGACGATCACGCGATCGACTTTTTGTTTCTGGAGAAGCTCGGACGCGCGCGTTGGAAATGTTTGGTGAAACCGGGCCGCAAAATGCGCCTCGGCGGGACAACGAAGATCGACAACGTGATGTTGCGAGTAGAAGAAATTCTACCGGACGGTGAACGAATCGTCGCGTTCGATGAAGATGTCGATGTCTACGCGCACGGTTCGATGCCGTTGCCGCCGTACATCGGTCGAGAAAGCGACGTCGCGGATGTCGAGCGTTACCAAACGGTGTTCGCCAAGCAACCTGGCGCGGTCGCGGCGCCGACGGCTGGGCTTCACTTCACACCGGAGATTCTGGCCGAAATCCCGCACACGTTTATCACGCTTCATGTTGGACCGGGAACATTTCGGCCGGTTCATTGCGAAAACATTTCCGAGCACCAAATGCATTCCGAGGCGTTTTCAATCTCGGTCGAGGCCGCAGCGAAGATCGACAAAGCGAAGCAAATCGTCGCGGTCGGAACAACAACCGTTCGGGTTTTGGAATCCGCGCGACGTGAAAATGTAAAACTCATCGCCCAAAACGGATCGACCGATCTGTTCGTCCGCCCGCCGTTTCAATTTCAAACGGTCGGCGCGTTGGTCACGAATTTTCATCTGCCGCGTTCGACGTTGCTCATGCTGGTGAGCGCGTTTGCCGGCCGCGAATTTTTGTTGAGCGCTTACGCGGAGGCGATCCGCGAGCGATATCGCTTTTACAGTTACGGCGATTGCATGTTGATCTTGTAACGTTATCCTCGCCGCAAATGGCCGAGGCTGATCAACCGCAAGGCGAGCTCGTGATCCAGACGATCGCCATGCCGAAGGACACGAATCGCGACGGCGATATTTTTGGCGGCTGGTTGGCTGCGCAAATGGATTTGGGCAGCGCGATTCTCGCCGGGAAGATCTCCAAGTCGCGCGTCGTGACTGTGGCGATTGAAGGAATGTCTTTCCTGCATCCGGTCCGCGTCGGTGATACCGTCGCGTGTTACGCCTGGTTGGAAAAAATCGGGCGTACGTCGATGCGAATTTGTGTCGACGTCTGGGTGATGCGCTATCGCACCGGCGAAAGCGTGAAAGTGACGAGCGGCGTCTTCACGTATGTCGCGCTCGGCCCGGATGGAAAGCCGACGCCGGTGAAAACCGTTTGAATCAGGGCGGCGACGGCTGATCGGGATTTTGCGTCGCCATGATTTCGTTCGACGCGGAGACAGTCACTGGCGGCGCAATGGAGTCCGTTGGAGTCGGGGGAGCGGGCGCAGCAGGCTCAAAAACCGACGGAGCTTGTGGCGATGCATCTCCCAAGGTCGTCGTCATTGCCGGTTCGCTCGGCTGCAAATTTTTCGTCTTCCGCTTCATCTGGCGATTTTGTTCTTTCTGCGCGCGGGCGATCACTTTCTTGCGTTGCTTCATTTGCTTGGCGACGTAATGACGATAGGCGCGTTCGCGTCGAGCTTGTGGGCTCATCGAGCTGCAGCCGGTGAAATCAAAAAGAATGACGAACGCCAACAACAGAAGCAGGGTTTTCTTGTGCACGAGACTTGTAAAGCACAAGCCGTGCGAGGTCCGATCCGGACTGGCCTCTAAAAGATTGGTCTACAGCAACCGCTGAACCGAATTGACCGCGCGCAGATAAACGCGATGCGGTCCGCCACGCAAAAGCTCCTGCGTCAGCAAATCGGCTGGATCGTTGCTTTGGGCCGGCATCATCTGTGGCAGCGCGGCTTCCGTTTCGCCGCTTCGATAAACTTCGAGAAGATCTCCGCATTTCGCCGGGGTAACGCAGAATTTCGTCGTGCTCGAATTCAGGGCCACTTCACCGATCGGGCTGCCCGGCTTCTCCCGCAGTTCGATGTCGATCTTACGATTGTGATCGTCGAGGAACCGGCAACTGCCATTCATTTCCTGTTGATTGGTTTTCCATTTCAGCTGCGCGGCTAGCCAGCCAATCAACAGGATCGCCGTCGATTTGTAGCCGGGTGCGAAATTCACCGTGACGTTTTCCATTTCGTTAAAATGATGGTGCGACGCCGGGTGATCGAAAAACTGCGCGATCGCGTAACGGACTTTGTCGATCCGCGTCCAATTCAGATCGCAAAGGACAATGCGCTGCTTTGCTTCCTGCTCGGCGGTTTCGACGAGTCGCATTTGCTTTCCGAAATTTTTCCACGTTCGGCTGTCGAAAACTAATCGGTCGATCCAGGCCCAGAGCTGCGGATCCATTTCGTCTGGGAACTGGTCCTGCCACCACAAATAAAGCGGCAGGTCGGAATCGAGATGTGAGAAAACGATGCTCGGCAAAAGTTTCACGCACGGGCCTTCGAGCAAAAACGAAATCTGCTCGGAACAAACCTCTTTCCCGCCGGCGCGGCTGACGTGACAATGCGCGTTGATCCATGCTTCGACCCGGTTTTCTTTCGATTCACGATTCGCGCCGATCACGAGCGCGCGGCAGGCATGGTTTTCTGTGATTCGGATCATTAATTGCGTGTTTTTCTCCAACGAGTCCGGCTGCTCGCTGTAAACGGCGAGATTCACGAGTGACGCGCGCGTCATTGCTCCTTCGCCTTCCCGCCACAGCTTTTTTAGCTCCCCTCCGATGTCTTTGATCGCAACGGGCTGGCCCAACGAAAAATTTTGTTCGTCCGTGGGCATCAAAGCCTCCTCCAGGCGCGACCGTCTCGAGCCAGAAGTTCGTCTGCTTCTTCGGGGCCCCACGATCCGGCGGGATAAAAATCTAACTCCGGCGGTTTCTTTGACGACCATGCCTTTTCGATGATGTCGATGAACACCCATGCTTCCTCCACTTCATCGCGTCGCGCGAACAAGGTCGCGTCGCCGCTCATCGCATCCAGTAACAAACGCTCGTAGGCTTCCGGGCTCGCTTTGCCGAACGTTGTGCCGTAATGGAAATCCATCTTCACCGGCTCGATCCGGAAGCTCGTTCCCGGAATTTTCGCCTGCATCCGCAACGAGATTCCTTCATCCGGTTGGATTCGAATGACGAGCACGTTGGCGTCATTGGTTTCCTTGTTGAACAAGACCATTGGCGATTTTTTGAAGTGCACGGAGATTTCCGTTGCCGATTTCGGCAATCGTTTGCCGACACGCATGTAAATTGGCACGTCCCACCAGCGCCAGTTGTCGATGTTCAGTTTCAGCGCGACGAAGGTGTCGATCATCGATTTCGGGTCGACCTTTTCCTCTTTGCGATACGCGGGGACCGCCTGTCCGTTGATCGCGCCGGCGCCGTATTGTCCGCGCACAACATCGACGCCGACTTGATCCGGCGCGAAGCGTCGCAGCGAGCTGACCACTTTTACTTTTTCGTCGCGAATGCTGTCCGCGCTCAGATCGCTCGGCGCTTCCATCGCAGTCAGGCAAAGCAATTGCAGCAAATGGTTTTGCACCATGTCGCGCAGTGCTCCGGCGGTTTCGTAATAACCGGCGCGGCCTTCCACGCCGAGCGTTTCGGCGGCGGTGATCTGAACGTGGTCGATGTAGCGCGTGTTCCAAAGCGGCTCGAAAATCGCGTTCGCGAAACGCAGTACTAAAATGTTCTGGGCGGTTTCCTTGCCGAGAAAGTGATCGATTCGATACGTTTGATCTTCGCTGAACGAATTGCTGATGACGCGATT
>WNFR01002775.1_pt1 | contig 18161 bp, 18 predicted proteins | sample 5400221 | NCBI WGS metagenome assembly WNFR01 (sample SAMN13153357, study PRJNA577476) | soil metagenome | isolation source: 40 cm soil under Madrone tree | place: USA:California | collected 2016-06-14
CGCTTCATCGTGTGATTCTCTACAGCAACGGCGTCGCTTACTTTGAACGGCGCGGAACGGTGACGGGTCACGCCGAGGTGAATCTCCCGTTCAAAGAATCGCAGGTCAACGACGTGCTCAAGTCGATGGTCGTGCTTGATCTTGGCAAAGGGCGAATAGGCGCAGTGAGCTATAACTCCTCCGCCCCACCTTCGGCGAGATTGGCTGAGATACCATTCTCAATCGAAGCGGGAACCGAGAACGACACCGCGGGCGGACTCGCAGCGGTGTTGAAGCAACTGCAAGGCGCGCACGCAAGCGTCACGACCGCTAAAGGCGCGGTGACCGGCTCGATCCTCACGGTCGAAGAGAAGAAGTCGCAGATCGACGCTAACAAGCCGCCGGTGACTCCGCACTCGCTGGTCATCTCATCCGAGTCGGGCGAGTTGATGAGCTTCGACCTTGCCGAAATTCGTTCGGTGCGGCTGCTCGACGAAGGTGCGCGCCATGACGTCAACGAATTCGCGAACGCGTCCGCATCCGCTCGCAGAAGGGATGCCAAAACAATCACTGTTACGTCCGATGGAGAAGGATCGCGCGAAATGGTTGTGAGCTACACGGTAGCTTCGCCGATTTGGAAGACGACTTATCGAGTGGTTCTGGACTCGGCGGGCAAGCCGTTCTTTCAGGGATGGGCGATTGTCGACAACGTCAGCGATGAAGACTGGTCGGCGGTGTCGCTGTCGCTTGTGTCGGGAACGCCTGTGTCGTTCATTCAACCAATTCAACAGCCGATGTATCGCTACCGCCCGGTGATCGCCATTCCGAGCGATCTTCGGCTTGAGCCGCAGGTTTATGAGGCGAGTGAGGGTGTGCCCGGAGGTGTGGCGGGCGGTGTGCCCGGTGGCGTGCCGGGTGGAGTGATCGGCGGAGTCGCCAGCGGAGACAGTGCTGCGAGGATCGACAGAACTCAAATTAGTCAACTGCCGTTGCAAGGCCGCAACTTCAAGCCTGAGCCGGTTTCAATTACTGAACTGATCACGACTGAAGACTCAGGCATCGAGGCCGCGGCCACCGGCGCCGAAATTGGAGACCTGTTCGAATATCGCATCGACCAGCCCATCACGGTTCGACGCGATAGTTCAGCGCTCATCCCGATTCTTCAAACGCGAATGGAAGGCGAGCGCGTTTCCATCTACAACGAGTCGGTGCGAAAAGACCGGCCGATGGGCGGCATGCGATTGAAGAACACGTCGTCGTTGACGCTCGAAGGCGGCTCGCTCACGGTGATCGATGGCGACGCTTACGCCGGCGAAGCTCTGATGGACCGACTCAAGCCGGGCGAAGAGCGATTCATCTCATTCGCGCTCGATTTAGGGACATTGGTCACCGCCCGCTCGAAGGGGGACCGCGATCCCGCTTTTCTGATTCGTGTGGTCAACGGCTTCTTTCAAGCTCACTACCATCAAACCGAGAAGAAGACCTACACGATAACCAACCAGACGGACCGACCCCGCGCCGTTTATGTCGAGCACCAGATTCGGAGCGGCTGGGAGCTGGCGGGCGACGCGCCAAAGCCAGTGAGCAAGACGGCCTCGTTCTACCGTTTCCGGGTTGAGCTCGAGCCCCGAAAGACGGCCGAGCTTGTGGTCACCGAACACCGCGCGCTGATGGAAAACTACGATGTGTCGAACCTGACGCCCAGCCAGGTCGAGTTGTTCGTCTCGCGCCGCTACATCGACGACGCGACGCGTGCCGCGCTCGACAAGATCATCGCGATCAAGGGCCAGATCGCAGCCGTCGATTTGCGACTTGCCGGCTCGGATCGCGAGACCGCTGAGATTGCCGCCGATCAGTCCCGTCTGCGTGAAAACATCAAGGTGCTTAGCGAGAAGACAGAAGCACGCCAACTGGTCGCCCGTTACGTTTCCAAGGCGAACGAGCAGGAGACTCGGCTCGAGCAGATAATATCGGAACGAAAGGCTGCGGCTGCGGAGAGGGCGCGGCTGCAGAGCGATCTCGATTCCGCAATTCGCGCGCTCGCGGTCGATCGCAATCTGTGATGGTGGACTTGTGAGATAACGCGTCATTGGTCATCATAGATGTGCACCAATCAGAGTTCCTGGGAGCGCAGGCATCCCTGCCTGCTCCCGGGTTTCCTGAGAAGCGCGTCGAAAATAGCAGGCAGGGATGCCTGCGCTCCCAGGTAACTATGGCTAAACCGAAACTCACCGGCCCGCGGCCCGAATGGCTTAAGGTAAGGATTCGCGCGAATGAAGGGTTTGACCGGGTGAATGATTTGATCAAGGACCTGAGCCTGCACACAGTTTGTCAGGAAGCTCGCTGCCCAAACATCTTCGAGTGCTGGAGCGAAGGAACCGCGACCTTCATGATCCTTGGCGACATATGCACTCGGCATTGCGGCTTCTGCGCGGTGGGCAAAGGAAAGCCGGCGGCGCTCGACCCGGACGAACCGCGCCACGTTGGCGAAGCCGTCAAACAGCTCGGTGTGAAACATGCGGTAGTCACCAGCGTCAATCGGGACGAGCTGCCCGATGGCGGCGCTCTTCATTTCGCGCAAACGATTTATTGGATTCGGCGATTGAATCCCGGCACTCGTGTTGAGGTTCTGATTCCGGATTTCTGCGGCAACCAGCAAGCGTTGAATGTCGTGCTTGGGGCCCGCCCCGACGTGCTGAATCACAACACCGAAACTGTAGCGCGGCTGTACAAGCGAGTTCGTCCTGATGCGAAGTATGAGCAATCGCTCGAGCTGCTGCGACGAGCTCACTCGCGAAAGCCCGAGCATCCGCTGCTGACAAAATCGGGGTTGATGGTGGGCTTAGGCGAAGACGTCGGTGAGCTGATCGACACGTTTCGCGATATCGCCGAAACAGGCTGCGACATCCTTACCCTCGGCCAGTACCTGGCGCCGACGGCAAAGCACATACCGATTGAGAAATATTATGCGCCTGACGAATTCGCTTACTTGAAATCAGAGGCGCTCGCGATGGGGTTTCGCTACGTTGAAGCCGGGCCGCTTGTGCGAAGCTCGTATCATGCGGGCCGGCACACACAAGGCGCGGAAGGGGCGGCACACGACTACAGCAACGATCCCGTATTCGCCACTGAGTCTCACCGATTCGAGACCACACCTCTTGTTCAACTCAAAGGCAGAGTTCAAGCCGGCGATTAGCGGCTCTGTGTTATGTCGAAGGAATCGAAGACGCAGGGCCGGCTCAGCGGACCGGCCGGCCCTTGCATAAGACTGGATTGTTTACTTGCCGCGTGCGGCAGCCTTCGAGGCCTTGAGCGGGTTCTTGCTGCTTTCTCCCAAACGCGATGATGCGAGCATCTTTTCGTGGGATCCGCAGTCGTGCTCTTCAGCTCTTGCCTTCCAGTAATCGTTAGCCGCTATTCCCTGAGAGAGATAAGCGACCACCGTAAACGCACTGAAACACTTCGGGCAGTTCAAGCGGACCGCGCGTGCTGCTCCTCTTTTAGCCATTATCATTGCTCCTTTCAGACCGAATACGCCATGGCGCGAATCGCGCATGGCGCGCAAACCTAAAGCTTAGCAGAACACGCGAGTTGTTTTCAACGGTCTTCGTGAGAAGCTGTCTTCGTGAGAAGCGCGGCGAGTCGCGGATGCGTGCTGAAGACTGGAGTGAAGCAGCCAACCTTCAGCAGCATGCTCGTGGTCGGGAAGGGTGGCCTGCCCCCGCCCTTTTTGATGAACCGAGTCTCCGGCAGAAGCGGGGGCAAGCCACCCTTCCCGACCACGAGCATGCCAAGACATCGGTTGATTAGCGGATCAGTGTTCTCGGGAGGGGTGATTCGGGGATAACTGTCCTCGCGAGGCTCACGTGGGTACGTTCCGGTTGGGGGTTCGCGCGACTTTTCACACAGGCATTGCCGTGGGAGGGATTCGCGACGCGAACTACCTGAGACCGGTCGCGATCTCGCCACGCATAACGCTGCTACTTCGCTCGCTGTAAATGAAATACGGAAGTGGTTTCTTTTCCGTCTGCTTTCCAGGTCCATTCTTCGGTCACGTGATCCTTGTCCTGGAACTTAATCACCAGCCCTCGCATATGACCGTCAGAGCTCCCCTTGAGATTGGCGGCGTCCACAAACTGAAAAACGATCGAATCGCCTTGCGAACTTCGAGCGCGCATCCGGGGTTGATTGCCGGCGGCACAGTAATGAGTCATCATTATTGAGTCGCCGTCCGGATGATACACAGTTACCATACTCTCCCGTTCCATTGATTCCATCAAAGCGCTTCCCTCCGAAATCAACTGGAATGTGATTCGAGTCTTACCTTCAGGACTGGTCGCGTCCCACTGACCCACGAGGGCTTTCATCTTATCGAAATCCTTGCCGCCTGAAGCGCTGACCGGCAGCCCGCACAACAGAAGCAACATGGTAACAATCGTCCTTTTCATATCCTCGCTCCTCAGAAAAAAGTCCGACAAACTTCAGGTTGTCGTTGCCGTTGGAATGTGAGCATCGGTAACAGCGACAAACTGAAGTTTGTCGGACATCTACGCTACACTTCTCACCGTTTCAGGAAATCGTCTCGGACGACATCTCGACCCCTAGGAAAGTCAGCGCTCCCGCTTCAGCTCATCGCGGAGCCTCGAACCTTCGTTGTTGATAATGTCAATGATCAACCAGCCGGCGCCGCTCCTGGTTACTTCAACGACGATGTCTCGTTTGTCACGGCCCCTGCTGGTTCGCGCACTCCACAGCAACGTTACAGTCACTTTCGCCAGATCGCCGTTGGTTTCGGCTTTTCCTGCGCGATACGAATCGGGGTACTCCTGCGAATCAGTAAATGGGTCGCCGTCAAAATCCGGAACCTCATCTGGATGAGCTTTGGTCTCTACCGCCTGGCGTTTTAGCTCCTTAAGCAACAGCCCATAAAACTCACCAGTGAGAAATCGCTTTCGAAGCTGTACGTTGCGAACAGTGAAGCCCTTGTTATGTGCAAGGTGGAATGCGTAAAACGAACGGACCGCCCTGAGGGCCGCGTCCTGCGTGCTGGCGGTCTGGGCTTTAGCGGGCGCGTGCACTCCGACCGATAGAATCACCCCAATTCCAATCAACGAGAGGAGCCTTGCTGGATAAGCCATGCTTCGTTCCTATTCTTCTATTAAACACTTGCAACGACTTCTCTAGAGCGCATTAACAGAAACCGGCTTCGATTCCTGCACTCTTTGAGCACGCCGGCAGCAGCGGTGTCCACTCACGCGATTGCCGCTTCGACTTTGTCGCGAATCGCCTGAACAACCGAATCGACCGGCACATCTTCGGACTGGCGAGTTGCCCGGGTGAACAGCTCGACTTTGCCTTCCTTGATCTTTTTGCCGACCGTTATCCGATAAGGCACGCCAATAAGATCAGCATCGTTGAACTTGACGCCTGCGCGCTCGTCACGATCGTCGAGCAATGCTTCTATGCCAGCCTTGCGAAGATCATCGTAAATTCGTTCGGCTACCGCCAGCAGCTCCTGGTCCTTGATGTTGACCGGCGTCAGCACGACATGGAACGGCGCGATTGAAATTGGCCAGCTTATGCCGGCCTGGTCGTTGTACAACTCGACAGCCGCGCTCATAACGCGCTCGACACCTATCCCGTAGCTTCCCATTACTATTGGCACTTCCTGCCCATCGGCGGTGAGCACTCGCGCGCCCATGCTGTCGGAGTACTTCGTTCCAAGCTTGAAGATGTGCCCGGCCTCAACCGCCCTGAAAACGTCAAGCGCGCCGTCGCAGTTAGAACAAGTTTCGCCGGCTTTGACCGTGCGAAGGCTCGCCCATTTATCGACTTTGATATCACGATCGATCGACACTCCCCGAAGGTGATGGTCGTCTTTGTTCGCCCCGGTGGTCATATTTCGCCTGCCGCGCAACGCGTCGTCGGCGATCACCTGCGATATCTTCGGATGCGAGGCTTGCGTTACACCGACCGCGCCAAGCGAGCCCGCAGAGGCGCCGAGCGCTTCGCTAATCTCCTCCGGACGCGCGGGCCTTACGTTGATCGCGCCGCTCGCGTCCATAAGCTTGGTCTCGTTCAGCTCGTGATCTCCGCGCATCAAGACGAGAGCAATCCTTTCGTCGAGAGCGTAGACCAACGTCTTTATCTGCCGATCGGCAGAAGCTCCGCCTGGAAACGTCGTGAGATCTTCGATCGTGCGAACGCCGGGCGTCGGAAACTCTTCGGCGGCGGCGGGACCTCCTTCGTCATCTGACGGCGCAAGCTTTGACGTCGCCTTTTCAACGTTTGCCGCGTAGCCGCATTTCTGACAGACGACGATGTTGTCTTCGCCGGCATTGGTTCGAACCATGAACTCAGTGGACTTGCTGCCGCCCATCGCTCCGGAGCTCGCTTCGACCGGCGTGTACTTCAACCCGCATCGTGTGAAGATGCGACAGTAGGCGTCGTACTGATCTTGAAAAGACTTGTCCAATCCCTCGAAATCAACGTCGAACGAGTAGGCGTCCTTCATCGTGAACTCGCGCACTCGCAAGAGTCCGGATTTTGGTCGAGCCTCGTCGCGGAACTTGGTTTGAATTTGATACCAGACCTGTGGGAGCTGGCGATACGAGTTTATGGTGTTACGAGCGATCCCGGTGAAAACCTCTTCGTGAGTCATTCCGAGGGCCATGTCCGCGCCCTTGCGGTCGCGAAGACGGAACATGTTGTCGCCCATCACTTCCCAGCGACCCGATTCTTTCCAGAGTTCAGCGGGATGAATCGCCGGCAACAAGAATTCCTGCCCGCCGATTCGATTCATTTCTTCGCGAATGATTTGCATGACTTTGAGGCGAACGCGTTGAGCCAGCGGAAGCAGCGAGTACACGCCTGCCGTTAGCTGGCGGATGTAACCCGCGCGAACCAGCAGCCGATGGCTGGCGACTTCGGCGTCAGCCGGGTCTTCGCGCAGAGTCGGGATAAACAGATTAGACCATCGCATCTTTCTCTCCTCGGAGCATCGAACACAGACGGCGTTAGGCGAACCAACGGAACGAGACAAACTAGCAATTGAGGCGCGTGTGCGTCAACGTCGCAGGTTCGTAATGGATTCAGACGCTGTTAAGAGCTATATTATTAGGCCCTGGAACACTCGGACCCGACGCCAGCGGCCGCACCCGTTGAACGAATGAATTCGTTACCGCGAGGGGAACAGATTGATCAAAGATTTTGTAGATGAGTTCGCACGATATCGCCGCATCGGCGAAAAGGCAATTCATCGGGTTTCCGACGAGGCACTGAATTCCGTACTTGGCGCAGACAATAACTCAATCATGAATCCCACGAAGGAGAAGAAACCTACGTGAAAAACTCTATGAAGAATCGAATAGCTGCTTTCTCAATTCTCGTGTTCGCCGCATTTTTAGGAGTCGCCGCTATGAGCAATATGCCGCAGGAACCTCAGCCGTTTCCCCCGCCAAAAAAGGAACCGCCGATCGTAACGCCGGGGAAGACTGACAGAGACCCTCCTTCGGATGCGATCGTGCTATTCGACGGCAAGGACCTGTCCAGGTGGCGCAGTGTTAACGGCGGCGGCGACCCGAAATGGAAAATCAAAGACGGCTTCGTGGAGGTGGTTCCGCGAACGGGCGACATCGCCACCAGGGAAGAGTTCGGCGACTGCCAGTTGCATATCGAATGGGCAACACCTTCTGAAGTCAAAGGTGAAGGCCAGGAACGCGGCAACAGCGGTGTGTTCCTCATGGAACGATATGAGGTACAGGTGTTGGATTCGTACGATAACAAGACCTACTATCACGGGCAGGCCGGAGCCATATACAAGCAGCACGCGCCGCTGGTGAACGCGTCGCGCAGGCCCGGCGAATGGCAGACCTACGACATCATCTTCAAGGCGCCGAAGTTTGACGAGCAAGGGAAGGTTACCGAACGCGCTCGCATCAGCGTGCTGCATAACGGGGTGCTGATTCAGAACAACGTCGAGATCTACGGCAACACATACCACGACCGTCCGACTCTTTACATTGCACACGCGCCGAAAGCGTCGCTGAAGCTGCAGGACCACGGTGATCCGGTGCGGTATCGCAATATATGGATCAGACCGTTGTAGTCCACGATGACGGTCGGTAGATGATACTCGTGTTTCGCGCGCCGACGTTCAGCGAGGAAGAATGGTGAGCTGAAGTCGAAGCTCGCCCATCACCAAATCGTCCTTCGAAGAATCCGGAATTCAACGCTCCTTCGAATCCGTCTTTATTGTTGGCGGAGAATCTCCTTAAAGGGAGCCCGTTCTCAGTACAAACTTGTTCCGCAGGAGGTATCCAATGGCTCAAACACCGGTTAACATCGTCTATCCGATTAATGGAGCAACGTATCCGATTACCGATCCTCACTGTCAGGTACACTCGGCGTACTTTACAGCGAGTTTCAGCACAACGTGTGCGGGCGGCCCTCACGAAGTGAAGTGGGGGTTCGATGCGGTCACACTCGGCGATGCTGAGTTTTACGATCAGTTCAGCGCTCAGTTCACGTGGAAGCTGCCGGCGGGAGCGCACAACTTTTGGGTGAAGTCGAGTTGCGGTTCAGGGGATGTGAAGTTCCAGATCGGGTGAGATCGGTTGTAAGAACGTGGCGGCGGGAAATCCCACCGCCACGTTTGATCGAGTAGCCCAGCATACAAGGAGATCGCAGGTGAGAGCAAAGACCAGTCTGACCGCAGCTTCGCTGACCGGCGTATTGCTAATGGGGCAAACCCTGGCCTGGACCAGGACCACTGCGGCCGGCTATCAAGGGTCCGCAGCCAGGAATTCGCAGAACGATATTACCCCGAGGGGCCTCTACATAAATAAGACCGCCGATGCGATGCGGGTGAAGGTTCTGGACGATAAAACGGGCGCCGCCGTATCGCCGAGCCGGGAATTCACGGCTGATGACACACTCAAAGTTATCATAGAGAGCAATTTCGAAAGCTACGCTTACATCGTCAATGTCGAGATAGTCAAGGACAGCAAGAGGCGATTCCTTCTCTACCCCAATCCTCGAACCGTCAATAACAGGATCGACCGCGGCGAGCCACTGGAGCTATCAGTGGCCTTCGACAAGGAGCCGGCGACCGAAGTTCTCCAGGTCATCGTGTCTCACGATCGGATCGACGATCTCGATGCCGCACTGAAGGGGAAGTGTTCCGAATCTGAGAATCGCTGCTTATTGGACGCCCAGGTTGCGGCGCGCGTGGCGTCGATCGTGGGCGACGGGAAGTCTTCCACGGAGACCGAACCTGCCGGCATCTTTCCTCGGCAATCTGCGGAAATGCAGAACCAGTCCGGGTTTAGGTCTCGAGATATCATATTGGCGCCTGGCAAAGATAAAGATAAGGACGAGAAAGAGACCTACGTTGCGATTCCAATCAAAGCGGGCAGTGACGGGCGCCTCAGAGCTAAAGAGGTCGTCGTGTTTGAAATGCGGCTGAAACACGTTTAGGTTCAAATGAATCCTCTGGATCTCTTCCGCCAGTCACTCGCCTCATACTAAGACCGCACAACGTTGACTGTAATTCGCCAAGGGTGTATTACTTCCTTGATCCTGGGTAAATTGAGGGGAGAAAACAAATGGCAGACGAAATGATAACCAAGCCCACGATCGAGACCGTCCTGGAGCGAATCAGTGCTTTCGAAAACAGATTCGTAAGTCGCTTCCAACAGTTTGAAAAGCAGGTGGCCGACCGATTTGATAAAGTAGATGAACGCTTTGCCAAAGTAGACGAACGCTTTGCCAAAGTAGACGAACGCTTTGCCAAAGTAGACGCACGCTTTGACAAGGTAGACGAGCGCTTTGACAAGGTAGACGAGCGCTTTGACAAGGTAGACGAGCGCTTTGACAAAGTAGACGAACGCTTTGACCGCATCGACAATGAAATCGATCGCGTCGCCAGCGTCGCTCACTCCACCAGGGCCGAGATGCTGACACTGCGCGCCGATTTCAGAGAGTTGCGTACGCAGTTAAGGGAAGTCCTTCCAGTCCCACAGGCCTCGTAGACAATCCGTCATGACAGCAGGCAAAAGGCAGTGGACAGTTCGCAGCAGATGGCGGCAACTGCTCGCGGCGGTGGTGCTCGGGTTAATCCTGATCGCAGCGCCGCGTCCAGACGCGAGTTCCAATCAGACGCAACAGAAACCGCCTGAGAGCTTATCGGCCCTGGAGTTCTCGCGGCTGATCCGCGAGGTCTCCGAAGAGGGTGGTTACTTCTTCTCGGACAATCTCATTTCCAACGAAACCCCCTATCTCACCGTTGTTGACAAGCTTCGACAGCTCGCCGCCGGCGGGGGCGCTTATATCGGAGTTGGGCCGGAGCAAAACTTCACATATATCGCCAAACTGCGCCCGCGGATCGCCTTCATCGTCGACATTCGGCGTCAGGCGATGATTCAACACCTGATGTACAAGGCCATCTTTCAGCTTTCATCAAATCGGCTTCAGTTCCTTTCGCGGTGGTTGAGCAAGCCGCTGATGAAGGACGCGCCCTCGCCCGATGATTCGATCAACGTAATGCTGGCCTACTTCAACAAGACGTCCGGAGACGAGCAGGCGTACTCGGCGAACCTGGCCGCAATTCGCAAGACGATCCAGGATGACTTTCAGTTCGCGCTTTCGCCGCGTGACCAGGTGAGTCTCGAGGACGTCTACAAGAGTTTTCGCGAGCGCGGATTGGACACCGCGTTTACGCTTAACGGCTGGTCTGATGGGGAGTTTCCAACGTTGAGCGAGGTCATTCTTCAGCCGGACCCGAACGGTAAGCTCGGCAACTTTCTGGCAAGCCGCGAGGACTACGACTTCGTTCGAGGCCTTCACTTGAAGAACCTGATTATCCCGGTCGTGGGTGATTTCGGCGGGAAGAAAGCGCTCACCGCCATCGGTGATTATTTGCGCAGGAGTGGGCTCACGGTGACGGCCTTCTACGCCTCGAACGTCGAGCAGTACTTGTTCGAGGACGGCTCGTTCGCAGCTTTCGCCAACAACGTAAGGAAGCTGCCGATCACCGAGAGGAGCCTGTTCATCCGATGGGTCTACCAGCGGTACTACCATCCGGCGCGGATGGCGGGGCAGCGGTCTACGTCGCTGCTGCAGAGGATGAGTGTTTTTCTGACAGATTTCGACGCTGGCCGATATCAGAATTACGTCGACTTGATCTCGACTAACTACATCGCACCCGATAGCCCTAAGTAGCTAGCCATGCAGCCTGTACGGGCGTCTCTCCGCGGGCGGCCCTCCTCCGCATCTAAGAACGTCTCAAAACCGACGGGTGCCCGCGTAGGGACGCCCGTACACGCTGCGTGAGTCTTCATGTTGTTTCTACTTCTTTTCTTCTTCCTTCTTACCGAGACCCCAGAACTCCTTGACCGCGTCGGCCCCGGGGACGAGCTTCTCCCAGAGCTCCGGCGCCGTTGAACCCATTTGCAGGAATCCGCGGAAACGCCGGTCAAACTCTTCCTTGGTCTTCAAGTAAGCTTCGAAGCTGCTCGAAAGGTAGTTCTTGAAGAAATCCTGGACCGCCGACTCTCGCGAGCGAATCACTTGAAACAAGAATGAAACCGGTAGCACGCTCTGGGTTTTCTCCTCTTCAAGGATCACCTGCATCAGCACGGCCTTGGTCACATCAGCCTTGGTCCGCGAATCGATGACTTGAACGTCGTGCCCGTCGCGGATCAGCTTGACCAGTTCCTGATAGTTCAGGTATCCACTCGTTTCCGTGTTGTACAGACGCCGGTTACCGTACCGCTTAATGAGAATCCGGTCGGGTTTACCGTCGGCCTCCGTTGTCTTTGTTGTCCTTGACTTCTTAGTCATAACGATGCCCCGCACTGTAGCACATGTGCAGCATTACTGTCTATGATATTCCTCTATCCCTTGGCATACCAATGTGATGCGCGGATTCCGCGAATGCGAAAGCAGAAACCGCATCTGCGAGGCTGGACTATCTCAAGAACCCAGACAACTTGGCGGTCTAATCTATTCTGTTGCCTCAGTTAAGAAGGTTTTTTCGCAAATGCGAAGAATCTGCTTGACGCCTTTGGATTCTGTGGTATTCTCTCAGGGCAACTCAGAGGAAGCAACCATGATCAGCATCAGAGAAAAACAGCAGCCGTCGCCGTACGCGGAGAAGCCATGGCTCAAGCACTATGACTACTGGGTGCCGGAGCAGACGAACTTCGCGCGACAGCCGGTCCACCAGATGCTGAATCTTGCCGCGGCTCAGTTCCACGATCGGCCCGCTACTATCTTTCTCGGCTCGCGGTTGACTTTCAGCGAGGTGAAAGAGCGAGCCGACAAGCTGGCGACGGCGCTTTCGCGCCTCGGCATCCGCAAGGGAGATCGAGTTGGGATCATGCTGCCGAACTGCCCGCAGTACTTGATCAGCTTCTTTGCGATCGTCCGTCTTGGCGCAATTGTAACCAATGTGAATCCGATATATACGCCGCGCGAAGTGGCACTCGTCGCGAAAGACTCAGGAATGCGCGTGATGATTACGCTCGATCTGCTGGCCGGGACAGTGCTCGGTGTTCAAACGGAAATTCAAATCGAACAGATCATCACGACCAGCCTCGGTGAGTATTCAGCGGATCCACAAACGGCAGCGGCGCCGGCAGGCACGCTTTCATTCTCAGAGATGATCGCCGGCGTGAGCGCGCCCGAGTTGCCGCACGTCGAGATCGACGCCGAAGAAGACGTCGCCGCTCTTGTCTACACAGGCGGAACGACCGGAGTGCCAAAGGGCGCGATGCTCACTCACTACAATCTCTACGCCGCGGCTATTCAATGCACGCTTTGGGGCGGGCCGTTCGTGCGGCGCGGAGAAGATCGCTTCCTGCTGGTCATTCCCTACTTCCATGTTTACGGATTGGTGGTTGGAGTATTGTTCGGCGTTTGGCAAGGCGCGATGCAAATACCCATCGCGAAGTTCGACGCGAACGTTTTGCTCAAAGCCATTAAGGACTACGCGCCGACTTATTTCCCCGGAGTGCCGACTCTATTCATCGCGCTGCTGAATCATCATGACGCGAAGAAGAGCGGACTGGATCGCGTTCAACGCTTCAACAGCGGTTCCGCGCCGCTTCCGATTGAAGTGATCGAGCAATTCGAGCGAATGAGCGGCGCAATGCTGTTTGAAGGCTATGGCATGACCGAGACGGCAGCGATGGCAACTTCGACGCCGGCGCTCGCGAAACGCAAACCGGGCAGCATCGGTCTTCCGGTCATCGGTACTGAATGCAAGATAGTGGATCTTGAAAACGGCGTTCGCGAAGTGCCACAGGGCCAAGAGGGCGAGTTGTGCATCCGTGGCCCGCAAGTGATGAAGGGCTACTGGAACAAACCCGAGGAGACGGCTAAGACTATTCGCGACGGTTGGCTTTACACGGGCGACGTGGCGCGCATGGACGAGGATGGTTACTTCTACATCGTCCAGCGCAAGAAAGACCTGATCCTGGTGAGCGGCTTCAACGTCTACCCCACGGAAGTTGAAGAGGTGCTGTTCACTCACGCGGTAGTGAAGGAAGCCGCGGTGATTGGCGTCAACGATCCGTATCGCGGCGAATCGGTGAAAGCGTTCGTGGTGCTCAAGGAAGACGCGCGGCCTGCGTCACCCGAACTCGCGGAAGAATTGACCGAGTATTGCCGCGGCAGACTGGCGAGATACAAAGTCCCTTCAACCATCGAATTCATTGAGAGTCTCCCAAAGAGCGCAGTCGGAAAAGTCTTGCGGCGTGAGCTGAAGGAGGCGGAAGACGCGAAGCAGTAGAATACGGCCGGCAAGCTGATCCTGAATCTCAAATCTCAAATCTGAGACCTGAGAGAATCTGGGATCTGAGATAATCCGGGATTTGAAATCTGAGATTTGAGATTTGAGATTCCCGACAGCAAGCCGGCCTGGTAACAACTCATTATTCAGAAAGGACTAAACATCATGACTACGAAATCGAAATCGACACACAAGGGTAGCGCAGGCAGCCAGGCGGCTGCTACAGAAAAAGCCCCCGAGACCGGCGCAGCCGAGTGGGCCCAACAGGTCGTCGAGCACCTGGTCGACGCGCAGAAGAAGTGGATCGACCTCACCGCTCAGCAGAACGCCCTGGTCCTCAAGGCAATCGAGGAGGGCATGGAGTTCTACCGAAGCGCCCCGACGCCGGCGTTGGCCGATTGGGCGCGTCAAGGAGTCGAAGGCATTGTCGAGGCGCAGAAGCGCTGGGCCGAGATCGCTTCGCAGCAAAGCGGCCAGCTTTACGACGCCATCAGAGAAGGCGTTAGTATCACCCCGTCCGATATTTCGCGCGCGGTCTCGGACTACGCCGGCCAGGGGCTGGAGGCTTTCGTGAAAGCCCGAACACAATGGCTCGACTTCGCGGCTCAGCAGAACGCTCAAGTGATCAAAGCGGTGAAGGACGGCCTCAATCTCGACGATAATTCTCCCGCGGCAGCGCTGGCGGACTTCGCGCAGCAGGCAGTGACCAACTACGTCGAAGTGCAGAAGCGCTGGCTCGATCTCGCGACACAGCTACCGTTTATGGGAGCTCCCGGGAAACAGAAGTAAGCAACCTTCGCCGAGCCTTAGCCGACGATGAGGGATGAGCGGCCAACCGTCCGCTCTCCTTCATTCTCGAGCTCACACTGTTTTCGGCCGCTACGGGAGTTCAGAGTTCAAGCTTGAGTTCTCTCGGCATCATTGAACTGCGTCGCGGGATCGGGCAAGCTAAAGCTTGAACTCTGAACCAGGCGTAAACTCAAACCTCGAAACTTGAGCCAGGAGATCCTGATGCCCAACGAGTCGAAGCGAATCTATCCGTGGACCACCACGCTCAAAGATAAACAGATCACGTTGCGGTTGATGCAGCCCGATGACCGCGACGCGTTAATCGGTTTCGCGAAATCGCTGCCCGAAGACGATCTGCTTTTCTTGGCGGTGGACATTACCAGACCGGAAGCCCTCGATCAGTGGGTCCACAACATCAAGATTGGACAGATCAAGACGGTCCTTGCCGAAGCAAACGGTAAGCTGATAGGCCACGGAACGCTTAGCCACAACGCCCTTCAGTGGACGCGGCATCTCGGTGAAATCGTACTTCTACTTAGCCCCAGCTTCCGCGGCATTGGTCTGGGGAACTTGCTGGCCAACGAGCTGTTTTCGATCGCCCGCGAGTTGGGCTTGCAGAAAATCGTCGCCCGGATGGCCTCAGAACAGCGAGGCGCGGTGCTGGTCTTCGAGCGATTGGGCTTCAGAGCAGAAGCGTTGTTGGGCGATTACGTCATCGATCGTGAGGGACGCACGCACGATTTGATAGTGATGTCCTACGACGTAACCGGCTTGACTGAATAGCGAGGAGAGCCAATGTTTCTTGCAGGCCTTGACCGTCTCGAAGCCGATTTTTTCCGCGGGCTGAATCAAATCGTCGAACCACTCGTGCGTGCCGGTGTCGGCGCGCCGATGCTCTTCCCCGCAGGGGCGATCGTCATAGAAACTCAGGGGCGAAGGAGTGGCCGCCGCTCGAATGTGCCTCTGATGGCCGCGCTGGTCGGTGATCTTGTGGTAGTCAGCACAGTCCGGCGGCGTTCGAACTGGTTGAAGAATCTGTCGGCGCATCCGGAAGTTCGCTACTGGCTCGGAGGCCGCGAGCGAGAGGGCACAGCCTTCGCGATCGGACCCGGCATCGAAACGCCCGAAAAACTACCGCCGCGCGTCAGTTGTTTGGCCGGCGCGCTCAAACAACATAGCGCGCTGTTCGGAACCGGCTTCGCGATCGTTATGCCGCACGAATCTTCGACGAATCAACCTTAGTGGTGAACGCTATGTCAAGCGCAACCAAGACAGCAATCGCAAAGAACAAGTCGGAGCGCAAACTCGCTCCGGGCCCGAAGCGCAAGGCACTGGGCGATCAGCTTATGCCGATGAGCCGCGATCCGCTCAAGTTTCTGCTAAAGATCACTCACGAACACCCCGACATCGCAACCTTCAAGCTCGGCCCGCAGCGCACTTTTCTGCTCAGCAAGCCCGAATACATCGAGGACGTGCTGGTCGCGTATGACTGGAACTTTGTCAAGGGGCGCGGACTCCAGCGGGCGAAGAAAGTTTTAGGCAAGGGCCTGCTCACTAGTGAAGGCAACTTTCATCGCCGTCAGCGGCGCCTCTCACAACCCGCGTTTCACAAGCAACGCATCGCAGGATACGGGGCGGTCATGGCCGAGTATGCCGCCCGCGCTCGCGATGGCTGGAAGGAAGGGGAGACGCGAGATATCGCGCAGGACATGATGCGATTGACGCTGGCGATCGTCGCGAAGACTCTTTTCGACGCCGATGTCCAGGGTGAAGCCCAGGAGATCGGTCAGGCGTTGACCGAAGTGCTCGAGCTGTTTGCAACGTTTTCTTCGCCGCTAACCGAGATCACTGACAAGCTGCCAACCGCGAGAAATCGCCGAGTGAAGCGGGGCAAGCAGCGCCTGGATGAAACGATCTACCGAATCATCGCCGAGCACCGGGCCGCGGGTGAAGATCGCGGCGACCTCCTGTCTATGTTGCTCCTGGCGCAGGACATCGAAGAGGGCAGCGGCGGGATGTCCGATGAGCAGCTGCGCGATGAGGTGATGACTCTGTTTCTCGCCGGGCACGAGACGACTGCCAACGCGCTCGCGTGGGCGTGGTACTTGCTCTCGCAGAATCCCGAGGTCGAAGCGAAAATGCACGCTGAAATCGACGACGTGCTCGGCTCCAGACTGCCGACGTTCGAGGACGTCCCTCGATTGAATTACATCGAGCGGGTGTTCACCGAAGCGATGCGGCTTTATCCTCCGGTGTGGGTGATGGGCCGTCGTGCGGTGAGCGCTTGCAAGATTGGCGGCTACCACGTGCCCGCCAAATCAATCGTGCTGCTCAGCCAGTTCGTCATGCACCACGATGAGCGCTATTATGTTGAGCCTGAGAACTTCAATCCCGATCGGTGGCTTCCCGAGGCCAGAGCCGAGCGGCCCAGGTACGCTTACTTTCCATTCGGCGGTGGACCGCGCATGTGCATAGGCGAGCAATTCGCCTGGATGGAAGGCATCCTGTTGCTTGCGGTTATTGCGCAAAAGTGGAAGCTGCGGCTCGTGCCCGGGCATCCAGTGAAGCCGCAGCCTCTGATCACGCTCAGGCCGAAGCACGGAATAAAAATGACGCTGGAGCACAGGCGCTAGAGTTCCGTATATTGAGAGATCGTCCCAAAGCTAACCGATTGAGCGAATCGCGATGACTACAGAGGTCTATTGGATTGAAGGACCGTGGCCGGGTCGGCTTGCTATCTCACCGCGCCCGCGTGGCGGTGATTGGCTTGAAGACGAAATCCGCGCGTGGTCGCAATCTGGAATTGACGTGGTCGTGTCGTTGCTGACTAGCGATGAGACAAACGACTTGGACCTTGACCAAGAAGCGGCACTTTGCCGAGCACATAATCTCTCGTTCATCTCATTTCCAATTGAGGATCGCAGGGTTCCCACTTCGCGGAATGATGCACTGAGGCTCGTAAGCGTGATCGAGAGCCTCCTTGTTGACGGCCACAACATCGTCATCCATTGTCGAGGAGGAATCGGCCGGTCCGGATTGCTCGCGGCGAGTTTGCTGGTCTGCGCTGGTTTCGATGCCCAGGAGGCGATTCGACGAGTGAGCGTTGCGCGGGGCTTTTCCGTCCCGGAGACGGCCCAGCAGATACAGTGGGTGAGAGATTTCGCCGATGCCGCAACGGCGCTTACTAGCTAAGAAAAACGTGTCGACGGAGAATTACATTTGTCACACCCAAATCTCAACCACCGGCTCACCGCGATAGACGCAAGCTTCCTCTACTTCGAGAAGAAGGAAGCGGCGATGCACATCGGGAGCGTGAGCCTGTTCGATGGCGAGATCCCCTTCGATAACTTCGTGGCGATGATCAACTCCAAGATGCATTTGTTGCCGCGATACCAGCAGGTCGTGGTCCCCGACCCGTTTGGCATCGGGCATCCTACCTGGGAATTCGATCAAAGCTTCGACATCAAAAAGCACATCTTCAAGGTTCAGATCGACGCTCCCGGCGGCGAAGCCGAGTTGATCGAGTTGGCCGGCCGCATCTTCACTCCGATGATGGATCGCCGCAAACCGCTCTGGGACATCTATCTCGTTTACGGTCTGG
>WNFR01010472.1_pt1 | contig 18159 bp, 23 predicted proteins | sample 5400221 | NCBI WGS metagenome assembly WNFR01 (sample SAMN13153357, study PRJNA577476) | soil metagenome | isolation source: 40 cm soil under Madrone tree | place: USA:California | collected 2016-06-14
TTTTCTGCCAGCCTGCGTGCCAAAGGACGCGCTTGCCGATGTAGCTCACGAACGGCAGCGGGATGGCGGTATGAATGATTGACCACTTGAAGCAGAGCGGGTGCGGGTCGGGGAGATCGTTCCACGTGGTCGCGAAGAGCGGCGCAGTGCCCGTGACGGTGAGCCCATCGGGACGTACGTCTTGATGTCTATCTTCCCACGTACATCGGGATGGCTGTCCTTCCGCCGCTCATTGTCTGGATTTGCTGGCGCAAGTGGTTTGGATCGTCCGCGGCTTCGTGAGCGCGCGCGATAGGAAAACGCAATGGCGCCTAGTCTCGGTCGCCTCGCGGCCCGTCAAGCCCGGCTTCCAGCAAGCGAACCGGGTCGCGCTCACCAAATCTTGCTGCTGCAATAATGCGTCTGGCGACTATCTCGCGCACCACCTCAGGCTGGCCGGTGTCTTTAAGCGCTTTGCAGGCAGCTTCGAAAGCTTCACTCATCGCCGCAAGGGCTTCGGGGCCGAATGCTCCCGGTTCTATGAACGAACTAATCGACATGTCGCTCCCATTCCTTTTTCAGGCGGGAGCGCCACCGGTCTCTCAGCCACCGGCGCCCAACGGGTCGTTGCCAATGATCTCAACATACTACGCCCAACCAGTAAGCGCAGCGAGTCAATTCGGGCAGTAGCGGCGACCGGCCGCGTAGGACACGCCCACCAACATCATCCCATGAAAGGCGCCGGGTTTTTTCGCGTCGCGCCACCGCCGCTCAACTCGGCGCCACCACCTCGAGCACGTCGCCGATTTCAAGCCGCCCGCGTCGCGCCAGCATCATCAGCGCGACACGCAAGGCGTCGGCCGGCGACGCTCGCTCGCGTTCGATTTCCTGGTCGCGATTGTGCAGCACGATGACAATTGTGCGGTCTATCAGCTTCACGCCCGCCGGCATGGTCAGCCGCGCCCCACATGGCATAATGCTACGCCCGCACGGCGAAACGAATGTGGATGAGCAGCGCCGCGTTGACGCCACGGCTGCTGCTCGCGAGTAGCTCCAGCGCGCGGCAGCGCTCAGGGCTGAGGCGATGTTTTCGAGGGGGCGATGGCATCGGGAACTCAGCCTATCACTTCCCCCGTCTCACCTCTTCATAACGCTTTTTGCTGCCTGCGCTTCCTCCAGCGTATCGGCCATTCCCTGGTTGGGCGGCGTAATCGGCCGCCCCGGACCTGCCTCTTGCAGGAACCATCTCCACTTCGGTTTTCCCGATGATCATTTCTCGATAGATGGGACCAACGAATCGTGTCGTCGACCGCCGCATAGTCATCGTCCGGCCAATTGGACGATTCCCAGCCTTCGATGCGGGCTTGGGCGCTTGATTTGCGGAGGAGGAGGGTCATGCCCCAAGCTAAGAACAAAAAGGGAACATAAATCAAGGGCAACCGATCTCGCTTTCGGGAACCTTTCTAGCTTTGTCGGGTTAGCGACTCACCGCGATGGGCCCGATGGCTCTTCTGCCCCAACCCACCATCAGGCGGTGCCTTTTCTTCGCGGACGTGTAGGGGGCGAAATCCCGAACGAGACAGGAGCAAACATGAACAAGAGCTTGCTTGCGATTACTGCGCTCTTTGTTGCAAAAAAGCGTCTTTGTTAATGAGTTGAACGGCACGGGGTCGCCCCCGCGCCGACTACAACCGCTGTTCGCGCTCCAAAGCCTTCGACTTTTATTTGACGCACGTATCGATCATCCTTTCCAGGCAGGGCGTGTTTACCAGCCGCCAAAAGCTGCCGGACCTGCCCGGCGAGCCGGCGCGGGCGCACCAATCTATTAATCGTCTCGGACTTGACAGCGAGACACGGGATTCCATCGCAGGTGCGACGAATCCCCCAAGGACCGCGACAAAAAAGTGAATAGGTTCCTTCAAAAGCAGGGAAAGTCGATTGTGAGCACATCTACCATTCAGCGCGCATTGAAGGATATTAGGGCGCGCGGTTGACCGCATTTGATTGGCTCTGCACGCAATTGCAGCGTGCTTTGACCGCGACCTTCCACGATCTTGCTGGTGCTCGCGACAGCTGCGAGCAAATCCACCGGACCATTCCGGTCCACCAGCGAGGTCAACAACATGCAAGGCCCCATCGCTTATAGCATAGCCGACGCGTGTGCCGCCACATCGTGAGGGCGAACCACAATTTATGAAGCAATACGATCCGGAAATCTCCGAGCCATCAAGGTTGGGCGACGAACAGTCATTACGGCAACCGATTTAGCCGCGTGGCTTGATTCCCGTAATGTAGTGGGACACCCGACGACACACACCGAGCGCAGCGATGCGTCGGCCAAATCCACCACACTCCTACGGGGCCGGCGATGAAGCGCATAAAAAGATAGCGCGTTCGCTCGATGGAACGCAGATCAAGGAGTTGCATCCCTCCGTAATGGAAACTCCCGCACATCTAATAGGAGCAGCTCGCTAATTTTGTAAAGGATGACGCGTAATCGATTTTGCAGAGGAGGATAAACCGTGGCTACACGTTCGACCACTAAGAATTGTAAAGACGTTAAACTTTGGGTGGCAGCGGCAATTGCCGAGGAAAGTCGCCGGTCATCAGGTCAGCTTTGGAAAGGTGCTACCTCCGCAGACGGCGCCTACAACGAACGCCTTCGCCGGATCAAGTTTTTGCGCAGGCACGGATCGAAGGCCAACTGCGTCGCAGAGCGATTGGAAGGATGCGACGTGCCATGCAGGTGCTTGTCGGGGGCCTGCCCGGAATGTGGCCGGTTACTGCAGCGCTGGTTTGTGCGCCAGTCCAAGAAGTTCATCTGCGACTGCATTCGTGAGCCCGACCAGCCCCCGGCGGCCTTGAGCATCATACCGGCAGACGCAACTGTCAGCCCGGGAAAGCTAGCCGCGTTTTCGAGTGTCAACTTTCAACGAAGGCTTAAGTACGCCTTGGACAAGGCGGGTATTGGACCGGCGCTAGGCGGCATTGACTTTTCGTTCAACGAAGATCGCGACGAACGCTATCCCCCGTTCTGGAGTCCCCACGCCTACCTGATCGCACCCAGCATTTTAGATACTCAGATCAAGACTCTACGTAAGTGTTTTGGCAGCACTGCGGAAATTCCCAAGCCCCTCATGGTTACGCCGTTACAAAACAACGCCAGTCGAACATCTTACGCGTTGAAAATGACATTTGAGCAGCGTGTTGGCTATGAAGAGGCCAAGGTTGCAGAGAGTGGGAGCACCCGGAAGTGCAGAAACACAACCACCGATCGCTTACGAGCAAGTGAGCGTGCCGAATTATTTATATGCCTGAATCAAATCGGCTTAGGAGGACGCGTGATTTTTGTTGGGGCTAAGCCCGTCCTCACGTCGAGTGGCGTATTTATTCGGTGAGCTTCGTATCAGCCCATTGGAAAGAAATGGCTGAAGATGACGTTTGGAGGTCAAAGGAAGTCGTTTCAGAGGAAAATAGACAGAAAAAGTGACTACACTGCACGTCACAGCATCATCAGGCCATGCGATGACGCCGCTTATATGCACCGGTGGACGATTAGTCATGTTGACGAAAGACGTGTGCATGCTGTGCGCCTGCGCACTCCGCAGACCGTTTAATTTGATAATTGATCAACGCGAGTTAATTAACAGTCGAGTGAATTGACGAGCGATTTAGACTGACATCACCTGGTTTGTGTACTTGTAAATAAGCTGTGCAGCGTGTGCGCTGTATATGTATCACGTATAACAATCGGAAACAATGCCATGAAACCACACATGAAACACAAGCCATGTATAACACTTGCCGCAATTGCAGAGGATGAGGCATTACAAAAATAGTTTGCGATAATCGAGTTTCAGAACGTACACGGAAACAAAAAGCAACTCGTTCTACCAAGGTCATCGTTACGTACGGTATCACGTATGGTCCAGATGCTCGACGATGCGGGCGCATCATTGCCGGTGTGTGAACACGAGACGAAAAAGATGGTAAGGTCATTGTTGTTGTCGGAAAGAAATGCTCCACGATGGAAATTTGCGGCGGCCACGGGATGGTACGATGGCCATCGTGTTTTTATCCACCCTCACGAGGTGATCGGACGGGTTCGTGGCCGTGCAGCTGTCAAACCGCCACGCCCTCGTGCGACAGATCACAGTGCTGCGCTCACAGTCCGGGGCTCCCACAAAGACTGGCAGCACAGGGTCGCAACACCGGCTCAATTCTCGAGCAGAATGGTGTTGGGAATTTGCGCGGCGCTTGCTGCGCCGCTTCTTGACTTTGTTGACCTTAACTCGTTCGGAATTCACATGTTTGGACCCGGCAAGGTCGGAAAAAGCACCCTGCTGGTCGTGGCTGGCTCGGTGATCGGGTTTGGGTCGGAACAGGACCTATCCAATTTTCGAACGACAGATGCCGCCTTCGGGGAGGTTCCAGCAGCATTCAACGACATGCTGCTGCCGCTTAATGAACTGGGTCTTCTGAAAGGGAGTCTTGCAGATCGGAATCAGCGCATTCGAGACTTATCATATGGATTTGCCGAAGGACGCGGGACGACCTATTCGAAGCTGGCGACAATTGATGGTGAGGGAGCGAAGCGAAGGTGGCGCTCCATCGCGCCGGGCACTGGCGAAGAGGCAATAGACGACATTTCCACGGCAGCCGGAACCATTAGGATGACAGGCGCCTCGATTAGATGGATTGATCTACCGGCTGTTCGGAAAGGTGCAGACGATATCTTGGACCGCTGCCCGGATAAGATTGACGCCGCCGATCGTAGGACCTGGGTACGGCAACGTTGCAAGGCGTTTCGCCGCGCGTGTCGCACCGATCATGGCGTCGCAATCCAACACTTTATCGAGCGGGTCATCAAGCACCGTCGTACGATCAAAGTGGACCTGCAAAGCCTCACGGATCAGTTCGTTGAGGCAGAAATCCGTAAAGGTGATGGACCGGCAGTCCAACATCTCGCCATGTGTTTCGGCCACTTGGAAGCGGCAGGACTTCTTGGGGTTCGGTTCAAGACCCTTCCGTGGTCAGAAAAAGTTGTCCGATCATGTGTTAGACGATGCTATCGGGATGCTAGGCGAGCGCTGCGTACCGAGACCGATCTATTACGGCAAGGGCTCCGGGTATTGTGGAAGAAGCTCGACGGGGAAGGCCTGGTGGACCTCACACCACCCACGCGTGTACCGGAGCATGCGTTCAAGGCCGGCGATGGCTACTTCCAGAAGACCCAACTCGGTTTGGAGGCCACGATCCGCGCCGGCAGGTTTAAAATGTGGTTCAAGGATCCTCGACAGCCCGCTATCGTGCTGCGCTGGCTCTATGCGAAAAGCGCCCTAAGCACAAAGGGGTCGCCGCCGGCTAAACCTGGGACCGGAATCGTTTGGGCGGAAAGCCAGCCGCTGTGGCCTGACGGTTCGCGGCCGCGATCAATCGTGATCGAGCTAAGTTTTAAGTTACTTCATCAAGTCAAATCGTGACAGCCTAGAGAGGTAAATCTCGACGATGCCCTGACCGCGCCAGGCGTCGCCATCGTTGGCCCGCAAGCATTTATCTGGTCGTATTTCCTAGTCTCGTGGCGAGCGGGCCAACGAGGGCACTTCTTTGTAACGCGCTTTCACTTTGTGTTGGTATTTCAGGGGCGTCTTGTCAACGACATGGTCGCCTCTGTGAAGTCACTGCTCCAGGTATTTCCCGGTAAAACGCCTACGCGCGACCACCGTCGCGTCGGCCCAGGCCCTCCGAAATTTTCGCGCACGTTTCCATTCCGACCTCAGTGCGGCGTACGCTCCCTCGTCGCGGACATGTTCTTCGGCTGAGGCGCCATCACCGTGGCGCCGCTTCGGCGCCAACTCCATGACCTTGGCGACTTGCTTCTCCACGGTGGGTTCCTTTGCGACCTTTAGGAGGGCTGCCTGATGGTCATCGAGTCCTAGCTCCTTCGCTTTGGATTTCGCCTCCGCAGAGATGCCGGCGATAACTTTGGAACGCCGTATCTTTTCTCGGCTCAGATTTAATCGGCGAGCCGTTTTACTGATTCCTTTGTCTTTCGGCTGCCGACCGCCAGGTTGGGCAAGTTGCCCAGCCTCGTGCCGCGCGTCGATCAGGTCTGCCCACTCGCACACCAACTCGGCGCGATCAAGGGCAGACAGCTCCGAACGGTGAAGATTTTCGGCAATCTCCCACAGCCGAGCATCCCTTTTATCGCCGTCCAAATATACCGCGCTGATCCTTTTCCACCCCAGCAACTTCGCTGCCTCAAGCCGGTGCTGTCCGGCCACGAGGACCGGTACCTTCTCGGCACTGTAATCCCGGCCCTTTCTCGCCCGGACCGTAATCGGCATTCGCTGACCGATCTCGGCCATCGAATCGGCGATGGCCGCCACTGTCTCCGAGTCGATTGCTCGGCGCTCCTCGCGTACGACAATGTCGTCGATCAGAATGCGGTGCACATCGGCGTTCGTCCTCTTTTGACGTTTTGACATGACATTAATCCTTTCGGCAGATTTGATGCATAAGCAGTTTTTTTTCGACGACGTTAAATTGATACGGGAAATCACACTCAAATGGCGTGCGAGACGGGTCGCCGTCGGTGCCCTTTGAAACGGCGAACCATCCTGCTTTGGGCTTCGGCGCATTCTTCCCGTCTCGAAATTTTCGAGGCCCAGCTTCTTCAACTGCTCGCGCTGTTCCGCCTCGGCACGCTTCAACTTTGTCATTGTCTTTTCCATCGGCACCACTATGTATGTTATCTAAAAGAGACGTCAAGAGGCGTTTTAGGTGTTGCATCTAAAAACGCTCTTTGATAGCTAAAAAAGTATAATACATGCAGGAGGTTTTATGGGCGCCAAACGACTAGACCCACTGCCGGTCAAAAAAGAAGGAATAAAATCCGAACTGGACGACAGGTACCATCAACCAACGGCACGGCAATGTGCCTTGTTGATGCTGCGAGTACTGCAAGCCCGCGAGCAGGAGACGAACCGAGAAGTATCGCGAGCAAGACTCTCACAGAACACAATCCGGAGGCTGTGTGGTCGCTCTCAGATCGCAAGTGACTTTCTGCTTGAGATCCAGGAAATCCTACTGGCTGCCGGCTGGTGTCTGTTTTTGGCTGGCCCCTCTTACTTCGCCATCATCAAGATCAAAGCGATCGATGGTTGGGGACGCATTTCAAGCAAGCGCATTGGTGAGGAGCTAAAGAGCGTTCCACGTGGAAAATACAATTTCGAAAATTTAGAGCCACTTCTTTTAATGACAGAAAAGACTCCGGATGAAGAAGACGACAAGGACGAATAGCGTTTCGTTGATGAAATTTTAAGCTTGGATTTGAAAGCAGTCGATTTGTGAGGCGTTCGTCAGGCAATGCGTGCTGTACCACCTAGGGATACTATTGCCGCCGACACGCCCTTGCGGCTGAGCGTGGCGGCTGCGCTTGCCTTCCCGGATGGATCAATGACGGCATCAGGGTTCCAGCGGTCGTGGAACTAATACAGCGACCTATGGAGATGGCGATACGACAACTGCTTGACGCTTAAAAACAGCGTTCGCACCAAAGTAATCGGTCGAAGAAATTTTTCAATGTTGTCACCAATCACCCTCAAAACCGGATGACGCGTGTCGCGAACATTACGAGAGCGAAATAAATCAGCGTTGGATAAGCCCCGGCGGTCGTCCGCAACGACCTCGCCTCGTCTGTTAACACGTGAGCAAGCGGCAATTTACCTTGGTGTGAGTGTGCCGACGTTTACCGCGCTGTGCCCCATCCAGCCAATCGCTCTGGGAAGCGGCAAAAGGCTCCAACGCTTTGATCTCCAACGTCTCGACGAATGGATAGACACCTTGGGGAGCGAAGGAGCATCATGCGGCAAAGACTGGCTCGCCGCTTTGGACGATGGATATGACGGTGGTTCGCGTGAAGGGGCTTAAGCGATATCGAGCTAAAGGCCGATGGTATGCCTACCATCGGAAGTCAGGAATCCGTTTGAAAACGGAATTTGGCACCGGAGCGTTTTTTGCCGAGTTGGCAGAAATCGAACGCAAGCTCAAAAGTGAACAGGCGTTACCGGGAACACTCGGCCTTCTCCTGTCCGCTTACCGAGGGGCTCCGGTTTACGCGAATTTGGCTGCCTCTACGCGCCGTAGCTATGCCCATATAATGAATCTAGTGAAGCCTCTGCAGGACATGCCGCTCGTTGAGCTCACGCCACCCTTCATCGCTCAGCTGCGTGATCGAATTGCCGAGAACCATGGTCGGCGCCAAGCGAACTACGTCATGGCGGTCATATCAGTCGCATGCGAATACGGCAGAGAACAGGGGCTGCTTCGAGATAATCCGGTAAAAGGCGTGAAGCGAATAAGACGCCCACGCGGCGCGCCCAAAGCCAACAGACCGTGGACCGAGGAGGAGCGTCGGACTGTGCTCGCTGAGGTGCCCAAACAGCTTCGAGTGCCAATCGCGCTCGCGATGTTTACTGGCCTACGCAAGGGCGACGTACTTTCACTGACCAAGAGCGCCATCAAGGATGGTCAGATTTGGCGCCGCATTGGCAAAACAGGCCAGGAAATCTCCGTCCCGATACACCCTGATTTGGCGGATCTGCTCGCCTCTGCACCGCGCCACGATGCGGTTACAATTGCGGCGACGACCAACGGCACGCCGTGGACGGAAAGCGGCTTTAACTCGACCTTCATCAAGGCGATTACCAAGCTGAGCCGGAATGGTCGTGTAGGCCTTGGACTAACCTTCCATGGCCTGCGCCATACTGTCGGCACGCTGCTTATCGAGGCCGGCTACGACATCGATACAGTGCGGCGATGGCTTGGTCAGAAGACGCTAGCCATGGCGATCCACTATTCAGAATCGGCCGACACCTCCAAGCGCATGCTCGGGGTCATGAAGAAGTTCGATCCGTTGGGGAGCAAAAAGAGAACATAACTGTCTAACTTGACAGCAAAAGTGTCTAACTCGCAAATCTCAGAAATCAACTAACTCATTGATTAAAATGGCGCGCTCGGAGAGATTCGAACTCCCGACCCTCAGATTCGAAGTCTGATGCTCTATCCAGCTGAGCTACGAGCGCGTGCAGGTATGAGCGCCACTCAGAGCGGCGACCCGAGCGGTTCCTCTCAGTACGCCCCGCGCCGATGCCCTCCAATGGGCGGACGCAGGCGCTGCGGACCATTTGACTCGGCCTACGATCTTGTCCGACAAGTCTGCGGATTTCTCGCCCCTTTCTCAGACCCCACGAAAATTGAAACGGGAGTTACGCAATGGATGTACGTGCGGCGGTGGCGGTCGCGGCCGGCAAACCGCTCGAGGTGACGACGGTTGCGCTCGATGGCCCCAGGGCCGGCGAAGTGCTGGTGGAGATCAAGGCGACCGGCATCTGCCACACCGACGCGTTTACGCTGTCGGGCGCCGATCCGGAGGGCCTGTTCCCGGCCATTCTGGGCCATGAGGGCGCCGGCATCGTGATCGATGTCGGGCCGGCTGTAACCTCGGTGAAGCCGGGCGACCACGTCATTCCGCTCTACACGCCCGAATGCCGCCAGTGTCCGTCCTGCCTGTCCCGCAAGACCAATCTGTGCACCGCAATCCGCGCCACCCAGGGCAAGGGCGTAATGCCGGACGGTACCTCGCGCTTCTCGCTCGACGGCCGGCCGGTGCATCACTACATGGGCACCTCGACCTTTGCGAACTACACGGTTCTGCCCGAGATCGCGGTCGCAAAGATTCGCGAAGACGCGCCATTCGACAAGGTCTGCTACATCGGCTGCGGCGTCACCACCGGCATCGGGGCGGTGCTCAACACCGCCAAAGTGGAGCCGGGCGCAAAATGCATCGTGTTCGGCCTCGGCGGCATCGGCCTCAACGTCATCCAGGGGCTGCGGCTTGCCGCGGCCGACATGATCATCGGGGTCGACGTCAATCCGGCCAAGAAAGCGTGGGGCGAGCGGTTCGGCATGACGCATTTCGTCAATCCCAAGGACCTCGGTGGCGATCTCGTCCCGTACCTCGTCGACATGACCAAGCGCGGCGACGACCGGATCGGCGGCGCCGACTACACCTTCGATTGCACCGGCAATGTGACGGTGATGCGCCAGGCGCTCGAAGCCTGTCATCGCGGCTGGGGCGAGAGCATCATCATTGGGGTCGCGGGCGCCGCCCAGGAAATCGCGACGCGTCCGTTCCAGCTCGTCACCGGCCGGGTCTGGCGCGGCACCGCCTTCGGCGGGGCACGCGGGCGCACCGACGTTCCCAAGATCGTCGACTGGTACATGGAAGGAAAAATCGAGATCGACCCGATGATCACCCACGTGATGCCGCTCGCCGACATCAACAAGGCCTTCGACCTGATGCATGCAGGAGAATCGATCCGCAGCGTGGCGACGTTCTGATCTCTCGCTTCAAAGCTGCGTGGAAGGTTCCGGCCGTGTTGGCTCCCAGCGTAGCCGCCCGACCTTCCCAAGCCTGCGGCCGAAGCCAGGTTGACGGGCAGGGTAGCTTTGGGGGCGCGGAGTTGCTACATATCTCAGGAGACTTCGAATGGGACCGCGGCAAAGCCGACAGCAATTGGCGTAAGCACGGAGTTACCTTCGATCATGCAGTCCTCGCGATCGGTGATCCAGGCGCGATCGAATGGATTGACGACGGTGGGGACTACGGCGAGGAGCGGAGCAGCCTTCTAGGTATATGTGGCGATATCGTTCTCTACGTAGCTTACACCATTCGCGGCAAACGAAAGCGGATCATAACAGCCCGACGGGCAACACGACGTGAGCAAGACAACTACTTTCGCAAGACTGCGCCCTGACGGAACCGTTGTTGAAGTCCTTGACGACGGGACTGAGCGGCCGTTCCCGAAGGTGCCTATGCGCCCGATGACCGAAGAGGAAATCGAGGCCGCGGCGCTGTCCGACTCTGATGCACAGCCGCTCACCGATGAGCAGTTGGCGCGGATGAAACCGGCCTACCCTCGGGAGCGAAAGCGGGGATCACGTCGGTAATCCTCGCGCAACGCCGCGCTACAGCCCGTTCGGCAACACCACCTCAATCTCAATCGCCATGACCGGCATGGCCTGATCTAGCATCCACCGCAGCAGCGCGGCGCCAACCAGCATGTCCTTGCACAGTTCCCTTTCGAACTGCGCCAGTGCCCCAGCACATTCAACAGAAGCGCCCCATAGGCGCTGCTTGTATCTAGAAATGGATTGTCCGGCACGCGGAAATGCGCTCCGCGGCCCAGCCGATAGGAGTAGCTAGAGTTCTAATAGGTCGTGGAAGATCACGTCCACGTACCGCTTCAGCTGCTCAACACTTTTTTTGCCGCGCTCGGTGTGGGCGGACAGCGATCCCCGGTCGTACGTGGAGCGGGTCAGGTCGGCTACGAGGGCATCAATAGTTTTAGCGGCGTCTTCGGGAGCAGCACTTTCGGTCACGCTCCGGTCGCGCGCCTTGAAGATGAATCGCACCTTCTGCTTTATCGTCGGCTTGGTCTGATCCTTTTCCAATTTGAAGCCGGGTGCTTTCATCACCTCGACATTCGGGGCGAGGTGATCAAGCACTTCGCGGAGAGATTCTCGAAGTTCGTGCGCCGGACCTCGGAAGGACAATCGCCGCGTATCGGCTAGGTCGAACAGGGCTTGCTGATAGGACTGCGCCGCCGAGGGCAGGAGATCGGCCAGGGTATTGAGTATCTTTTGGTCGGTGTCGGATGAGCTGACGGCGGCGCCGGCCAAGCCGCCCCGGACTTCAAGCTGGCCGGTGACGCGAGGGATGATCTTCCGGATGGCTCTCACCTGCTTCTTGTAGGACGAAGCAGAGTTGTGTCCTTCAGAGAGCCGGAGGAGAGCCTCGAACGCCGCGGAGAGCGGTTCGGTGAACTCGTCCAGCTCGAACTGCTCCAAGGACTGTCGGACCTTGCGAAAGTACATCTGGGCGATGCGCTTAATCTCCTCCCGCAGGGCCGCAGAGTTGACGTTCACTGCGGCGTTGCGGTCGAGGCGCGTACTGTACCGCCTGAGCGCCGCGCAGAGGTCCCGCCACTCTTGCGCCGCCTGGTCGATCACGTCCTGGCCTTCTTCTCGGCCGATTTCTTGGTTTTGTTCCCGCGGCGCCTCCGGCGGGTCGGCCCGGAGCCTTCGTCACGCGGAAGCTTGTGCGTAACGAGGTTATGGCCCACGGGATTCAGCCGGTACTTGCCGCCGCCGCTGCCATCGAGATATCCCGCGTTCTTCGCGTTCACCAACGTCCCACCGGGCGAGCCGGTCGGTAGTTCAAAGTTGGCCTGGGGAAAATACTTCTTGATGTCATCCGCGACGATGTGGTCGCGACGCTCGTGTGCCGGCGCAAGGTGGGCCAAGTAGTAGGCGAGGACGAGCGCGGCGCGCGGCCCCGACGGAAAACACCCGTAGGCAACGAAATACAAATCCACAGGCGCGCGATCCAGGGTATTGACTTACAATATAGGACTATACCTATATACTCCGTCTTATAGCGTTCATGGGCCCGATCATCGCTATAGCTCCTGAGCTACGCCTTCACGGACCGATAAGGATGGACAAGATGGATCGCGCCTTCAGTCGGATCGTCTCCTCCTCGCCGCCGCAGCGGCAGCGGAGCAGGAAGCGCCATCAAGAGCTCAAGCGGCAAGTCAAAAGCCTTCGCGAACTGCGCCTGATCGCCGGCAAGGCCCAGGCCGAGGTGGCCACTGCGCTGCAGATCAAGCAACCGTCGGTATCGAAGATCGAGACACAAGTCGATATGTATCTGTCCACCTTGCGCGCCTACGTGGAGGCGATCGGCGGCGAGTTGGAATTGGTGATCAGGCTCAGGGAGCGACCCGTATCGCGCCTCTACCGGCTGAGCGGTGCGCTTGGGCGCTCTTCGCGGTCCCCGCCGCAAGGCGTGCCGGGACGCCGGCGACCGACGACGGCGCTTTAGCGCACTGCATTTCAAATGAAAGGGGACAAAATCCAACCAGAGCGAAAGGTGAAAATACGTTTCTCCCCACGTCTCTACGCAAGGTCTTCCCGGAATGATAGCTACTTGAAATATAGAATATTTATGCAATTGGCCCCGGGGTGGCGCACCGGGGCCAATTGCGATCAGTACCCGCGAGGGGATAGGCGACTCGGGGAAGCGTGTACCGATCTCCGAAAAGCATACAATCGGGCAGGCAAGCCGTCTGCCCGATTTCCGACACATGAAAGCCAGTTTTGCGGGAACCCTTCGGCAGTTGCTTGCGTTAACGATTATGCCGTTTTCGGGGCCCGGCGCACTCCGTGTCAGGCTCGCCATCGGAGAAGCCCAATGGCTCACGACCAAATTGCTCCATTAACAGTCCAGGAAATGAGTGCTCTCGCGAGGCGGTTCGAGGCGAGGGCCGAGAGCGTGCTCCTGCGAGACCAACCGCAGCTGCAGTCCGACATGCGGCTGGCCGCGAGACTGATCTACGAGTTGACCGGCAACGCCACGACAATCGAAGGCCGGTCGCGTTTGCGTGTCGGGTAGGCCCTTAAGATTAAGAAGCGCGGCGAAGCGGCGAAAAGGACTAGCGCCCGAGCCCCGGCGTGCGCACGTGTCTTTCCTGCCAGCCGCTTATCGGCGACATCTCGAGCCGCATAACAATCCAACAGCGCTCAGATCGGCCCGTCGGCGAGGATGACAGCCTGCGCTGGCGCAGAGCGACTTGAGCCGAGCTTCGATCGCTTTCAATCGCGGCATTTTCCGGAACTGAATTCCATACGCAGAGTTACGTCTTGGACGGGCAATATCACTGCACGCGGGTTAACTGACGCCATAGATCAAGGGCGTCGGTTAAACGGGCATCATGCTCCGGGCTAACCTTTGTTGAGCCGAAATTTTCCACCCCTCAAACTTCAAACGAAGAACAAAGCAACTTCTACCGAAGAACAAGGCCGAGGCATCATGGAATTCCAAGAAGAGAAGGCGAGAGACGTGGAAAACCCGCGCGGGTCCATCGCGCCGGGCAGAATGGCAGAGGACCTCTCGTCATTGGGCAGACAAGCGAAATCGAACATTGCTGAGGCGGCCGAATCCGCGAAGGCCGAGGCGCGCCGCATTGCCAGTCAGCAGAAGGAGGCGGGCGCCGACAGGCTGGGTGATGTGGCCGGAGCCGTTCATGGGGCGGCGCGTACACTGGAAACCGGAATGCCCCAGGTGGCAAGCTACGTCCATGGAGCTGCGGCCCAGCTCGAAGACGCCGCAAAGACGCTGCGGCATCGCAGCGTTGACGAGCTTATCGACGGGATTGGCAGCTTTGCGCGGGCGCAGCCGGCCGTATTCTTCGCAGGGGCGGTGCTCGCGGGTCTCGCACTGACCCGATTTCTCAAGAGTTCGGGGCCGATCGCCGGCGACAGGTTGCGGCAAACTGACGTCAGGGGGCAGTGATGGCGCTCGCAGACAACACTCGAACCGTTCCGGAACTGTTTACTTCGGTGGTTTCTCAACTCGCGGACCTGACGCGTACGGAGGGACAGCTCGCCCGCGCCGAGATTTCGGAAAAAATGACGCTGGCGGCGACCGGGTTGGGGTTAATTGTCGGCGGCGCGATTCTGTTGATGCCGGCGCTGGTGGTGCTGCTGGAGGCGGCGGTAGCGGCACTCGTTGACAATGGAATTGCTCCATACTGGTCGGCCCTCCTCGTCGGCGGAGCTTGCCTCGTGCTCGGCCTCATTCTCCTGCTGATCGGAGTGAGCCGGCTAAGGAGCGGCAGGCTCATGCCCGACAAAACCATACATCAGCTTCAACGCGACGCCGCGACGGCGCGGAGTCAGGTGAGAACCGACCATGTTGAAAAGCGAGCTGCTTGAGCGCGAAGCCGAAGCGAGGCGAGCCCAACTGGCGCAGACGTTTGATGAACTTCGCGCACGTGTTACGCCGGGGCATGTGCTTGACCGGCTGGTCGATTACGCGACGGATTCGGGAGGTGTCGACTTCTTTCGCAACCTGCGGGATCAGACGGTCGCCAATCCGCTCGCGTTAGGGATCGTCGGAGCCGGGCTCGCCTGGCTCATGCTTTCCAACGGGAGGCCAGGGCGCCGCACGCCGGGGACGCCCTACCGGGAACGGGGACGGATGCGCACCTACTTCGCTGATGCACGCGAGCGCGCCGGAAACGCGCTGGGCGATGCGGCAGCAGGGGCTCGCGACCGCGCCGCGGACGCCGCGTATAGAGCCTCCGAAGCGGCCGACTCCATCGGAGCGACCGCGAGGACGGCCAAGGATGCGGCGCTCGAAACCGCGTCTCAGTGGCGCGAAGTGGCCGGCTCGGCGGCTGCCTCGCTCCGCGACACCACGTCGTCGACCTACGGGCAAGCCAGGTCCCGTGCAGGCGAGACGAGGGCCGCCCTTGGTGGGGCCGCCTCTACGGTCTATGGGGGCGTTGCGCAATCCGCCGGCCGGACAGCGGAGGGAATGAAAGCTTTCGCGACCGGGGCCGCTACGACGAGCCGGGACATGTTCGATTTTTGCTGCGATCAACCGCTCGTGCTAGCCGGACTAGGCGTTGCACTCGGTGCCGCCGTCGGTGCAGCGTTCCCATCCACGGAAACGGAAGGTCAGTTGATGGGTGAAGCCAGCGATGACCTCAAGGAGCGAACCCGGGCGTTCGCGCAGGAGCATTACGAAAAGTCCAGATCGACGGCTGAAGCCGTCCTCGACAAGGTTCACCAAAAGGTCCAAGAAAGCAGCCGGTCTCTGATGAGCCACCCCAGCATCGTTCCGTCGGACGCGGAAGGAGAGATCAGGGAAACCCAGGAACCTGTCCGTCCGGAACGGATAGGGCTGCGTGATGGGCAGAATTGACGTATCGCTTGTCGACCCTGCAAATGATTCCAGTCGATCGGAAAATCCGCTGCGGGGCACGTCGTCGCGCTGCAAGTCGATCCGAGATTCCATTTTCCCGGACCTGACGGCACGGACTGATGCTACGGACCTGACGCCCCAACCGGCGCTTGATTAACCGGCCAGCGCCGTCGCGGCGATTATGGATTGTCGCGGCCGTCCCTCATACAGCTGCTTGTAGCCATCGCATACGGTCGACGGGGCCCAAGCTGATTTCTAAATGGAAATCGGATGGTGTCGCCTTGCGAAACATACCTGATGTTTTTGTTCATAATTTTCGGTTCGCCGCGGCGACCCGGTGATATCTTGGAAATTCATTCCAGTGAGGATTCCGCAGTAACGCTAACCACGAAAACATGCCGCTCACGGCATCCTGACGAAGGCTGCGTCAATTTTGATCTTCCAAAACGTCTCGATTTAGCAGTATCTTAAACTTAAGTTGGTGCGGGTCGATGCTTCAGAAAACTTCAGCTCAAGTTGCGGATTGCTACGAACGCGCGGGGGAGAGCCGGGCGAAGGCTGCGGCCGCCGCCAATGAGATCGATAAAACCGAATACCTCAACATCGAGCGCCGCTGGATCATGCTGGCGAGAAGCTACGAATTGAGCGAACGCGTCACGGGATTCAATGAGGAAGTCAGGCGACGGCTTCGCGTACTTATACCACCCGCGCCGCCTCACCCTGCCATGCCTCGCGTTACCTGTGCCGAATGCGGGGGGAAAATGCGGCTCACCCAGATTGAGCCGGGTCTGAAAGAAGGACACGGCGCAAACACATCGACATTTACTTGCAAATGTGGCTTCATCTGTCGGCAGGCGGGGGATCGGTGAGGGTTAAGGCGCGCTCGACGGCTTCCTGCGATTCTCTCTCAAGCTGGAAAAAACCTAAGCCGCCGACCGCAAGTTCTAGTCCGGATCGGAGTTAATCATTCCCGCGGGATTGATGGCGCGGGCGGGTTTTTCCTTTGCCACGCGCGCCTTGCTTCCCGCAACAACGTCCCCCCTTTTTGGCTCTTTCTCCCGGCGAGGCCGCTTGAGCGTTAATTTTACACGTTCAGTGGCGTTGAAATTCGAATCATTCGTGCCCGTGATTTCGCGGCGCCGCGCGGGCGTTGAAGCCTGAAATTGACGGGCCTTCGGCGGCGTAAGGGACCCCGGGGGCGCCAGGCGGTTGGCGCCACCGGAAAGCTGCGTGAGCGGGCCCGATCGCGCCCGGCATCATCAATGATTTAAGCCTTTACCCCCGTGACCCGTTCTGAAAATCAGGGAGGCCAGGATTGTTGTAGTTCCGCGGCGGCGGTGCGTCGGGAGCAAACATGGGGGTCTCACGGTAGCCGGGGGCGCCCGGCGGCGGCAAGGGATAGACCCGCTCCGGGCCCAAATACCTCTGGGCGCCGGCAGCAGTTGCGGTCGCGAGCACACCACCCGCAACGATGACGCTCACAACGAAGGCTAAGGTCTTATGCATTGTCCGGGTCCTCTTGTTCTCCCCCGCGGCATTAACCTCCGGGCGTGAAACAGGTTTCGGCCTGGGCGACAAAGTTTGCAGGTCCCGTGTGAGCCGCGCGCTCGCAACGCTTCCCTTCCCCGCCGGCGGGAAGGAAGGGTTGGGGCGAAGTGACGGGAGAGCGGGCCTCAATCGCGCCACCGTGGGGCGTTACCCGGAACGATGTATGGCAAGTGAGGTTAATCCACCGGGCTGACCGGGCACAAAGAGCATTCCTATGCAGGAAAGAGCCGTCGAAGGCGAACGGGTGCGCGCCCTCGATGGGGAAGAGATGCGTCGCCTTGATGCTTATTGGCGCGCCGCAAACTATCTTTCCGTCGGCCAGATTTATCTGATGGACAACCCGCTGCTCCGCGAGCCGTTGAGAGCGGAGCACATCAAGCCGCGCCTGTTAGGCCATTGGGGCACAACGCCCGGCCTCAACTTCGTGTATGCGCATCTCAACCGGGCCATCAAGGCTCGCGATCTCAACGTCATCTTTATCTGCGGTCCCGGCCACGGCGGTCCCGGAATGGTGGCCAATACCTATCTCGAAGGAACCTACAGCGAGATCTATCCGAAGATCAGCCAGGATGCTCGCGGGCTGCGTCATCTGTTCCGCCAATTTTCGTTTCCCGGCGGAATACCGAGCCACGCGGCGCCTGAGACTCCCGGCTCGATTCACGAAGGCGGTGAGCTTGGATATGCCCTCGCGCACGCCTTCGGCGCTGCATGCGACAACCCGGACCTGATCGTGGCGTGCGTAATCGGCGACGGCGAGGCCGAGACCGGACCTCTCGCGGCGTCCTGGCGCTGCAATG
>WNFR01004450.1_pt1 | contig 18156 bp, 15 predicted proteins | sample 5400221 | NCBI WGS metagenome assembly WNFR01 (sample SAMN13153357, study PRJNA577476) | soil metagenome | isolation source: 40 cm soil under Madrone tree | place: USA:California | collected 2016-06-14
TCGAAGTCGGCAAGGGCGTGGTATCGAGCTATGTGCATAACGCGGTGATCGACGGCGCCGGCAAGATGGGCGTGATCGTGGCGCTGGAATCCGCCGGCAAGACCGACGAGCTTTCGGTTCTCGGCCGCCAGCTTGCCATGCATGTCGCCGCGGCTAATCCGCAGGCGCTGGACGCCGCCGGGCTCGATCCCGTGATCGTGAAGCGCGAAAAGGACGTGCTCGCGGACAAATACCGCCAGCAGGGCAAGCCGGAAAACGTCATCGAGAAGATCGTCGAGTCCGGTTTGAAGACCTACTACAAGGAAGTCTGCCTGCTGGAGCAGGCCTTCATCCACGATAACGCCAAGTCGGTCGCCCAGGCCGTGAAGGAAGCTGAGGGCAAGATCGGCGCGCCGGTGAAGATTACCGGATTTGTGCGCTATGCTCTGGGCGAGGGAATCGAGCGGCAGGAATCCGATTTCGCGGCAGAGGTCGCGGCGGCCAGCGGCCAGAAATAACCGCCGGGACAGTCCTTCCGGCGTGTTGCGCCGGAAGCTGCCGCGCGGGGAAGGAAAGCGATCGCATCATGGCTGAGCCGGTCTATCGTCGCGTGGTGATCAAGCTCTCGGGCGAATACCTCGCTGGCGCGCAATCCTTCGGCATCGATCAGCCGACCGTGGACCGGATCGCCAGCGATCTGATCGCGGCCCGCCAACTGGGCGCAGAGATCGCCGTGGTGGTCGGCGGCGGAAACATCGTCCGTGGCGTGGAAGTATCGTCGCGCGGCGTGTCGCGCCCGACCGGCGATACCATGGGCATGCTCGCCACCGTGATGAACTGCCTTGCGCTGGAGGCTGCGATCGAGCGGCGGGGGGCGCCCGCGCGTTCGCTGTCGGCGTTCGTCATGCCACAGATTTGTGAGTTGTTCACCCGGAGTGCGACGCACAAATATCTCGCCGAAGGCCGAATCGTGCTGCTTGGCGGCGGAACCGGCAACCCGTTCTTCACCACCGATACCACGGCGGTGTTGCGGGCGGCCGAAATCGGCGCGCAGGCCGTGCTGAAGGCCACCAATGTGGATGGCGTCTACAGCGCCGATCCGAAAAAGGACCCTTCCGCCAAGCGGTTTGACCGCCTGACGCATTCGCAGGCGATCGAAGGCGGCTACAAGGTCATGGACGCGACCGCATTCGCGCTTGCCCGCGAGACGTCGCTGCCTATCATCGTGTTCTCGATCGCCGAGCCGGGTTCGATAGGCGCGATCCTGCGCGGTACGGGCCACGGTACGATGGTCGCTGGCTGACGGGCTTGCGAAGCATCGAACGCGCGCAAGGTTGACGGCCTCGACGAAGAGTTTCCAGGAGGGGAGAGCATTATGCCCACGGGTAATTTCGACATCAACGAGTTGAAGCGCCGTATGCAAGGTGCCACTCAGTCTCTCAAGCATGAACTGGGCGGTCTGCGGACCGGCCGCGCCGCAGCCTCGATGCTGGAGCCGGTGCAGGTCGACGCCTATGGCACCCACATGCCACTCAACCAGCTTGCGACCGTCAGCGTGCCCGAACCGCGCCTTCTCTCTGTGCAGGTATGGGACAAGTCGATGGTGAAGGCCGTGGAGAAGGCGATCATCGATTCCAATCTCGGCCTAAGTCCCGCCACCGAAGGACAGGTGCTTCGCTTAAGAATTCCCGAACTCAACGAAGACCGCCGCAAGGAGCTTGTGAAAGTCGCGCACAAATACGCCGAAGCGGCGCGTGTAGCGGTCCGGCATGTACGTCGCGATGGCCTGGATACGGTCAAGAAGCTTGAGAAGAATCACGAGATTTCCGAGGACGATCAGGAACGTCTGGCCAATGATGTGCAGAAGGCGACCGATGGGACGATTTCGGAGATCGATCAGTTGCTTGCGGCCAAGGAAAAGGAAATCCTCACCGTCTAGCGTTAGGGATTGATCGATGTCGAACGCCGCCGCCCCCGCAACTGAAGGACCGGATCGAACCGACGGTCCCTTGCATGTGGCTGTCATCATGGACGGGAACGGGCGCTGGGCGGCGGCCCGCGGTTTGCCGCGCGCGGAAGGCCATCGCCGCGGCGTCGAGGCGTTGCGCCGCGTCGTTCGCGCCGCCAATGAACTCGGCATTCTTTATCTGACGATCTTCTCGTTCAGCTCGGAAAACTGGTCGCGTCCGGCGACCGAAATCGGCGACCTGTTCGGCTTGCTGCGGCGGTTCATTCGCAACGATCTTGCGACACTGCACCGCGAAGGCGTTCGCGTGCGCGTCATCGGGGAGCGCGACGGGTTGGAGCCGGACATCTGCGCGCTATTGAACGAGGCCGAAGAGCTGACGCGGAACAACAGACGTCTCAACCTGGTGGTCGCGTTCAACTACGGATCGCGGCAGGAAATCGCCAACGCGGCGCAGCGGCTTGCGCGTGAGGTCGGGGAGGGCAAGCGCCAGCCTTCGTCAATCGACGCCGACACGCTCGGTCAATACCTCGATGCGCCGGATATTCCCGACCCCGATCTGATCATTCGCACCAGCGGAGAGCAGCGGCTGTCGAATTTCCTGATGTGGCAGGCAGCTTACAGCGAACTCGTGTTCGTGCCGATCCACTGGCCGGATTTCGACAAGGCCGCGCTCGAGGGCGCCATCGCCGAATATGCCAGACGGGAGCGCCGTTTCGGCGGTCTGGCCGCGAAAACCGGATCGTGACCGAAAGCCAAGCCGCGCCCGCGGCCGACCAAGGCTCGCGCAATCTGATCCGGCGCGTTGTTGCAGCGCTGGTACTCGCACCTGTCGCGGTTGCGATCGCCTATGCCGGCGGTTGGCTTTGGACCCTGCTGGTGACGCTCGCCGCGATCGGCCTCTATGTCGAATGGCTGATGATCGTGGATGTGGCGCGCCAGACGCGCGTGGTTGCGTCAGGAGCTGTCGCCCTCGCGATATCAGGACTTTGTCTCGCGCTCGGACGGATCGATGGTTCGCTGCTTGCATTGGCCCTCGGTTTGGCTGCCGTTGCCTTGCTTTCGCCGGGGCGGCGCGACTGGATTGCCACGGGATTTGGCTATGCTGCCGCGGCGCAGATTGCATCGGTGCTGGTGCGCCTCGATCAGGTCTGGGGATTTGTAGCGCTGATCCTGGTCCTTCTGGTGGTCTGGGTGACCGACATAGGCGGTTACTTTGCAGGCCGCGGCATTGGCGGACCGAAACTCTGGCCGCGGGTCAGTCCCAAGAAGACGTGGGCCGGAGCCGTCGGCGGTTTTGTGGCGAGCCTCGTCATAGCGGCGGGATTTGCGGCCTTCGGTCTCGGCAAAACCGGACCGCTGCTGCTGTTGGGCGCGGTTCTGTCGATCGCATCGCAGCTTGGCGATCTCTTCGAGTCCGCGGTGAAACGGCGTTTCGGCGTCAAGGACTCCAGCCACATCATTCCCGGGCATGGCGGATTGATGGATCGTCTCGACGGATTCGTCGCCGCGGTCGTCCTGGCGGCGGTTTTCGGGTTTTTGCGGGGTGGCGTGGATGGCGTCGGCCGCGGTCTTATGATTTGGTGAAAGCATGAGTGCAGTTCCGTTGCGTAACAGCAAGGCCGCGGCATCTGCCGTACGCGCCGTGACCGTTCTCGGTGCCACCGGTTCGATCGGCGACAGCACAATGGATTTGCTGAGGGCCGCGAGCGACCGCTATCAGGTCGAGGCGCTGACCGCGCATACCAATGTGCACGGCCTGGCGAAACTGGCGAAGGAATTCGGTGCGCGATTTGCGGCTATCGCCGATCCCGATCGCCTCACTGAGCTGAAGGATGCGTTGGCCGGCACAGGCATCGAATGTGGCGCGGGCGAAAGCGCTGTTATCGAAGCCGCGGCGCGTCCGGCGGATTGGGTGATGGCTGCCGTCAGCGGCGCGGCCGGACTGAAGCCTGCGCTCGCGGCCGTGGATCGCGGCGCGACGATTGCGCTTGCGCTGGCGCAGGCCTTGAAGCATCCGAACTGGAGCATGGGGCAGAAGATCACCATCGATTCCGCGTCGATGATGAACAAGGGGCTCGAGGTCATCGAAGCTTCATATCTGTTCGCGCTGACACCGGACGAGATCGACGTTCTGGTGCACCCGCAGTCGATCATCCACGGCATGGTTGAATTTTCGGATTGTTCGGTGGTCGCGCAATTGGGGGCACCCGATATGCGCACGCCGATTGCGCATTGCCTGGGATGGCCCGATCGCATCGTCGGTCCGGCGGCCAAGCTCGATCTCGCCAAGATCGGACAGCTGACCTTCGAGGCGCCAGATTTCGATCGTTTCCCGGCGCTTCGGCTGGCTTACGATGCCTTGCGGACAGGCCGCGGCGCCACCACTGTATATAACGCCGCCAACGAGGTCGCGGTGGCGGCATTCATCGCCGGCAAGATCAAATTTGGCGCGATAGCGCGGCTGGTCGAGGCGACGATGGACGCCTGGATACGCTCCGGCAATCTGGCGCCATTGACGTCGGCGGACGACGCCATCGCCGTTGACCATAACGCGCGAAATAAAGCTGCCACTCTCTTGCCTCAAATTGCCTTAAAGGCATCCTAGAGGGTGGGGAACAGGGCTTCCGGCTCTGGTTAAGGGGAATTGGATGTCCGAGTTTTTTCTGCATAGTTTCAATACGTTGAGCCATGGGCTCATCGGCTACATCCTCCCCTTCCTGTTCGTGCTTACGATCGTCGTTTTCTTCCACGAACTTGGTCATTTCCTGGTTGCCCGCTGGGCGGGCGTGAAGGTGTTAACTTTCTCGCTCGGCTTCGGTCCGGAACTCGTTGGTTTCAACGACCGCCATGGCACGCGGTGGAAGATCTCGGCCGTCCCGCTCGGCGGCTACGTCAAGTTCTTCGGCGACGACAGCGAGGCCTCAACGCCGTCGTCCGAAACGCTCGCCAGCATGAGCGAAGAAGAGCGTGCGGGCAGTTTCCACCACAAGAAGGTTGGACCGCGTGCCGCGATTGTGGCCGCTGGCCCGATTGCCAACTTCCTTCTGGCCATCGTGATCTTTACCTGCCTGTTCACGTTCTTGGGCAAACCGAGCACGACCGCGCGCGTCGATCAGGTGGAAGCGGGCAGTGCCGCGGCGGCAGCCGGCTTTCAGGCCGGCGACGTGGTCACGGCAATCGACGGCAACCCGATCGGAAGTTTCTCCGATATGCAGCGGATCGTCGGCATTCGAGCCGGCGAGCAGTTGACGTTCACGATCAAGCGCGGCGAATCGATACTGCAATTACGGGGCACGCCGGAACTCAGGGAAGTGAAAGACCCATTCGGAAATGTCCACCGGCTTGGCGTGCTGGGCATTACCCGCAAGACCTCAGCCGGCGATGTCACGACCGAGCGTGTGGATCCCGCGACCGCACTCTGGCTCGGCGTCAAGGAAAGCTGGTTCGTGGTTGATCGTACGCTGGCGTATATCGGCGGCGTCTTTACAGGGCGCGAAGCGGCCGACCAGGTCGGCGGCCCGCTTCGGATCGCCCAGATTTCGGGTCAGGTCGCCACCATCGGCCTTGCCGCGCTGGTGCAGCTTGCCGCGGTTCTCTCGATATCGATCGGATTATTGAATTTATTTCCGGTACCGTTGCTCGATGGCGGTCATCTTTTGTTCTACGCCATCGAGGCCGTCCGCGGACGCCCCATGTCCGAGAGAGCGCAGGAGATGGGGTTCCGGATAGGACTGGGCCTGGTGCTCATGCTCATGGTGTTTGCGACCTACAACGACATCCTGCATCTGGCCGCATCGTGATGCCTTATTTGACCGGCGTGGCCGATGGGCAACGTCTTGGAATGAAAATGAAATCGCACAGCATTAGGACGTTTGCCGCCCTGGCAAAATTGGCTACAAGCGGGGCAATCAATGGGAATCTGCCGGTTCGTAGGGGTGCGGGCCGGCATTGGAATGACAAGGGCGCTTTGCGCATGAATTTTGGAATGCGAGTACGGGGAGGCTTGGTGGCCGCCCTAATGATGTTCGCCGTGCCGGTCGCCGCCACGCTGGCGGCCATGCTTGTGTCGTCGCCTGCCGCCGCCCAGACCGTGTCTTCGATCCAGGTCGAAGGCAACCGGCGCGTCGAAGTCGAGACCATCCGCTCCTATTTCAAGCCGGGTCCCGGCGGGCGCCTGGATCAGGCGCAAATCGACGACGGGCTGAAGGCGCTGATCGAGACTGGCCTGTTCCAAGACGTGAGAATCAACCAGTCGGGCGGTCGCCTGATGGTGACCGTGGTTGAAAGCCCTGTGATCGGCCGCATTGCCTTCGAGGGCAACAAGAAGGTCAAGGACGAGCAGCTTTCGGCGGAAATACAGTCCAAGCCGCGGGGCACGCTGTCTCGTCCCATGGTCCAATCCGATGCCCAGCGCATCGCTGAAATCTATCGGCGCTCCGGCCGCTATGACGTGCGCGTCAATCCCGAGATCATCGAGCAGCCGAACAACCGCGTCGACCTCATTTTCACGATAACCGAAGGCCAGAAAACCGGGGTCAAGTCGGTCGAATTCATCGGCAACAACGCTTATTCGTCGTATCGCCTCAAGGATATCATCAAGACGCACGAATCGAATCTGCTGAGCTTTCTCGGCGGTGGCGACGTATACGATCCGGACCGGGTTGAAGCCGATCGCGACCTGATTCGCCGCTTTTACTTGAAGCACGGTTTTGCCGATGTTCAGGTGGTGGCCGCGCTGACGGAATACGATCCGGAGCGCAAGGGCTTCCTGGTGACCTTCAAGATCGAGGAAGGGCAGCAGTACCGGGTTGGGTCGGTTGATTTTCAATCCAGCATTGGCACGCTTGACGGAAATTCGCTTCGCAGCTTTTCGCGCGTCAATGTCGGGTCGCTCTACAACGCCGAAGCGCTGGAGAAGTCCGTCGAGGAAATGCAGATCGAGGCCTCGCGGCGGGGTTACGCCTTTGCGATCGTGCGCCCGCGCGGCGATCGCAATTTCGAGGCGCATACCGTTTCAATCGTCTTTGCCGTCGACGAAGGCCCGCGGACCTACATCGAGCGCATCAATGTGCGTGGCAATACCCGCACCCGGGACTACGTGATCCGCCGCGAATTCGATATTTCCGAGGGCGACGCGTACAACCGCGCGCTGGTCGATCGTGCCGAGCGCCGCTTGAAGAACCTCGATTTCTTCAAAAACGTGAAAATCACGACCGAGCCCGGATCGTCGAGCGATCGCGTGATTCTCATTGTCGATCTCGAAGAGAAATCCACCGGTGACTTCTCGGTATCGGGCGGTTATTCGACCACCGACGGAGCGCTCGGCGAGGTCAGTATTTCCGAGCGTAACTTCCTCGGACGCGGTCTTTTTGCGAAGGCGGCAGTGACCTATGGCCAGTACGCGCGCGGCCTCTCGCTGTCATTTGTCGAGCCTTATCTGCTGGACTACCGTGTCGCGCTTGGCCTCGACATGTTCTATCGTGAGCAGCTCGCTAACAGCTTTATCTCATACGGCACCAAGACCCTGGGCTTCAGCCCGCGGCTCGGGTTCGGGCTGCGCGAAGACCTTTCCTTGCAGCTTCGGTATTCGATCTATCAGCAACAAATCTCGCTGCCGAGCAATCTCGCTAACTGTAACAATAATCCGTCAAACTCGTTGCTTGCCTTCAACCCGTCGCCGGCGTTTGTTGCGGCCAATCCGGCCTTTTCTGCTGCCAATGGCTTCCCTGATCTGAATTCGACCAATGGTCTCGGCTGCTACTTCGATGGCGAGGCGTCGCTGCCGGTCCGCAAGGAACTGCAGAGCGGCAAGACGCTGACGTCGTCGGTCGGTTACTCGCTGAATTACAATACGCTGGATAACAACAGGAACCCGACCGACGGCCTGCTCATTGATTTCAAGCAGGACTTCGCCGGCGTCGGCGGCGACGTGACCTATTTGAAGTCCGCGGTTGACGGGAAATACTACACGCCGCTGGTTGCCGATATCGTCGGGCTGATCCACGTCCAGGGTGGCATCCTCAACAAGATCGGCAACGACGAGCTGCGGATGCTCGATCAGTTCCAGATGGGCCCGAACCTTGTCCGCGGCTTTGCCCCGAACGGCATCGGTCCGCGCGACCTCAATCCGTTCGGTACGGGCGATGCGCTGGGCGGTACCAAGTATTGGGGCGTGTCGGCGGAACTGCAGATGCCGTTCTGGTTCCTGCCGAGGGAAGTAGGATTGAAGGGCGCGGTTTATGCCGATGCGGGTGGCCTGTTTGATTACCAGGGGCCGACTACCTGGGCGGCCACCGGCGAACTCACCACGCCGGCAAACTCGAACTGTACTCCGTCGAATCCGAAGAGCATTCCTCCCTCGGCTGGCACCTGTACGGGACTGGTGTTCGACAGCGGCAACACCGTTCGCACCTCGGTGGGTATCGGTCTGATCTGGGCGTCGCCGTTCGGTCCGCTCCGGTTCGATTATGCCGTCCCGCTTACCAAGGGTCAGTTTGACCGGGTGCAGCAATTCAAGTTTGGCGGCGGGACATCGTTCTGAGTTCGATCACCGGCCGGACCGCGACGGGTGGAATGGCGCAGCCGACATTCTTCGAGCAACCACCTTCGTCGACGCTGGCCGATATCGCCGCGTTGACGAAGGCGCATTTGGTCGATGCCTCGCGGGCCGGCCAGCAGGTCAGGGGGCTGGCTTCGCTCGACGAAGCCGGCCCGATGCATCTGACGTTTTTCGACAATCTGAAATACGCCGACCAGCTCGCCTCGACGAAAGCTGGGGCATGTCTGGTCAGTGAGCGGTTCGTGGCCAAAGTCCCCGCCCACGTTGCGGTTTTGCGCGCGGCCCAGCCGTTCCGCGAATTCGTGAAGATCGCGCGCGAGCTGTACAGCGGCGCGCTTCGCCCGCAATCCTGGTTCGGCAGCACCGGCATCGCGCCGTCCGCCGTCATCGATCCGACCGCGCATCTGGAGGATGGCGTGATTGTCGATCCGCTGGCCGTGATTGGCCCAAACGTCGAAATCGGCGCCGGGACGGTCATCGGTGCGGGTGCCGTGATCGGTGCCAATGTCAGAATTGGCAGGGACTGCGACGTCGGCGCGCGCTGCTCAATTCAGTTTGCGCTTGTAGGCAACAACGTCCTGATTCATCCAGGCTGCAGCATCGGACAGGATGGATATGGCTTCGTCTTCTTTGGACCGGATGGCCATCTGAAAGTACCGCAAACCGGCCGCGTCCTGATTCAGAACGACGTCGAGATCGGCGCCGGAACGACCATCGATCGCGGCAGTCTGCGCGATACTATTATCGGCGAGGGCACGAAAATCGACAATCAGGTCCAGATCGGTCACAATGTGACGATCGGCAGGCATTGTTTGCTGGCGGCCCAGATAGGACTCGCGGGCAGTCTAACGATTGGCGACAATGTGGCGCTGGGTGCCAAGGTGGGTATAAATAACCACCTTAGCATCGGCGACGGTGCTCAGGTCACGGCGATGAGCGCCGTCAAGGATGACATTCCGGCCAACGGACGCTGGGGTGGCTTCTTTGCAAAACCGACCAGGCAGTGGTTCCGCGAGATCGTTGCGGTGGAGCGTCTGGTACGCGATGGCAAGGCCGATCCAAAGGACGAGGGGCGCGATTGATGGAGGCACCGATCACCATTGAGCTCGTGGACATTACCACGATCCTCAAGACGCTTCCGCATCGCTATCCGTTCCTGTTGATCGATCGGGTCGTCAATATCCGAAGCGACTATCGCGGCATCGGCGTCAAGAACGTCACCATCAACGAGCCGGCGTTTCTCGGCCATTTTCCCGAGCGGCCGGTCTATCCCGGTGTGCTGATGATCGAGGGCATGGCGCAGACCGCAGGCGTGATCGGCATCATGTCGGTCGAAGGCACCCAGAAGCCCCGCGCGGTTTACTTTCTCACCATCGACAAGTGCAAGTTCCGCAAGCCGGTGATGCCCGGCGACACCATCGAATATCACATGCGCAGCATCGGCAGGCGCAAGACCATGTGGTGGTTTCACGGCGACGCCATCGTGAACGGCACGACGGTTGCCGAGGCCGACGTTGGCGCGATGCTGACCGACTGATGACTACAACCGGTGGTAGGCGACGCGCTTTTGCCAGCGCTGCACGGGCTCAGATCGTCGTCCTGGGTGCGAGCAATATCGCTGGCCGAAAATATTTCCAGGCGGACGCCGTTCACCATTCATTTGACCGCCGAGCGCACGCTGCGCTGGCGGCCAGCTGCTTGCATCCGTCATCCAGGCCCTGCGGCGCTAGCTCTGCCGCTCTATCGAGAGGGCGGCCTAATCGTCCGCGAACCCTGACATGCCGAAACACGGCGTAACCATACGTCACTAGACAGTACCGGCATGTCGCGGTAACCACCAGAAAACTCAACACATTAGCAACCTAGCGATATTAGCTGGCACTGGACTATTCGATGAGCACGATCGATCCCACCGCGCGGATTGAAGATGGCGCTGTGATCGGCGAGGGCACTTCTATTGGTCCCTACTGCATCATCGGCCCCCACGTCGTAATCGGCGCGGACTGCAAGCTGATCGCGCATGTGCACATCACGGCGCGGACCACCATCGGCGACGGCTGCACGATCTACCCATTCGTTTCGCTCGGCACGCCGCCGCAATCCCTGAGTTATCGCGGCGAACTCACCAAGCTTCAGATCGGCCAGGGCTGCACCATCAGGGAACAGGTGACCATGAACGCCGGGACCGTGGCCGGTGGCGGCATTACCCGCGTCGGGGATCGCGGTTATTTCATGAACTGCAGCCATGTCGGCCACGACTGTCAAGTCGGCAACGATGTGGTTTTTGCGACCTCGGCCACGCTGGGCGGTCACTGCGAGATCGGCGATTTTGTCTTTATCGGCGGGTTGTCCGCGGTGCATCAGTTCACGCGGATCGGGCCGCAGGTGATGGTCGGCGGCGTCTGCGGCGTCCGCGGCGACGTCATCCCATTTGGTCTGGTCAATGGCCAATACGCCACCCTCGAAGGTCTCAACCTCATCGGCATGAAGCGCCGCAAATTTACGCGCGAGCGGCTCGCTGCCGTACGTTTGTTCTATCAGAAGCTGTTTCACGGCCCCGGCATTTTTGCCGAGAGGCTGAGCGCGGTGCAGCCTCTGGCGGCCGCAGATCCCGCGATCGCGGAAATTCTGACCTTTATTGGCAACGGCAAGCATCGGGCGCTGTGCCTCCCGGATGACAGCGCCAACAAGAATTGATGACGGGGTCGCCGAGCCATGACCAATAAGGCTGTGGAGATTTCATCACCGATTGGCTTGATAGCGGCAGGCGGCGTCATGCCATTCGCGGTCGCGGATTCCCTGACCGCGCGCGGCATCAATCCCATTCTCTTCGCACTGACAGGCGCCTGCGATCCGGTGCGGGTAGAACGCTTTCGTCATCATTGGATTTCGATCGGTCAGCTCGGCAGGGCGGTAAAGCTGTTTCGCGCCGAAAACTGCCGCGATCTGGTTTTCATTGGCACGCTCGTGCGGCCGGCGCTTTCAGAGATTCGCCTGGATTGGGGTACACTTCGCGTCCTCGGCCGCGTCTGGGCGGCCTTCCGGGGCGGAGACGATCATTTGCTATCTGGAATCGGCCGCATTCTCGAACAGGACGGATTCCGGATGGTGGGAATCAAGGAGGTCGCCCCGGACCTGCTGATGCCGGAGGGATGCATCACGAAGGCGTCGCCTGACGAAAATGCCGCGGCCGATATCGCGAGGGGGCGCGACGTGCTGCGCGCGCTCAGTCCGTTCGACATCGGTCAGGCCGCCATCGTGATCGACGGTCACGTGGTCGGGGTGGAGGACATCGAAGGCACTGACGGGTTGCTGGCGCGCGTTGCGCATTTGCGTAACGAAGGTCGCATTCGCGCCAAGGCTGCGCGGGGCGTGCTGGTGAAAGCGCCGAAAAGCGGACAGGATTTGCGTTTCGATCTTCCCACAATAGGACCGCGAACCATCGAGGGCGCGGCCGCCGCTAAACTTGCCGGGATTGCGATCGTTTCCGGCAACACGATTGTCGTTGAGCCGCAGGCCATGATCGAGGCAGCCGACGCTGCAGGCCTTTTCGTGACGGGTTTGCCCGCGTGATGCAAGCGCGAGCAACCGCCAACGTCGCGCGAGAAATATTTCTGATCGCGACGGAGGAATCGGGGGATCGGCTTGGCGCCAACCTGATGAAGGTGTTGCGCCAGCGCCTCGGCGGCGCCGTGCGGTTTGAGGGCGTCGGCGGCCAGTCGATGGCGCGTGAAGGATTGGCGTCGCTGTTTCCGATCGAAGAGCTGTCGATTATAGGACTGGCGGCGGTCGTCAAGCAGTTGCCGATGATCTCGCGGCGTATCCGGGAAACCGCCGCTGCTGTTACGCAAGCCTCGCCCGACATTCTCGTGATCATCGACAGCCCCGATTTTACCCACCGCGTGGCGCGGCGCGTTCGGGCCCGCGATCCCTCTATACCGATCATCGACTACGTTTCCCCCTCGGTTTGGGCCTGGCGGCCCGGCCGGGCGCGCGCGATGCGCACCTATGTCGATCATGTGCTAGCCCTGCTGCCTTTCGAGCCGGAGGAATACCGCAGGCTGCGCGGTCCGCCATGCAGCTATGTGGGTCATCCCCTGACCGAGCAGATCGGCGTGCTCCGGCCGGGCGTCGACGAGCAGAAGCGCCGGGACGAACAGCCGCCGGTTCTTCTGGTGCTTCCGGGAAGCCGCCGCAGCGAAATCAGCCATCACATGGCGGTATTCGGTGAGACGCTGGGCCTGCTGCAGGCCGAGGGCGGGCCGTTCGAACTGATCCTGCCCACCATGCCGCACTTGCAGGATGCGGTCCGGGAGGGCGTGAAGAGCTGGCCGGTGCAGCCGCGGGTCGTGATTGGCGAGCAGGAAAAGAGGGCCGCGTTTCGGATTGCTCGCGCAGCACTCGCCAAGTCGGGCACCGTGACGCTCGAGCTTGCAATCGCGGGGGTGCCGATGGTCACGGCCTACAAGGCAGGCGCTGTTGAGGCGTGGATCGTGCGACGCGCGATCCGCTCAAGCTCAGTCATTCTGGCAAACCTGGTCATCGGCGAGAACGTCGTTCCGGAATTCCTGCAGCAGGACTGCGCGCCGGAAAAGCTGGTGCCCGCGCTACGCGACGTGCTTACGGATTCTCCATTGCGCCAGCGACAGGTCGAGGCCTTCGCAAAAATCGACGCGATCATGTCGACCGGCAATCAATCGCCCAGCGTGCGCGCGGCCGACATTGTGCTAGCGACGCTGCGGAAATCCCGGCGACCAATTTAGCGCTGAAAGTAAGCCGCCGGATGCGACTGGTCGCATCCGGTTGCCAAGGCGTCGAATTAAAAGCTTCGATTTACTTGCGCTTGTCGACGTCGACGTAGTCGCGACGCGTGACGCCGGTATAGAGCTGGCGCGGACGGCCGATCTTCTGGTGTGGATCCTCGATCATCTCGCTCCACTGGCTGATCCAGCCGACGGTGCGCGCGACCGCAAACAGCACGGTGAACATCGAGGTCGGGAAGCCCATCGCCTTGAGCGTGATGCCCGAATAGAAGTCCACATTCGGATAGAGCTTGCGGTCGATGAAATATGGATCGTGCAGCGCGATCTTTTCCAGTTCCAGCGCGACTTTCAGCATCGGATCGTCGCCGTGGCCGGTCTCCGCCAGCACCGCGTGACACATCTTCTGCATGATCTTGGCGCGCGGATCGTAGTTCTTGTAGACGCGATGCCCGAAGCCCATCAGGCGGACTTCGCTGTTCTTGTCTTTCACGCGCCTGATGAAGTCGGGAATCTTGTCGACCGTGCCGATGTCGGCCAGCATGGCGAGTGCCGCTTCGTTGGCGCCGCCATGGGCCGGCCCCCACAGGCAGGCGATGCCGGCGGCGATGCAGGCGAACGGATTGGCGCCGGAGGAGCCGGCGATCCGCACCGTCGAGGTCGAGGCGTTCTGCTCGTGGTCGGCATGCAGGATGAAGATCTTGTCGAGCGCGTCCGCCAGCACCGGATTGATGTTGTAGTCCTCGCAGGGCACCGCGAAGCACATATGCAGGAAGTTCTCGGCAAAGCTCAGCGAGTTCTTCGGATATATGAAGGGCTGGCCGATGGTGTATTTGAACGCCATCGCCGCGAGCGTCGGAATCTTCGCGATCATCCGCATCGAGGCGATCATGCGCTGCTGGGGATCGGTGATGTCGGTGGAGTCGTGATAAAACGCCGCCAGCGCGCCGACGGCTGCCACCATGATCGCCATTGGATGGGCGTCGCGGCGGAAACCCTGGTAGAACCGCGCCATCTGCTCGTGGACCATGGTGTGATGGATCACACGCTGGTCGAAATCGGCCTTTTGCGCCTTGGTCGGCAGCTCGCCGTAGAGCAGCAGGTAGCAGGTCTCGAGGAAGTCACCCTTTTCCGCCAGTTGTTCGATCGGATAGCCGCGGTATTCGAGGATGCCGGCGTCGCCGTCGATATAGGTGATCTTGGACTGGCAGCTGCCGGTGGAGGTGAAGCCGGGATCGTAGGTAAACATGCCGGCCTGGGCGTAGAGCTTGGCGATATCGATGACATCGGGCCCAACGGTGCCGCTTAAAATCGGGAAATCGTAGGTCTTGTTACCGACCGTCAGCGTTGCGGTTTTGGTGTTGGATGTTGCGTCCATCGTGAAGTCCCCGATGAGATCGTTGCGGAAGCGGCCGGGCGCGCCATACAATAGATAGAGATGGCGTGGGAAGCCGGATATTCTAGAAGCACCTCTTAAATGGGTATCTTATTGCTGTGTGCACTGCAAGATGGCCACCCCGAGGCTGCAATGCCGCCTCATGAGGGGGCCTGATCGCCGAGCCGGGCCAGGCATTCCTGCTTTCCCAGCACCGCCAGGACGTCGAAGATACCCGGCGACGTGGTGCGTCCGGTCAGCGCCACGCGGAGCGGCTGGGCCACCGCGCCAAGCTTGAGGTTGTTCTGTTCGGCGAATGCCCGTATGGCGGCTTCGGTGGTTTCCGAGGTCCACGGCGTGACAGCCTCAAGCGCGAGCCGAAGTCTGCCGATCAATTCGCGATTTTCCGGCGTCAGCACCGCCTCTGCTTTCGGCTCCATCGCGAGCGGCCGGTCGGCAAAGATGAAGTACGCACTGTCGATCAGCTCGATCAGCGTCTTGGCGCGCTCCTTGAGACTGGGCATCGCCTGCAGCAATTGCGCGCGCGTGCCATCGTTGAGCTTGGCCTTAAGGTCAGAACCAGCGGGGATATAGTCCAGCACGCCTTCGAACATGGTCACGAGAGATTGATCGTCGGAGTGACGGATATAGTGACCGTTAAGGCTTTCCAGCTTGGCGAAATCGAAGCGCGCCGCCGAACGGCCGATGGCCGGCAGGTCGAAAGCTGCGATCATTTCCTCCGTTGAAAATATTTCCTGGTCGCCGTGGCTCCATCCGAGCCTGACCAGATAATTGCGCAACGCCGCCGGCAAATAACCCATGGCGCGATAGGCATCGACGCCGAGCGCTCCATGGCGTTTTGAGAGCTTCGAGCCGTCGGGCCCATGGATCAGGGGAATGTGCGACATGCTCGGAATGTCCCAAGCAAGCGCATCATAGATTTGCTTTTGACGCGCAGCGTTGATCAGGTGATCGTCGCCGCGAATGATGTGGGTGACCCCCATGTCGTGATCGTCGACCACGACGGCGAGCATGTAGGTCGGGTTGCCGTCGCCACGCAGCAGGACGAGGTCGTCCAGGTTTTCGTTCTGCCAGACCACGCGGCCCTGGACCTGATCCTCGATCACGGTCTCGCCGGTCTGCGGGGCCCTGAGCCTGATCGTGGGCTTCATGCCTGATGGGGCTTCCGAAGAAGCATCGCGATCGCGCCACAAGCCGTCGTAGAGGCGGGTGCGGCCCTCGGCGCGCGCCTTTTCCCGCATCGCCGTGAGTTCTTCTTGCGTGGCGTAGCAGCGATAGGCCTTGCCGCTGGCAAGCAATTGCTCCGCAATTTCGCGGTGGCGCGCGGCCCGGCTGAACTGGTAGATGACCTCGCCGTCCCAATCGAGCCCTAGCCATTTCAGCCCGTCCAGAATGGCGTCGATGGCTTCCTTGGTCGATCGCTCCCGATCGGTGTCCTCGACGCGCAGCAGCATCTTGCCGCCGCGCCCGCGGGCGTAGAGCCAGTTGAACAGCGCCGTGCGGGCTCCTCCGATGTGAAGAAAGCCTGTTGGCGAGGGGGCAAAGCGGGTGACGACGGAATCAGTCATTACAGGAGCGGGCCGCGGATAAAGAGGGCATGCGCAAGGCGCGGTGGTGTATAGCAGGAACCGTGCATAACTAAAGCCTTCCTTGGGGCGGGCGGATTTGGCAGATAGTCCATTGATTCCCGAACAGGAAATGACAATGACAGCAGAACCGGTGGCGGCAGAGGTGGGGCGCGATTTCATTCGCGACATCGTCCAGGCCGATCTCGACGCCAGGAAACACAGCCAGATCGTGACGCGCTTTCCGCCGGAGCCGAACGGCTACCTGCACATCGGCCATGCCAAGTCGATCGCGCTTAATTTCGGCATCGCGCAGGAGTTCTCCGGACGCTGTCACCTGCGGTTCGACGATACCAACCCGACGAAAGAAGAGCAGGAATATATCGATTCGATTCAAGCTGACGTGCGCTGGCTCGGTTACGACTGGGGAACCGATCTTTTTTACGCATCGGATTATTTCGAACGGCTCTACCAATGGGCGGAAATCCTGATCCGCAACGGACACGCCTATGTCGACGACCAGTCCCAGGAGGAAATCCGGCTCACGCGCGGCACGCTGACCGAGCCGGGCCAGAACAGCCCGTTTCGCGACCGCTCCGTGGATGAAAACCTCGATCTGTTTCGTCGCATGAAAGCCGGCGAGTTTCCGAACGGCGCCCGCGTGCTGCGCGCCAAAATCGACATGTCCTCGGGCAACATCAATCTGCGCGACCCCGTGCTCTATCGCATTCTGCACGCCACGCACCCGCGCACCGGCGACAAATGGTCGATCTATCCAAGCTACGATTACGCGCACGGGCAATCCGATGCGATCGAGGGCATTACGCATTCAATCTGCACGCTGGAATTCGAGGACCACCGGCCGCTCTACGATTGGCTGCTCGACAAGCTGCCGGTGCCGTCGAAACCGCACCAGTACGAATTCGCCCGGCTCAATCTGACCTATACGCTGCTGTCGAAACGGGTTCTGACCGAACTCGTGCGCGGCGGACACGTCGCCGGCTGGGACGATCCGCGGATGCCGACCATCGCCGGCCTGAAACGGCGCGGGGTGCCGCCGGCGGCCATTCGCGACTTCGTCAGGCGTATCGGGGTCGCCAAAGCCAACAGCGTCGTCGACGTCAACATGCTGGAATTCTCGATCCGCGAAAGCCTCAACAGGACGGCGCTGCGGCGCATGGCGGTGCTGAGGCCGCTCAAGGTGGTGATCGAGAATTACCCCGAAGGCAAGATCGAGGAGATCGAGGCCGTGAACCATCCGGACGATCCGGCCGCCGGCACCCGCCGCATCGCGTTCGGCCGCGAGCTTTACATCGAGCGCGACGATTTTATGGAAAATCCGCCGAGGAAGTTTTTCCGACTCTCGCCCGGCAACGAAGTGCGGCTGCGCTATGCCTATTTTATCAAATGCCGCGAAGCCGTGAAGAATGCCGAAGGCGAGGTCATCGAGCTGCGCTGTACCTACGATCCCGCGACCCGCGGCGGCAACGCGCCCGACGGGCGCAAGGTCAAGGCCACCATGCACTGGCTGCCGGCGGCGCAGTCGAAACCGGCCGAAATCCGCATTTACAACCAGCTGTTCTCGAAGCCGATTCCGGACGCGGCGAATTTCGCCGCCGATCTCAACCCGCAATCGCTGGAGGTTCTCAAGGACGCTCGGATCGAGCCCGCGATCGCGGAGTGCAATTCGCCCGACGCGATGCAGTTCGAACGGCAGGGTTATTTCGTCCGCGACCCCGATTCAACGCCGGATCGTCCGGTGTTCAACCGGACCATCGGATTGCGCGATACCTTTGCGAAGGAAGTCGGCGGCAAGGGCTGACAGCCGCTTCATTCAATTACCTCGTCGGCGCGGCCGAGCAGGGAAGGCGGTATCGTCAGCGCAAGGGCCTTGGCGGTTTTGGCATTGATGACAAGTTCGAATTTCA
>WNFR01015194.1_pt1 | contig 18147 bp, 22 predicted proteins | sample 5400221 | NCBI WGS metagenome assembly WNFR01 (sample SAMN13153357, study PRJNA577476) | soil metagenome | isolation source: 40 cm soil under Madrone tree | place: USA:California | collected 2016-06-14
CGCGCGGTTCCTTTTGAGAATCTAAGCATTCATTCAGGGGAGCCCGTCGTTCTTGATGACAGAGCCCTGTTTGAAAAGATTGTCAGTCGGCGTCGTGGCGGTTTTTGTTACGAACTCAACGGTCTGTTTGCCGCGCTGCTGCGCGGGTTGGGTTTCGAAGTTGAAATGCTTTCAGCCCAGGTCGCGAATGCGGAAGGGATCTTTGGACCTGACTTTGACCATATGACACTAATGGTCACGCGCGCCGATCGTTGGCTGGTGGACGTGGGATTTGGCGATTCGTTTCCGGAGCCTCTAAGGTTGGATGAAGAAAGCACACAGGGACACGGCATCCATACTTATCGTATAGAGCGCGAAGGAGAATTCCTCGTCCTCATGAAGCAAACAAATGAGAATGAATGGAAGAGCCAGTATCGCTTCACTCTGAAGCCCTATCAGTATTCCGACTTTGCTGAGATGTGCCGGTATCACCAGACATCGTCGCAGTCCCACTTCACCAAAGCGCGCATATGTTCCCGAGCCACAACTGATGGCAGAATCACCCTGAGCGGGCTGCGTTTGATTACGTCTGCCGATGACGGGTTACGGCAGGAGCGAATCCTGACTAATGACGAAGAATATGCGACGATCCTGCGCGATCATTTCGGTATCGTAATGGCTAGCTAAAAGGGATTTCTAAAATGATTGATCCAAATTCTGACAAGCTCTGGTATCAGGCTAATCTGGACGTGTTTCTGAATCGTTGGTTTGCGAACTACCAGGAGGCGCGACAGGCACTCGACCGCGAAGGTGGTTTCCTGCTGCCGTATCGAAAGCATTTTTTCGTCTGCGAAGCGGATGTAATCCAGGCCCTGGGTTTGGAACCTGACGACCCCGACTGGGAGAAAATCGGACGCGATGGCGCGCAGCCTAAAGATCAAGACGCCTATCAAAGACTACGTGACAAGCGAGCACAAATCGTGCTTGAAGCGACCGCGGAAGCATCGAGCCCGGAGTGAAGATCGAAACGAGCTTTGTGGCTCTCTCATTAGCACCGCGGCTTTAGCCCGGTGAATTCGACTTTTCGGACCAGGGCATGAACATTCAGCAAGCCTATACAGATTGGTCCGAGACATACGATCAGGATCGAAACCTGACGCGCGATCTCGACGAAACCGTCACTAGAGGGACTTTGGCGAATCTGCGTTGCCACTCAACACTCGAGCTTGGCTGTGGAACTGGAAAGAACACGGCGCTCCTGGCTTCGATCAGTCAGCGCGTTACGGCCATCGATTTTTCAACGGGCATGATCGAGAAGGCCCGGCGAACATATTTCTGATCTTCCCTTCATATTCGCGCAAGCGTCGGGCGTGCTTCCGGAACGTGGACGCTTTTTTGTTTCCGAGCTTCATCCTTTCCGGCAGTATCAGGGAACCCAGGCCAATTTCCAACGAAGTCAGCAGACGACTCATATCCCGGCCTTCGTGCATCATATCTCTGACTTCATCGATGCCGGCGAGGCAAACGAGCTGGCCCTTTCTGAGATGAAAGAATGGTGGCACGTTGAAGATCAAAACAAGCCGCCCAGACTCGTATCATTCATGTTTCAAAAAAGATGAAGAGTTCGAGACGGACGACCTGGACGCAGACTCTACTTAGCGGAACATAGCCCTGCATTCCATCGTGTAACTCTTAGCCCAATGTGGCACAGACTTCAGTCTGTGATGCGGATATTCCATACTCAATCACAGACTGAAGGAACGTCTGAACAAGTTGTCTCGGTTGATTGAATTAGCGTTGAGCGACGCCAGTTTCATCGGACGTTCCTGAAGTCTGTGCCACCAGAACAGATTCTCCCCCAGGCCCCGGCGCTCTTTCAGGAGATTATTATGAACAAAATAAGACCGTTACTGGCGTTAGTGTTGGTATTGGCCGCCGGATTACTGGGCGGCGTGATTACCGAACGAATGAATTACACCGTTCCGACTCAAGCCCAGCGACCGGCAAGTCGTTGGGAATATTGCTCGCTCAGCCGCGCGGCGGTCGGCGTGACCCGCGGCGGCCTCTACTCGATTACTTACTTTCGCGACGGCGGTGCTCAGGTAGTTGAAGCAGAAGAGTTGGCTACCGAACGTTATGGCCCGGCCAAAGCGATCGCACAATTGGGCCAGGAGGGTTGGGAAATGGTTGGTGAAGGCCCACTCGAGATGAGAGCCGGCGCGACTAACGCCATCTACTTCAAAAGGCTGAGGCGGTAGTTCCCGGGTTCTCTTTCGGGACGCACGGCAAAAGTCAGACAAGCGACGCGTCTAAGTAACGAAGGCCATCTGCAGCCAGTGCGGGCGGCCTAAAAGCCTTTTCGCTATCCGGACGGATAGGGCCGAATGATGAAAGTTTCCAACCCGATCTTATGAACTCAAACAAAATCTTGCGTAATCGCTGTGCCCAATTCTGCTGCTCCCTTATCGTGCTCCTGGGCGGTGGCCAACTCTTGGGTGGTGGCCAAACTACGGCCGCGATCGGCCAAACGCGTGACTGGCAACCGCAGCGGACCTGGGTGTTCGTGGTTGGGACCCTGCAGTGGAAGCATCGCGACGTGTTTGATTCTTTCCCGCAAAAGAATCGGCGCGATGCACAGTTGGTTGAGTCTTTCCGGCAGCAGGGCGTGTCTGACCAACAGATGGTTTATCTTCAAGACGCGCAAGCAACGACTCGGAAGGTGAAGACTGCTTTCACGACGTTGCTGGCCAAAGCGAGCGAGGGTGATTTCCTTTTCGTCTATTACTGTGGCCACGGTTACAAATCCGAAGACGAACGAACGACCTGGTTTGCGACCTATGACGCCGGTGAAGACACGCCGGGCTGGGCGACTGACTCGATAGTCAAAGACATCGAAAAATACTTTAAAGGGTCGCGGGCATTTTTGACCGCGGATTGTTGCTATTCCGGCAGCCTCTCACAACAGGCGCGGCGGCTGGGTCAGAGAGTGTCGTATGCCTGCCTGACTTCTTCGTCTGCAAGCGAACTCTCGACGGGAAACTGGACCTTCACTGAGATGTTAGTCGCAGGTCTTTCCGGCCAGGCCTTTGCCGATCTCAACAGCGATGGACAGATCACCCTGAGCGAACTGGCTGAGGACGTCAAAGAGGACATGGCCTTCGCCGAAGAACAGCGGTCTTCGTTTACTACTACGGGAAGCTTTGCTCCGAGCACGGTCCTGGCCCGGGCCGCGCGCAAGGTGAACCCAGAGGTAAGCAAGCGGGTGGAAGTGAAGTCGGAAGGCAAATGGTGGAAGGCTCGAGTCATTGATGCCCGCGCCGGCACATTCCATGTCCACTACTATGGTTTCGAAGATTCCGACGATGAATGGGTGCGGCTGAGCCAGATCCGCGAAACAAAGATTGAATATCCGCCGGGCGCTGAAAAAAATCGCCCCGTGAACAACCCCAGTCGCCCGGCCAGCGACACGTGGCGCACAGACAGGATTCAGCCGTGGGTCCCTTAAGGTTGATCTATTCGCGCCAGGCAGCGTGATATTTTCCGCCGCCCGGGACGCGATCTTCGATCTAATCTTTTGGCGGCGAAGGTCCAAAGCAAACCAGATCGACAAGATTTCAGCAAACCGCGCTACTATTAAGCCAACGTGAAGACGTCCTGGCGCCAATTCGCGATCCCCGGCCTTTTCCTTTCAGCCGGTCTGATCGCCTTCTCAACAATCATCAACTCCTGGTTTCTCTCAGACGATTTTGCTCAGATTGGAAAAGTCCTCGCCGGAGATTTCTCTGTGGTTTGGGGCAGGGAGCACGGCGGTTTCTTCCGCCCGGTCTTCATTCTCAGTTATCTGATTGACTCGAGAATCTGGGGGGCGCGGCCATTCGGCTTTCATCTCACGAACATCGTCTTTCATTCGCTAAACGCGTTTCTCACCTTCATTCTCTCGCTGCGAATAGTTGAAAATCTAAATCTAACCGCACGCACCAGGCGAATGATCTCAATAGGGGCGGGCACTCTTTTTCTCTTGCATCCTTCTCATACTGAAGCAGTGTCGTGGATCTCAGGACGAGCCGACGTATTGGCCACCTTTTTCTGTCTCGCATCGCTTTTGTGGTATCTCGCATACGCTGGAAGCAGACGCATTTCACAGCTAACATTCTCCCTCGTCTGCTTCACGATCGCGCTGCTGGCGAAAGAATCCGCCATTTGCCTGCCCTTCCTCGTGCTGGTGCTGGCGTTGTCAACCGGAACTAACAGGAAAAACTTTCCGCGATTTCTCGCGGTAATTGCCCTCTATTTTTCGACGCTCCTGGTGTTTGTAGCCGTCAGATCGATCTTCATAGGTTCACTGGTAGGCGGATATGGCGTCGGCCAACATTTGAATTTCGCTCCGACATGGTTGCGAGATCGTTTGCTCGAAGCCTCGGTGCGATCGGTTTTTCCGGTGTTGCCGGCCCAATTGTCCTGGTTCCTTTTTAAGCCGCTTCAGTCTCGCGTCTTCATACTCTTCTCGCTCACCTGCGCCGGTTTAGTCGCCGGGGTAATCATTCTTAGACGCCGGTGGTATGGGCCTTCCGATCGCAAGGAACAGAACGGCTTTCTGATCGCGCTCGTCATCTTGTTTTCGTTTTCCTTGCTGCCGGTCATAAATCTTCGCCTCACTCTGTATCAAACTCTCGGTGAAAGATTTCTTTATTTACCGTCGGTTTTTTCCTGTGTGTTGATGGCGTATCTGGCGGCGGTTCTGATTCGCAATCAGACGTTGTGGCTGGCGATCCTCATTTGCATTCTCGGTTTCTATTCAGTGAGGCTCTATCAGACGAATCGATTGTGGAGTGAAGCCGCCAGACTCTCACGCAGCATCACGAATGAACTTGTTGATTCTTCGACCCGCGATCATTTGCTCATTCTCAACGCTCCGGATAACCTTCGCGGCGCTCCGGTTTTTCACAACGGTCTGCCAGAAGCGCTCGTTTACTTTCAAAATCGAAAACGTTTTCGACAGGTCGAGATAATCGCTTTTCAGGATCTTCAATCTGCCGTAGACGAAGTTTCCATAACTCCTGGTCCCGAGTATCTAACCCTGCACCAGTTAAGCGGCAGGGGCTTCAGTCGCCTGCAATCTTCTGCGTGTATCCAGACGACGGGTCAGCTCGAAAATGCTCTCGAGTTTCGCCTCAAGCCCTGTGCTGCCGATGCCGATCTGTTTTTCTTTAATAAGGGAAGAATGATGCTGTTGCCAGACAGATGAAATCGAGTCCACTCTTACTCGAAGTGGCCGCTTCGCAGGCAGGTCAAAAGATGATTGACTGTTTGCAGCAGGCTTCGCGCGTTGCGCTCCATCCGCTCGACGGCGTCAAGCTGCCCTGGAGAAAGACTCGCGTTACGGTCGCGTTCTAAAAGCTGGCAAAGTCCTATGATTACATGCAGCGGCGTGTGCAGCTCGTGACTCATTCCTTTGACGAAGTCGGTGGCGGCCCGGTCGATCATCAAAGCCTCGTCGGCCGAGTTTCGGCGGGGTGTGATATTGATTGCTGTCTTCACCTGGTGATTGATTCAAGCTCGCCGAAAGTCGGGCGCCGAGAACACTACTCCCTTTCGGCTGTGAAACTTATCAATTCTCATGCCCATCCCGGCAGGCAAAATTTGGTTAAGGACTTTGCCGAAAACAGCAGGTGGGCTTCCCCAGGCGAAATCATTTCTGCCACATAATCGGCCGCTGGACGAGCGGTTCCGGTACAGGTAAACCCAGACAATGCCGGCAAAGGTTCAAACCTCAGCCGTCTCTTTCCGATTCCGGCGATGCTGGCTGGAAAGAAAATGTTTGAGCATCTCGCCCAGTTGATCGAAATCGATCGGTTTGGTCACGTATTCGTCGCACCCCGCGGCCAGAGCTTCACTTCGCGACTCCGGAGAATCGTGGGCAGAGATAGCGACAATTGGGGTGTTTTCCACATCTTTGTGTTGGCGAATCCGCCTCGTGGCTGCCAGTCCATCGAGTTTGGGTAGACTCAGATCCATCAGGATCAGCGCCGGCTGTTCACGTATCGCCAGCTCGACCGCTTGCTCGCCATCGCTCGCTTCAATAACTTTATAGCCCGCCATCTCCAACAGCCTTCTCATCATGAACCGGCTGTCCTCAAAGTCCTCGACCAATAGAAATAGTTGTTTCTCTGGCTTCATCAACGACCTCACGCGCAAGGTATCATCTTTACCATCGAACTCAAAAATCTCTTAAATTCACGCATGACTAGCATACGCTCATCGCTTTTTGCTATCATCTCGCACGGAAACGCGACACAAAAAGGTGAAATAATCGGGTCTAATTCGTACACTTCTCTTTCTAGAATTCCTCAAAGGTACGTGACGATGAAACCAGCACTCGCCCAAACTCCAGAGAACCATGCCCTCGAAGATCTCGGGCGAGCGACTGTGCAAATCGTTCACGATCTTAAGAATCAACTTAATGGACTCAAATTGTACGCCACATTCTTGCGCAAACGGCTGGATCGGGATGAACGGGCGTCCGAAGAGCGCGAGACGCTGGTAAAACTAATTGCCGGTTTGGATCGAGCGGCAAGAGATATGACCGCCCTCGTTCGATACTCACAGCCGGTGGTGTTGCACCGTCAGCCGCATATCGATCTGAGAGATTTAATCGCAAGGGTCATTAGAGCTATGCCTGCCCGCCCCGGGACCGAGGATTCATTGACATGTGACATCGTCAGCAACCCGCTTTGTGGCGAATTCGACCCGGCCGTCTTGTCGGAAGCGATGCAGGCGCTGACTGAAGAAGCAGTGAATAGCGTTCCGTTGCGCGAGGCAAGTAACATCTCGCTACTCGCGCGCCGCGAAGCCGGGAACGAATCAGCGCAGGCTGTGATTGAGTGGCAAGGAATCAAACTCGCTGCCCGCAATCAATCGTTTCGCTCGGCCACAAGCTTCGGTACGGTATATACGGCGCAGGCGGCGCGGATCATTGAAGCTCATGGGGGGCGGGTCGAGCGTGAAGGGAATACGATCCGTGTTTGGCTGCCACTGTCTGAATAATTTTCATAATTCGTCGGGATATTGCGATCACTTATAAACTGAATGCCTAAAACAAAAAATAGAGAAATACGCATACTGGTGGTGGACGACGAGCCGATGATGAGCGATTCGCTGAGGCAACATCTGGCCGACGAAGGTTACGCGGTCGATACCGCGGCCAATGGAGGGGAAGCGATCGACCTGTTCGATGGCGGCGCACATCACCTGGTGATTTGCGATCTGCAACTCCCGGACATGGACGGTCTCACGCTGCTGCGTCACATGAAAGATGCGAAGCCCAGCACGGAAGTCATTGTGGTGACCGGCTATGGCTCAGTGCAGACGGCCGTCGAAGCGACGAAGGCTGGCGCATTTTATTTCGTCGAAAAGCCTTTTGATTTTGAAGAACTGCTGCCGCTGGTTGAAAAAGCTATCGAGCGCCGCGAGTTGATGGCCGAGACGGAAAGCATGCGCCGGCAACTCTCCACCCGGGCCGAGTACTTCAACATCATCGGCTCGTCAAAGCAGATGCAGATTATTTACGAGACCATCGAGTCGGTGGCTAAATCCGACGCCAACGTTCTAATTATCGGCGAATCGGGAACCGGCAAGGAACTAATCGCTAACGCCGTGCACTATAATTCGCTGCGCGCCAAAAAACCTTTCATCAAAGTTAACTGCGCGGCCCTGCCCAAAGAACTCATCGAATCGGAATTGTTTGGGCATGCCAAGGGGGCGTTCACGGGAGCACATGCCGACAAGGAAGGCCTGGTGCAACATGCGGCCGGCGGTTCGCTAATGCTGGACGAAATCGCCGAAATGCCGGTCGAACTACAGCCGAAACTGTTGCGCGTGCTGCAGGACAGGACCTGCCGGAAGATAGGTTCAGAGAAAAGTTATCCCGTCGATTTTCGCTTGATCACCTCGACAAATCGCATGCCCGCCGACGCCATTCGCGATGGCCTGCTGCGCGACGATCTCTTTTATCGGATTTCCACAATTACCATTCACGTGCCGCCGCTGCGCGAGCGCATGGAAGACATTCAATTGCTTACCGACCACTTCCTCAACGTGTACTCTGAAAAATACGAACGTCCGATCGCCGGTATCTCACAGTCGGCGTATCAAAGACTGTTTAGTCATCCGTGGCCCGGCAACGTGCGGGAACTGCAAAACGTACTCGAGCGCGCCGTGTTGTTGGCCAAAGGCGAACGTATCGAACCGGTCGATCTTCCTTTTGACAAAGGCGGCGCCGCCGGTGGGACAGCGCCGGCTCTTTCCTGGGATGTGCCGCCAAACATGACGCTGGAAGACATCGAGAAGTTTGTCATCGAGCGCACTTTGCAGCGTACTGGTGGAAACAAACAAAAGGCCGCCAACCTGCTGGGCATTTATCGTCCGCGGCTTTACAGCAAAATTAAGAAATACAACATCGGACTCGAAACCGTCAGCCAAAACTAAATTACAACAAAGGGTTCCCGACTGTGCCAGCTAATCCTGAAGACCGCCGACAGTCTCCCAGAATCAATGCGACTCTCGACGCGCGCCTGGACTTCAGTGTGCTCATGCGTGATGCCGAGCCAACTGATAGCGGCGTCCAGCATCTGCGGGCCTGTTCCGGCCATACAGTCAATGTCAGCGCGCACGGTCTCGCCGTAGTCCTGCACGCGCAGAATATCGACGAGCAGTATCTATCGGGAGTTGAAGGCTCGATGGCGATCGAGTTGGAATAAATCTGCACGCGGTCGTCGTCAATCCTGGCCGCCAGTCTTAGCAGCACAAACCGCGCGACATTCTCGGCTGAAGGGTTCTGCTCTACCACAAAGGGTTCCAATTCATTGAGATTCTTGTGATCGAGATACGCGACCAACTCGTCCGCGGCTTCCTTTAACTCCACGAAATCAACCAACAATCCGATGTGATTCAGTTCCGAACCGCGCGCATAGATCTCGACCTTGTAGTTGTGGCCGTGCAGGTTCTCACACTTTCCCTGATAGCCGCGCAGTTGATGCGCGCTGGAGAAGTTGCGTTCAATCATGACTTCAAATTGTCCCGGCATGCTCTCTATCCCTGTTCCTCGATCTTATTGCGCAAGTTGCTCAGTTCAGATCAACGAGCGTGCGGTGATGCTGGAACGTTTTTCCATTCTGAACTGCGCTTAATGCGTTCATCTAATCGAAACTGCTGGACGTTACCGCAGCGTCCACATTTCCCGAATAGAATCCGTGGTTCGAACGGGGCTTCTGGAATCTGGCGAACGCTAAGGCCGTAGTCCGCAAACTGATAGCGGTCGTTGCTATGCGTGCCGAGAAATTCCCAGTCATAATTGCCCACGCCACAGAACACACAGGACTGAGGAATATCACAATCGAAGTACCGTCCATCATTCTCAGCAAACATAACAAGCTCCTTTACGTCCTCAAGCATTTGAGTGCCAGTTTGATAGCGGCGTTCGGGATCTTTGATCACTGATCTGCCAATTACGTCGTAGGCTAAATAGACTGCGTGGTCACAACAGTTTTTCCTGAGGTCGAAATACGGCGTGTCGAAGTCCTCACGATCAAGAATAACTCCGTCCAAAAGCAGCCAATAGAGAAGTTTTCCAAGCTGATAGACATCAAACGAAGCGCTCGGGTGATCCTCTCGGCGGGTCCGCTCCGGAGGCCCGAACTCCCAAATTCCCCATCGACTCCTTGGTCGCCGTGGGCCGTTCCCTGTTCTTGTCATCGATGAAAAAGCAGAGACCAAAGTCTCCAACAATTGGGGTCAATGAAACCTTCAGCAGCAGCAAAGTAAACAACTGCCTCGTAATCAAATCCAAGAACCGAAACCGTAACTGTGTGACCATATGTTGTGAACACACCTGTCACGGTCTTGATTTCCTGCGAAAATCCGCTTTCTACATCCAGCCCCAAGCTTTCGCCCACTTCGCGCCCGAAGATGCAGCAACTGGCGCCGGTGTCGATGAGCGCTTCAATACGATGGCGGTCTGCCCCGCGAAGAAGGGTGACGGGAAGAAAGATGCCGTCGCGGTGGAGGTCATCCCGCATGACTCTATCAAAGTCCAAATGGTAAGCCATAGACTACCAACCTCCCCAAGTGCCGCCCTCGCGTGGTGGCACATGAACCAGAAGCGGTCGCGAATATCCATTACTCTTTGCGGCCGCTTGCGCATCACGAAGGGTCGGGCCCGATCCAACCAACTGGTCTCCATCCAGAGCAACGTGTTGACCAGCGTATTCGAAGGCGTGCGCCTTTAGCCACCCTATGGAGAGTTCACCCTTCCGGGGGTCGATCGTTGGAGAATCCTGTGAGCCGTTTTCTTCATCTCCATTAACATGCGTCGCCTGCTCTGATAAAAACCGAGCCAATCGCTGCTTCTCTTCGGGAGTAAGCTCGCTCGACCGTTCCATCAGATGTTGCAAGAGTTCAGTAGCCATAACACTTCTCTCCTGCTTACATTATCCCGCGACCGCGTGGCTGACCGCAAACACTTGCGCCAGTTCATCAACATCCGAAGTCACCCGGCACTGCGGCAGACTCTGCAAAAATGTCTGTCCATACATCTTCGTTCGCAGCCGCGGATCGAGGACTGCGAGCACGCCGCGATCAGTCGTGCTGCGAATCAAACGGCCGAGGCCTTGCTTCAGACTGATGATTGCCTGGGGCACGCTATATTCATAGAAGCTCGAACCGCCCTGCTCTTCGATATAGCGCTGGCGCGCGGCTACGATCGGATCGCTCGGGACCGCGAAGGGGAGTTTGTCGATAATCACGCACGACAGTTGTTCGCCGCGCACATCTACGCCCTGCCAGAAACTCGCTGTGGCAAACAAAACCGCGTTCGGCGTGCCGCGAAACTTGCTGAGCAGGGCGCCCTTCGACGCGCTCCCCTGCACAAAGCACGGATACTCGATTTCCGGCGCCACGCGTTCGAACAGATCGTTCATTCCTGAAAGACTGGTTGATAAAACAAACGCGCGGCCCTCGGTCGCGTTGACGATTTTGATGACTTCGGCCGCCGCGGCGCTGGCCCACTGGGGCGAACGCGGATCAGGCATCTGCGAAGGCAGATACAAAACAGCCTGGTGTTCAAAGTCGAAGATCGATTCCGCAATCATCTCTTCCGCCTGAGCCAGTCCCAGCCGCTCGCGAATAAAATTGAAGTTGCCGGCGCTCGATAGTGTCGCCGAGGTTAAGACCACCGTCGGCACTTTCTCAAAGAGTTTGTCCTGCAACAGACCCGAGACGTCGATCGGCGAGGCCCGTAGAAAAACTCCGCGGCCGCGCCGCTCGAGCCAGTAAACGAATTTTCTGTCTTCACCTTTGATAATGAAGTTGAGATCAAAACGCAGCTGCCGCGTCCGGCGCACGATACTCTCTGCATCTGCGGGCGGCTCGGACATAGCCGCGAGCGTAGTTTCCAGACGGTTCAAAGCGTTATCAAGTGCGTGGTAGGAATCAGTCGACGCGCTAGCTGGGAGCGCGGACGTCTCGTCCGCCTCTGCGCCCTCCCATACGGCCGGACTCCCGCCCCGCTTGGCAGGCGCCAGCGCGAACCTGCCTTCCAGCCCACGCCCTTCACGAAATGAAATCCAGAACTCGTCGGCGAATCGCTGAATCCGCGCGCTGATCCGCCCCAGTTCCCTTTCGGTCTCGCGGTCTTCGAGCTTCAACGCTCCCACATCGCGCATCAGATCATCAATCTGATAAGTCGAAACCTGGGCGCCAAAATACTCGGACGCCACGTCTTCGATCTGATGCGCTTCATCCAGAATTACCGCCGCGTAATCAGGCAGCACCGAACCATAGGCGCCGTTGCGCAGGGCCAGATCTGCAAAAAACAGATGATGATTCACAACGATAATGTCGGCATCGATCGCCCTCTGACGCATGCGAGTGATGAAGCAGGGCTCGAAATCCGGGCACTGCTGACCGAGACAAGTATCGGAACGCGCATCTATGTGACGCCAGAATGGGAGATGCTCAGGAAGAGTTGAAAGCTCCGCTCGATCACCAGTGTTGGTTTGCGTGACCCAGCGAAAGACTTCATCAAAGTGATCGACTTCGTCGAGGCCTTCGAGCACAGGCATGCTGTCGGCGCGCTTAATGCGATGCAGGCAAGCGTAGTTGTTACGACCCTTCATGACCGCGGCGCGAAACTTCGCCGGCAAAACGTCCTGAAGAAACGGAATGTCTTTCTCCATCAACTGTTCCTGCAGGTTCTTGGTGCCGGTCGAGATGACCACGCGTGCGCCACTGCCGCACGCCGCCGCAATTGCCGGCACTAGATAGGCGAGCGTTTTGCCGGTGCCGGTGCCTGCTTCGACGATCAGATGACGCCTTTGTTCGAACGCGCGCACGACGGCTTCGGCCATTTGAATCTGGCCGGGCCGGTGTTCGTATTCGGGATGGGCTTTAGCGATTAAGCCGTCGTGGCCGAAGATTTCTTGCATGAGAAATATTTTCGTCTTGAGCCGCGTTCACGCGGCTTTCCCGAAGGAATACTAGCCCAGCCGTTTTACGGCTGGATCTGCGCCGCTTAGCGGCGCGTGACTTTAGGCCGGCCTTTCAAGGCCGGCACAGGCCAGGTATTCAGTATTGCGTCGCGTAGCGACGACTGAAATCATCCCCACAAGTAGCGCTCATCGTAGTCGACATCGTGTTTCTTCAACAACTCCAGATACTCTTCCTGAAAGGTTTTCTTCCGGTGATGCTCCCGCTGATTCTTGATGTATGCAATTACCTCAGGAATTTGGGATTTGCTGACGGTGAATCCACTACTGGGCGATTTCGCTCGGGCTGAGCCTGGGCGGAGCCATGACGAGCGCATGAACGTGATCTTCGATTCCTCCAACTTGAAGTGCAATCATCTTGTGATGTCGGGCGATGCCGCCTACGTAAGCCCAAACGCGATTTTCGATTTCGGCGACAATCCAGGGTTCCCGGTTCTTGGTGCTGAAGGTGAAATGGTAATGCAAAGATGTATAGGTATTTGCCATGGGAGTTTTCTCTCTATTCAATCGTCGCTACGCGACGAGAGGATCATTCTGAACTGCCTACCCGGCCTTGAAAGGCCGGGCTAAATTCAACGGTCGCTACGCGACCGATTCGGGGCTTTCCAATTCAAATCGTCATGCCCGAAGAACTGGCGCCTTATCTCGTCGAATTCTCTCGCCGATATTTGGCAATCGCTGCCACGAAAACCTTCCCAAACCTCTTCAATTTTTGCTCGCCGACGCCGCTAATTTGCGCAAACTCTGCTTCATTCGACGGATACTGTCGGGCCATCTGGCGCAGGGAAACATCTGAGAAGACGATATAGGGCGGCACGCCGCGTTCGTCGGCGAGTCGCTTGCGCAGCCGGCGCAGTCGCTCAAACAAAGCTTCGTTGCAGGAGATTTCTCCGGCGCGTGGCTGCGCTGCTTTCGTCGCAGCCGCGGCTTTGGTCAAGCGGATCGACTGCCGTTCCCTGAGGGCTGCTTGACCTTGTTCAGTCAATTGCAGAACATTGAATTTCTCCGCGACTTGTCGCAGATAACCCAGGCGGACCAACTCGCGACCGATGTTTCGCCATTCGACGCGACTAGATTCCCTGCCGATTCCGTAAGTCGAAATGGTGTGATGATCCCACTTGATTATGTTCTCAGTTTCGGCGCCTGTGAGCACTTCGACGATTTGATTGATGCCGAAATTGATCCCGCTCTTTTCGCGCACGCGGAAGACGCACGAGAGAAACTTCTGACCGGCCAGAGTACCGTCATAAGTCGCGCGTGGCGTCAGGCAATTGTCGCAACCACCACAATTCGTCCCACGAAAGTCTTCGCCGAAGTAACGAAGTAGAGAGACGCGGCGACATTCTCCGCCTTCCGCGAAATGAACCATCTGCCGAAGTTGGGTAGTGGCAATCTGTCTCTGCTTTTCGTCGGATACCTCTTCAATGAACCTCGAGTACTTAACGGCGTCGCCGGCACTGAAGAGCAAAAGGCACTCGCTCGGCAAGCCGTCGCGCCCGGCGCGGCCAGTCTCCTGATAATAGCCTTCGACGTTCTTAGGCAAATCGTGATGAATCACAAAGCGAACGTTCGGCTTGTTGATGCCCATGCCGAAAGCTATCGTCGCGCAGATCACGCGCACTTCGTCGCGCAGGAAAAGTTCCTGATTCGCTGAACGTTCTTTCGCATCCAGGCCGGCGTGATAAGGCTTAGCCATAACCCCGTCGTCACTCAAGCGTGCGGCCACGCTCTCGGCGCTCTTGCGGCTCTGGCAATAGACGATGCCGCTGTCATTCGGGCGCGTGGCCAGGAAGTAAAGCACTTGCTCATAAGCTTTGCTCTTGGGCAGCACTCGATACGTTAGATTGGGGCGGTTGAAGCTGGCGACGTAGCGCCGCGGCTCGCGCAGACGAAGTTGCTTGACGATGTCTAAACGCACCCGCTCGGTCGCGGTGGCCGTGAGGGCCATTAACGGCACTTCCGGAAAGTGTTGGCGCAGCTCGGCCAGCCGGCGATACTCGGGGCGAAAGTCATGTCCCCATTCGCTGATGCAGTGTGCTTCGTCAATAGCCAGCAAGCTCACGTTCCATTCGCGCAGGTTCGAGAGAAATCCTGAGAGCATCATCCGCTCAGGCGCCACATAAAGAAGACGATATTCTCCACTGTGCAGGCGGCGCAGCCGCGCGCGTGATTCATCCGGCTTGAGCGAGGAATTCAAAAACGTGGCCGGCACTCCGCTCGCCTGAAGTGCATCAACCTGATCCTTCATCAATGAAATCAGGGGCGAGACAACCACCGTTAATCCCGCGCGCGTCAGCGCGGGCAGCTGAAAACAGAGTGACTTGCCACCGCCAGTGGGCAGCAGCGCCAAGACGTCCCGCCCGGCCAACGCATCGCGAATAATTTCTTCCTGAAGAGGCCGAAAAGAATCGAAGCCGAAGAATTGCTTGAGCAGAGGTAGGAGTGATGCTGATTCTGAGTTCATGAAAACAGAGGGTTCATCGATCTAGTAGCCGAACAAAGCCACCTCAACCCGGAAGCGTCGAGCAGCATTATGTGTCAGCTTCGTGAGAGCTCGCGTATTCGCGGGCTAGGTCAGCATCGATACGACTATTATCGGCCGAGCGCGGATCTCCGCTGTCCCAAATGCCAAAAAAAGCGCGAACCGAAGGAGTTCCCTTTTCTCCGGAACCACTGGGATCAATGCGGCTCTTTTGAAGAAGCGACTCCGCGAACTCGAAAACTGCGCCCCGAAGTCCTTCGGGCAACTGCTTCAGCATATCCACTAATTTGTTCCTATCGTCTGCCATCTCAGGCTAGAGCATACATGCAGGTTCGGCAGGAGAAAAGAACAGCCTCCCCGCAGTCGCTGCTTGGATGAAAGCATTAGTTCGTCTAGAATCAAAGTCGTGGAACCAGACAGACTTGGCTCCTGGTATGCAAAAACGCAAACTGCTAGAGCGCCTCAAGAACAATCCAAAAGGAGCCACTTTTGCCGACATTCGAACCTTGCTGTTACAGGAGGGCTTCCATCTTGATCGTGTTACGGGCAGCCATCACATCTTCAAGAGGCCGGGAATCACCTTCGCGATTCCAGTCCACCACAATCGTGTAAAGTCCGTGTACGTCAAGCGAGTGATCGAACTGATCGAAGAAACGAAAGGAAAACAGTAATGAGCGCCGACCTGAAATACCCGATTGTGATCTACCCGGCCGAAGAAGGCGGCTACGTAGCCGAAGTCCCTGCCTTGAAGGGTTGTTTAGCCCAGGGCGACACTCTGCTTGAATGTCTGGAAGAACTGAAAGAAGTCCAGACTCTTTGGCTTGAAAGTGCAAAGCGTCATAAAGAGAAAGTGCCCAACGCCGCTCAAGTTGCCGCCAAGCTCCGAAAAATGGTCGCGTGAATACAATAGCGATGGATGCGAAGGCTCGAATTACTCAGCATGTTTGGACGCTCAAAGATTTACTTACAGCAACGACCCACTTATAATTTCTCTATGGAACAACTCGACCTATCCGGTACATTTTATAAAAGGCGTGGTAGGGGCAAAAAACCCGTAATTTACGTGGACGCACCATATGACGATGAACTTCGTCACTGGCGAACACAAGAGCCACTATTCACTAAATGGTATGAGCGCACTCATCCGTTGACGGGTGAACAATCGCCGGTACTGTATCCGAAGCCCGCCTTTGCTAAGCCCTTCAAAGATGGGAACACTGTTGCGGTTCGGCTCGGTGTTCGCCATGAGATCAGAGGCAACGGTCTGACAATTCTCGACGTTTCGCCTGTGAAATAAATCCCGGATGTTCGTTTACCTCAATCCGCCGCCGAGCAATCATTTGGCCTGAGCCTTTCTTTTCAGACAGCAACACGCTAACGGAGCACTACCGAGTAGATGAAAACCTTGACACGGTCGCGAATGCGATCTGCCATCTCTATTGCGAGTTGCTCATCCTGCCGAAGGAATGAGAACGCAACGTCATACTCATACTCATACTCAACGCTCATGTTAGTGGCACATGCACCATAACAAACTGACACCTGCACCATGCGAACCGGCACCTGCATCATGCGAACTGGCACCTGCACCCTGCGAACTATGACCTACGCTGTACAATCCGACAGCCGCAATTTATAGGCTGGCTGATTACTTCACAGAACACGTTCGCTCTTCAACCTCTTCGCATACAACGGAAACCTCGCGGCCAACTCGGCCACGGCTCGCTTAACCTCGCGCCGAACCTCGTCCGACTCAGGCCCATGAACCACTTGTGCAATCAGCCGGCCAATCTCACGCATCTCAGATTCTTTCATGCCGCGCGTGGTGACTGCCGGCGTGCCAATGCGCAAGCCGGAAGCGACGAAGGGTTTGTTTTGATCAAAGGGAATGGTGTTTTTATTGACGGTGATGTTGGCGGCTTCGAGCGCTTTCTCGGCCGTCTTGCCGGTGATTCCCTTCCCGTCCATCCAAACGTCGACCAGCATCAGGTGGTTATCCGTGCGGCCGGATACGATGCGCAAACCTTGCTCCTGCAATTCCGCACAGAGCGCCTTCGCGTTCGCCAGAATCTGCCGCTGATATTCTTTGAAGTCGTCGCGCAGCGCTTCGCCAAACGCTACGGCTTTGGCCGCGATGATGTGCACCAGTGGTCCGCCTTGCACTCCGGGAAACAAACGCCGGTCGATCTCTTTCGCATGCTCTTCCTTGCAAAGGATCAAACCGCCGCGCGGCCCGCGCAGGGTCTTGTGCGTCGTCGTCGTCACGTAATCAGCCACCGGAACCGGCGACGGATGCAAGCCTGCAACCACGGGCCCCGCAATGTGCGCGATGTCTGCAAACATCCGCGCACCGACACTCTTTGCTATTTCGCTGATCCGGTCAAAGTCGATGATGCGCGGATAAGCCGAAGCGCCACAGACCAGCAGTTTCGGCTTGTGCTCTTCGGCAATGCGCTGAAGCTCGTCATAGTCGATGGTTTCGGTTTCACGCGAAACGCCATAATCGAAAACTTTATAGCTGAGCCCGGAAAAGTTCAGCGGATGCCCGTGCGTCAGATGCCCACCGTGCGAGAGACTCATGCCCAGGATCGTGTCCCCATACTGAATCGCCGCGAGATAGACAGTCATGTTCGCCTGCGCGCCGCTATGCGGCTGCACATTCGCGTGGTGGGCGCCGAACAATTGCTTCGCGCGATCGATCGCGGCTTGTTCGACGATGTCGGCATATTCACAGCCGCCGTAGTAACGCTTTCCGGGATAACCTTCGGCGTATTTGTTGGTAAAGACTGAGCCTGCCGCTTCGAGCACGGCTTCGCTGACAAAGTTTTCGCTGGCTATCAGCTCGAGTCCGTCCGCCTGGCGCGCGACTTCGTGATCGATAGCGTCAGCGATTAGTGGATCAATTTCAGCCAGCCGAGCGTTGAGTTTTTCGTTCATGATTATTTGATCGAAATTTGGTCCAATTGAGTTAGTCGCAGACGATTGCTATTTTCGTCTGGTCGAATCTTTCATGAAAAGTTTGTGAGCCGATGGTACATCACGCTTTGCGATAGCTGCAACAAACGCATCGCGGCGTTTAGAGTACCGACTTCAGTCGGGTTTTTGCGTGACTAATTAAAAGCCCGACTAAAGTCGGTACTCTGAACA
>WNFR01008367.1_pt1 | contig 18145 bp, 14 predicted proteins | sample 5400221 | NCBI WGS metagenome assembly WNFR01 (sample SAMN13153357, study PRJNA577476) | soil metagenome | isolation source: 40 cm soil under Madrone tree | place: USA:California | collected 2016-06-14
AAGTTTGCCGGCAACCTCGATCAGCTCTGCGTGGGCTCCTGCGCAACCCGCGCCGCCGAGGATGGTGATCTTTTCCGCGCGGTTCAGAAGTTCGGCAAGGACATTGAGTTCTTCATCCGATGGGCAAAGGGCGGATTTCGGTTCGTGGAAACGTACGCGCGGCCCCTCAATGACCGCATCTTTCAGAGCTACGTCCCCGGGCAACACAATCACCGAGACGCCACGCTTCGAGATTGCGGTCTGAATGGCGGTTTCCAGGACGCGAGGCATTTGTTCGGGATCTGAGACAAGCTCGCAATAATGACTGCATTGCGCAAATAGGTGTTTGGGATCAGTCTCTTGAAAGTATTCGCTACCAATCTCCCGACTCGGAATGTGCGCAGCAATAGCGAGTACTGGAACACGATTGCGTTGACAATCGTAAAGGCCATTAATCAAATGCATATTCCCGGGCCCGCAGCTCCCGGCACACACTGCCAATGTTCCCGTGAGATGCGCTTCGGCTCCCGCAGCAAAAGCACCCGTCTCTTCATGCCTCACGTGCACCCACTCAAGATTGTTCTTTACGCGTATTGAGTCCGTGATGCCGTTCAGCGAGTCGCCGACAACGCCGTAGATTCTCCGGACACCCGCTTCAGCAAGAACATCTACTAACAGGTCCGCAACTTTTTTCGCAGCCATTGCTTCGTTGTCCCCAATCTGGAACTCAGTCGTCCCAAGTTTGACTCCAGAGTCATTGCATTTGATTCAAGAAAAAATAATTCCGACTGTGCAGTTTCCCAACACGCTGCTCACTTCAACCGATTTCAACTACGACTGCGATTTTTTTAAATCGAATCGAGCGGCTCGTGCATCACCCAGAATGGCAGTGCTTCTGCTGTCACTGCTTCTCGTCAACAATCGCATTCGCACGCGCAAAAGGTCTGCACGCAAACCGCAAGCTAGACTGGAAGGAAAAAATCCGCCTCGGCAAGAACGCTCACCAACAGGTCCGCCACTTTTTTCGTCATGCCGCTACCTTTCTTGGCTTTGGCCATATCTTGCGGAATGAGACACAGCAATTCGCTCGCCACCAAAGAAGGCGGCAAGACCTTCCAAATGCAGAACATGGAATGGAGCATCGAGTATGCTCGCCAAGCTTCTGGCGTTTTCGTCAAGCCGTTGGCACAACAGAGCGTTCTCGTAGCCATAGGTGACAAATGGCATTCGAGAATTGCACTTCAGGAATGGCAGCCCGCCCCACACCGCGAAAGAATGCCTACGATCGCGGTACGAACTCGCGCGGCAGTGCTTGAAGGAGTTTGGATTGATGTACATTGAAACGCTGTGAGGAACTCGTCGTAACACGTGCTGAATTACTTGAGCTAAAAGCGCACGAGTGCATCCATCGCGAACATCAGCTGCCCTTTTCGTGTGCCGTTGTCCCAGGGCCGCGCACTGAAAGCGTATTCGTATCGTACCTCTGGGCGGACGGAGACTAACTCATTGAACCGGTGGGTCACGCCGACAGTCCAACTCGCCATTGTAGTGGCAAACCCGGACCGCTCTCCTTTGAAATCGACGATGTAATCGATCGGGCGGACCGAGAGAAAGTCCTTCTTTGAGAACTTCCATTCGGTGTAGTTGACAATGCCGAACGCAGGAGCATTCCCCGGAATTGGCGCGCCGGGGCCCACGTTTTGGAACCAAGAATGTGGAGGACCGTTGTTCACGGTCCCGCCGACAGGCGCGTGCGTCTGGAAAATGTAATACGCTTCTGTCGAGTCAGAAGCGTCCCAGCCTCGTTAAATCTGTGAGTCCAGGTCAGGTTGAATTGTTGGAGATTATCGTGTCCGTCCTTGAACTTGCCTCCGTTCAAGGAATCGATGCCACCCCATAGGGAGTCGTTGTTGCTCTTTGATACCCAGCGAGCCATGGCCATCGCCGTTGGGTGAGCTGCACCGTTCGAAGGCGCAATATCATCGCCTGCGTGTATCCCGAAAAGGATCGACCACTGATCGTTAAGTTTTATGGCTGCATTGATGCCTGTCTGTGTGTAGCAATCGAAAGTGAACATCAGCGAGTGCGTGTACAGGTAGTTGTCGGGAGCGAGTTGCGCTTCAATGTCCGGCGGAGAAATGTACCGCCCAAATTTGATGACCATTCCTTGCGCCACGTTGGGAATGTAAACGAGTCCATAAGCTTCCACTGGATCGAATCCATACTGACGATTGTGGTTCAGGAGTTGTCCGCTAAACCATCCTTGCGCCGTCGTCCAGCGATAATCGATGCCATACATCGGGCTGAAGCGAAATCCCCAGTCCACGTGATCCCTTTGCACGGTGTCCGGAAGGCGCTCAATGCGCACTACGGCCTGGTCGAGCTCAAGTTTGTTGGGGACGATGGCGTACGATTCAGGAATGTTTGATTTGTTGGAAGTGCTGAAGTCGAATCCAGCATTCACCCAGCCATACACTTTGATTCTTTGGGCCTTGAGTGCTGGAAATGCGGACCAAAGAGCCTTCTCTAACGGATACTCGGGATCCGTGTCGGGCACGCCGATGAGTGGAGTGGGCCCAAGATACTCTGAGCCAGGAAATAATGGATCGAGCGGCGCCGGAAGAGCGCGACGTTTCGGCTCCTGCGGCGCGGATGTCTCCCTAGCGGCTGAATCAGATTCTCCTATCGTTTCTGTTTTCGCCGTGCCGGTCGTCTTGGGCTGCTCGTCTCCCGCAGTCACTGTTTTGGGTTCATCGTCCGCGAATACAATGCGAGTGAAGAGATTTCCGGACAGAATCACGGTCACCAACGCGAACACGAACTTCCCGTTCCGGGCGATTAAACGCATTGTTGTCTCCTAGCCTACGCCCCGCTCTTCGTGAGCCCAGAATCGTTCGCGAAGAATCCTCTTGAGGATCTTTCCGGAACCGCTTTTCGGTAGTTCGGTATCTGAAAACTCGACGCGGCGGGGGATCTTGTAGTTCGCTAAGAATTGCCTGCAATGGCTGGTCAGGTCGTTCGCGCTCAGAGCCATTCCGGGCTTCGGGATGACGCAAGCCATCACGAGTTCACCCCACTGGCGGTCAGGAATTCCGAAGACCGCCACTTCACGAACTGCGGGATGTTTATAGATGACCGCTTCGACCTCGCCGGAATAAACATTTTCGCCACCTGTGACAATCATGTCTTTCAGGCGGTCAAGGATGTAGAAATAGCCGTCCGAATCTTGATAGCCGATGTCTCCCGTGCGAAACATTCCGTTTCGAAATGCGAGAGCCGTGTCTTGCGGATCGTTCCAGTAGCCCCGCATGACGTTGGATCCCCGTGCGACCAATTCCCCGTGCTGTCCGACTTCCACTTCCTTTCCCGTTTCGTCCTCGACTCGCAGGTCAATTCCTGGACAAGGCCGCCCACAAGATAGGAGCTTGCTTTCGACATGTTCCTGATCCTGAAGACCTGTGAGGAAGCCGCTCTCGCTGAGTCCATAGCACTGGAGAAGTTTCACGTTCGGCAGAAGCTTTCTCACTCGATGGACAAGTTCTGGCGCCATTGGAGAGCCGCCATAAGCCAGAACCTCGAGGCTGCTCAAGTCATACGGCTTTCCTTCGGGCATCTGCGTCAGCAGGTTCAGCATTGTCGGGACGAGCACTGTGTGGGTTACGCGTTCGCGTTGGACCAACTCACAGAAACCTTGCGGCGTGAACTTTGGAATTGTGACTTGGCGCGCACCGAAAGCCGGCGCTGCGAACATGGCGGGAAAATCGGCAATGTGAAAAATCGGTGCCGCATGCAGATAGACACCGCCTTCTCTGTATCCCGTCCAATAGCTGAGGTGGTCGACGTTTGCGAGGATGTTGGCGTGAGTCACCATAACGCCCTTCGGCCGGCCCGTTGTGCCGCTCGTATAGATGAGAGCCAGAATCGCTTCCGGGTCATAAACAGGAGCTGGACAGGGGTCGTTCCGAACGTCCAAGGGCTTTTCATCGACCACGAGTTGCCACGGAAGCTGCGCCGCAGGCTTCGGGAGTGAAGAATGCCGTACCAACCCACGCGGTTTTGCATCAAGCAGAATTCGGTCGATTTCGGCTGCGGAGAGCCGTGCGTTTATCGGAACTGCAGTAACACCGAGCCAGCTCGAGGCGTAAACCAACTCGATGTACTCAGGAGAATTCGGCAACAGAAGCGCGAGGCGGTCGCCCGCCCGAAAACCGTTGGCGGCGAGCGCAGCCGCAATGTTCCGTACGCGCTCGTGGAGCGCTTTGAAAGAAACAGCGTCACCGTCGCCAACCAGGGCCGCGCGTTGCGCGTAATACCGGGATGCCCGGCCGAGCGAATGAACGTAGATCATCGTCTGCTGTCCAATGAAGGGGCGCCTGGAGCCGCGAAGCACGAACCAGAGCACTTCACGGATCGAGGTTAGTCCCCGTGACTACCGGCGATAGCTGCCTGCGCCGCCTCTTCACCCTTTGCCCGGGTAGCGAGAAGTTCCAGCAGCATGCTGTCGCGCTCACGCTCGAGTTCCTGGATCGAGCGGCCATTGGCCACCTTGGTCACACCCTCGATGATGGTTTGCTTCACGCTGGGGCTGAACTCCGTGATCGTCCCAAGATCCTTCCACCAAGTGGCCAATGGCCCGGAGAATTGCTCCATGAAATGCTGAATTCCGCCTGGACCACCGCCGAGATGGAACAGGAGATTTGGACCCATCAAGCCCCAACGCAGTCCAGGTCCCCAGCACACTGCAACATCGGAATCGGCTACATCCAATACACCTTGCTCGATGAGATAGACAACCTCACGGTAAAGCGCTGCCTGAAGGCGGTTGGCTACGTGCCCGACGACCTCCTTCCGAACATGAATTGGCTTCTTGCCAACTGATTTGTAAAAGGAAAGCGCCCGCTCGATCGTCTCGGCTGACGTTTTATCGCCAGCCACTACTTCCACCAATGGAACGACATGAGGAGGATTGAAAGGATGGCCGATGACGCAACGTTCGGGATGTTTGCAGGCAGACTGCATCGTGCTCATGGTCAGTCCGGATGAACTCGATGCGATGATCGAATCCGGCCGAGTCGCCGCGTCCATGTCTGCGAAGAGCTTGATTTTGAAGTCCTTCCGTTCGGGTCCGTTCTCCTGCACAAGGTCGGCATCCGCGAGCGCCTTCTTCAAATCCGTTGTGAACTTGAGGCGATCGCGCGACGCGTTGGGTGAGAGTCCAATGGCTGTGAGATCTTTCCACGCCTCATCCACGTATTTCCGCAAGTTTGCTTCTGCATTCGGCGCCGGGTCTGTAGCCACGACATTCAATCCACGTGCTAGGTACAGCGCCGCCCAACTTGCACCAATAACTCCCGTCCCAACGATAGCTACGTTTCGAATCTCTTTGCTCTTTGCCATACGTTTCCCCTTTTAGAACTAAATATTTCAAATTTCTCGAACTCACTTGGTCACAGCTGCAGCTCCGATAGGAGCCTCGGCGGAGCGAGGCCCCTTATCGGATCCGTGAAGGTTTAGGATCAGACGCGATCCGCGTTGACCTGTGATATAAGTCCAGACCCACTGAACGAACACGCTCACGCGGAGACTGGATGTCGCTAAGAACTGCAGGTGCACGGCCGCCCATGCGAGCCAAGCGAAGAAGCCGCTCAGATGGATCTTTCCGGTTTGCAGAACGGCAAACCCTTTCCCTACAACCGCCATGTTGCCCTTATCGAAGTACTTGAATGGTTTCGGCGTCGCTCCACCCACAATGCGGCGGTGAATCAACTTGCCCGCGTACCTGCCTTGTTGAAGAGCCACTTGAGCGACTCCCGGGAGCGGTTTGCCGTCCTGATCGAGAGATGCGGTGTCGCCAACGACGAAGATTTCCCGGTGTCCTGGAACGCTGAGGTCAGGCTGCACGCGTACTCGTCCTGCTCGATCGGTTTCTACGTTGAGCCACTTACCCGCTGGTGAAGGTGCAACGCCAGCGGTCCAGGTAACCGTTTTGCTGGCGATACGTTCACCCGCGACGATAATGCCGTCGGCATCAATGTGGTCAACTGCGTGGCCGAGGCGAATTTCAACGCCCAGGTTTTGAAGCCGCTCTTTTGCGGCTGTGGACAGATCCTCTGAAAACGTGGGCAGGACTCGCGGAGCCATATCAACGAGCAGGATTCGGGCGGTTGTCGGATCGATTCGGCGGAATTCCGACTTAAGGGTGCTCCGCACAAGGACGGCGAGAGCGGCGGCCATTTCGACGCCAGTCGGGCCAGCGCCAACCAAGATGAAAGTCAGGAGATCACGGTGGCGGCTTGGATCTTCTTCTGCTTCGGCCTGTTCGAATGCCTGGAGGACTTTGTTTCGAACCGCAACGGCATCCAAGAGAGTCTTCAATCCGGGGGCATATTGAGCGAACTCGTTGTGCCCAAAGTAGCTCTGAGTAACTCCCGTCGCGAGCACCAGGTAGTCGTAGGGAATGGGAACATTTTCGCGGTCGGCGTCACTCAAGAAGACGCATTTCTTGTCTTTGTCGACTCCCGTGACCTCACCGAGAATCACCGTGGTGTTCTTCTGCCTTCGAAGAATTCCTCGGATAGGAGAAGCGATTTGACCCGGTGCGAGGACCGACGTTGCCACCTGATAAAGCAACGGTTCAAACAGGTGGTGATTTGTGCGGTCGATCAAAACGACACTCGCCGCAGCATTTCGAAGCGCCTTGGCCGCTGCCAGCCCTCCAAATCCTGCCCCGACGATGACTACCTTCGTTCGAACCATCTCTTACCTCTCGTAGATTCGCAATCGGTCAGTTCAAGACTGACTCCAGGTTCCGTGAAGGAGGCCTAGACGACCGCGGCCTTTCTCGACCGAGTAAAGTCGGGCGGACGTTTGTCGAAAAACGCAGTGATCGCTTCCTTGGTATCGGGTGAGCGAAGCTGGGCGGAGAACGTTTCGTTCTCGGCTCTGGCGGCTCGTTCCAGATGCTCGCGAGTCGATTGCCTCATCAACCGCTTGCAGGCCTGTAGTGCTTCGGCGGGCTTTTCCACCAATTTTTGCGCCGTAGTCGTAGCAGTTGCCAGCAGTTTTTGGTCAGGAACGACTTGCGTCACAAGCCCGAGTTCCACTGCGTGCTTGGCATCGAAGGGCTGTCCCAGCTGAATCAACTCGGCCGCCCGGAGATAGCCGATGCGGGCTGGAATGGAGTAGCTCGATCCGAATTCCGGCACCAAGGCCAGATTGATGAACGGCATCTGGAACTTCGCGCTCTCGCCTGCGTAGACAAAATCGCAATGCGTCAACATGGTGGTTCCCCCGCCGATGGCGAAGCCATGCACCGCCGCGACAATCGGCTTCTCGAAATTTATTAGCGCATTGATCAAGCGGGATTGCGGACTGTCGCCCGGTCCCATGGGATTCTTGAGGAAATCCTCCAGGTCGTTGCCAGCGCAGAAGGAGTCTCCTGCGCCGTGCCAGAGCACCACTCGGACGCGGTCATCTTTTGCTGCGGCGTTGAGGAGATCCGCCATGGTGATGTACATGGCGGACGTCATCGCATTTTTTTTGGACGGTCGATTGAACTGGACTCGCAGGATACTTCCGGAGCGTTCGGTAACAATGTCGGTCATCTTCCACCTCCGGTAGCGGCCGATTCCAAATTCGAAACGTGCGGGATTGTGCCGCTGCTGCGCAGGCCTGCGATCTCGTCACTTGTGAATCCAAGTTCCTTCAGCACTTCATCGTTATGCTCGCCGATTCCCGGAGCGCGCCTCGCCGGTACTTTAGTGATGCCGTGCACTTGAATAGGACTGCTGATGGTTGAGGTCAGCTTCTCGCCGGCTCCATCGAGCGGAACGACGATGTCATTCGCTCGCAATTGCGGATCATTAACGACTTCCCGCGGCTCACGCACGGCGCCGAAGGGGACGTGAACGCCGTTGAAGACCTCATACCAATGCGACATTGGCTGCGAACCAAAAATCTCATCGAGCATTGCCGTCAGTTGCGGCCGGTTCTGCGCCAGCTTGGCGGGATCCGACACATAGAGCGGCCTGGATAAAGACGCTGGCCGACCAGACACCTGTCGCGAGGAGCGAAGTCGTGACGTAGGATCCCTTGCCGGTGCGTTCGCGACGATAAAGAGCGGTCACTACGGCGGCATAAATGGCGACCGCAGTCGCATTGTCTCCGCTTCCAGCCACCGGCCATGTCGGCGGTTCTCCAGCATCCCGCGTCATAAATAACAAACCGCTTCGCGCCCAGAAAGCCGTGAGATCGAACCCCGGAAGAGCGGCGTCCGGACCTTTCTCGCCGAACCCGGTAAGATCGGCATAAATCAAGCGCGGATTCCACTGCGCGAGATCGTCGTATTCGAGCTTCAATTTCTTGCGCGCGCCATGCGGAGTGTTGACGATGAACACGTCCGCCCACTTGGCTAACCGCTCGAGAACCTGCCGCCCGCTCGCAGCTTTCAGATTGAGCGCAACGCCACGCTTGTTTCGATTGGCCAATTGGAAGGGATAAGCCTCTTCCGAATGCGGCTGCGGCGGGATCTTGTGCCCGGTTCTCCACAGCTCCCCGCCGGGCGGCTCGACTTTGATTACATCCGCGCCGAAGTCGGAGAGGATCGTCGCGGCGCCGGGACCGGCGATGAAACTCGCGAGGTCCACGACTTTCAGTCCTGAGAATATGTTTTCGTCCGCCATGAGTTTTCCTTCTTTCTGTTCCTTAAGAATTTCAAACAAGGTAGAAGCCGTTCTGCGCTAGCGTCCCTGGAACTTCGCCGCGCGCTTCGCAAGGAAGGCAGATGTTCCTTCTTTCTTGTCCTCGGTCCCCGCGCAAATCGCGAACAACGAAGCCTCAAGGAGGAACCCTTCCGCGAGGCTCGTATCCAATCCTTTGTTTACCGCCTCGATGGAGTACTTCACGCCGACTGGTGCGTTGGAGATGATCTTGTTGAGGATCGCTTCCGCCCGTGCGAGCAGACTGGCGGCCGGAATGACTTCATTCACCAGACCTATGCGATAGGCTTCTTGCGCGTCGATGATTTCACCTGACAGAATGAGTTGCAATGCGCGGCCCTTGCCGATCAACCGTGGAAGACGCTGCGTCCCGCCATAGCCCGGCATGATTCCGATCTTCACTTCGGGTTGACCGAACCTCGCAGTTTCAGCGGCGATTCGAATCGTGCTGGCCATCGACAGTTCACAGCCACCACCAAGCGCAAATCCATTCACAGCAGCGATGACCGGCTTGCCGAGGTTTTCAATGAGGTCAGTAAGCGCTTGGCCGGACCGCGTTTTCTGTTCCGCCGTGAGCGGAGTATCGTTGGCCATTTCGCTGATGTCCGCGCCGGCCGCAAACGACTTATCCCCCGCTCCCGTGAAGATGACTCCACGCACCTCGGAATCATCGCGGGCGTCTTCGAACGCGGATCGCAATTCGGAAATGGTTTTCGCGTTCAGAGCGTTTAGTACTTTGGGCCGGTTGATGGTCACGTAGGCAATCGGACCCTTTTTTTCATACAGAACGTTCTCAAGTTTCAGAGCAGAAGCCGTCGAACTCATGATTCTCTCCTCGTAATTGGTGAGACTGATCGGAGCCGGACTAGGAACCCGCAGGCAGTTCCGCGTATGCGATTCCAGTTAGATTTCCTTGAGCAAAGACGATATTTTTCTTATTCGATCCGTCGAGATTTGCGCTGTATACCGATCCCCCTAAATCGGTCAGGAACATGCGGTTGTTCGCCAGGTCCAAGGACAGGCCGATGCCTTCCATGAGGTGGTTAAAGACGATTTCCGGCTCTTTGCGCTTTCCTGGCGCCGCATCCATTGGCGCTCGATTCACCGTATTGCCGCGTGGCGGATCTCCGCGGTCGGTCCAATAGATCACGCGGTTGCCGAGGTCGAGATCGAGATCGATGGGCTCGGGCAAATTGTCGTAGAGAACTTCAATGTCTTGACGGTTTGCCGGAGTCTGGCCCTTTGGGATCTCGATGCCAGCGCGGAAAATGCGCCCTTGGCCGGCGTTGTCATTTCCTTTTTGCGTCCAGTAAAATTTGCCGCCGTCCACGTCGATCGCTATTCCGACACACCACTTCCTCGGGTCTGCCCCCGGGCGAGGATCACCACCGCTGGAATCCACAAGGGTTTCGATCTTGGAGCCATCCAGATTGCAGCGCATGACTCGCATGCCTTCGCGGTCCGACCAGTAGAGTTTGCGGTTCTTCGCGTCGAGCTGGAGTTGCTTGGCAGTAAAGGTGCTACCCGCCGGAACAATATTCGTGATATTCCCACCGTCGAAGTCAGCTCGATCAATTGAGCCATCATTCTTGCTGGGGTTACCCATATTGGTCCAGTAGATGTGGCCGCCCGCGACGTCGACCACGATACCGTCGGGAAGTTTTCGGCCTTCGCTGATGATTGTTTTCAGATCGGAGCCATCGGGGTTCGAGGTAAGGACTCGACCGGCAGCCAGATCCAAAAAGTACAAACGGCCCACAGTCTTTGCGGCGGACTTCACTGATTCGGACTTGGAAGCTTTAGAGGACGGCATGGAATCTTTTATTCCTTTCTTTGTTACTTTCATTTATCGAGCGTCGTTTCGACGGAAGTGTTCTCAGTTGGCTAGATGAAGGCACTGAGGCCGGTAACGGCCTTGCCCACAATTAGGTTTTGCATTTGGAAAGTGCCCTCGTAGGAGTAGAGGGCTTCCGAATCCACGAAAAATCGCCCGACGTTGTAGTCAGCGGAGATGCCGTTGCCGCCGAGCAGCTCTCGCGCCCAGGCGACCGTCTCGCGGCACTTGGCTGTCGTGAAGGCTTTGGCAAGCGATGCATGCGCATCCGTCATCTTGCCTTCGGCCTGCAACTGGGTCATGCGGACCAAGAGGCACTGCGAAGCGGTGATGTTGGCGAGCATCTTGGCGAGGAGATCTTGCACCATCTGGAATGAGCCGATCGGCTTGCCGAACTGCAAACGCTCCTGGCAATACTTGAGCGCATTTTCGTAAGCGCCCATGGCGCACCCGGTCGCTTCCCAGCCGACCATGAATCGAGTCATTTTCAGGACACGGGCCGTGTCGCGGAACGATTGATCGTTTTGTAGGCGGTTTTCCTCCGGAATGCGGCAGTTCTCCATCGTGATCAAGCCGTTCTGCACGACTTTGAGGGCGATCTTGTTCTGGATTTTTTCAACCTTGAATCCGGGTGTGGTCTTGTTCTCGACGATGAACGCCTTGACTTGGTCGTCGGCGAGATCGCGCGCCCAGATGATCGAGATGTCGCACCACGGAGAATTGCCGATCCATTTCTTCTGGCCATTGAGGATCCATGTGTCGCCCTCGCGTTTGGCCGTAGTCGTCATTCCACGGGAAGTTCCCGAGCCGACGAGAGGTTCGGTCAAGCCGAAGCAGCCAATTTTTTCCCAGCGGGCCATCGGTGGGAGCCATTTTTTCTTTTGTTCCTCCGAACCGCCCAGATAGATGGACCCCATCGCCAATCCGTCATGCACGCCGAAGAATGTGGCGATTGAGGAATCGACGCGCGCCATCTCCATGGCGATCAAGCCGAATAGCTGCGCACTTCCGCCTCGGCAGCCATAGCCGTTCATCCCAACGCCGCCGATATTGAGTTCCTTAATCGCAGGCAATAGTTCAAACGGGAAAGAATCCTCAACCCAATACTTCGTGATGATGGGTTGGACCTTGGTTTCCATGAACGTGCGCACTTGCTTCAGGACCGCCAGCTCATCGGCGGGCAAAGTCTCTACGAGTTGGTAGAAGTCGGAATTGGGCTGAGGAAGCACTTTTTTGATTTCTTTTGTTGGAGTCGCCATGAAGTTTTCCGTTATCCAGTTTCCTTGCGTATTTGTGAATGCCACGCCAACCAAAAGCATTCTGTCGGCCAAAGATGTTGTTGGCTTAGGTCGCTGAAAAGAGGCACGTTAATTTTTCCGAAATGATTCGCCGCGGAACCGCTGTCAACACGTTCACGGAATCGTCTAGGTTTTGACTTGACGGACGCGCAGAAATTTCAAATTCAATCAAAAAGTCGTGAGCGGATTTCTATCTGTTGAGTATGTTCTTGAATCACAGACACAAAAATATTGATGACTGTTGGAAAGTCAGGCCTGTGCGCCTGGCCAATGCGGACGGAGTTCCCTAAGAGCGCGGCGTCAGAGTCCGCTCAAGACGTGCCCGAGCTTGTTTCGTTTTGTTGTCAAATAGCGCAGGCTCGAAGCTGATGCAGGAATCTCGAGAGGCAGCCATTCCGTCACCGATAGCCCGTAGCCTTCGATGGCGACAAGCTTGCGAGGATTGTTGCTTAACAGGCGCATGGAGCGCACGCCGAGCTCTCGCAGGATTTGCACGCCGACGCCGTAGTCTCGTTGATCGGGTTTGAATCCAAGGCGTTCATTGGCCTCCACGGTGTCGAGTCCTTCATCCTGCAGGCCGTAGGCGCGAATCTTGTTGGCCAAGCCAATCCCTCGTCCTTCCTGGTTCAGGTAAAGCAGCACCCCGCGACCTTCCGTCGCGATCCGACACAAGGCTTTATCGAGTTGAGCGCCGCAGTCACAACGAGCGGAACGCAAAACATCGCCGGTAAGGCACTGTGAGTGCACCCGCACGAGTACGTCCTGCCCGTTTCCCACCTCGCCGCGAACAAGAGCGACGTGAGTTTGCTTGTCGATCTGATTCTCGAATGCGTGAAGACGGAATTCTCCGTATTCGGTTGGCAGCTTCGTCGAGGCCACGCGCTTCACCACGGACTCCGTACGCATTCGGTAGGCAATCAAGTCGGCGATGGCGACAAGTGGAATATCATGTCGCCGCGCAAAACGACGGAGCTGTGGCACCCGAGCCATGGTGCCGTCCTTGTTCATGATTTCGCAGATGACTCCGGAAGGATGGAGGCCGGCTAGTCTGGCCAAGTCGACGGCGGCTTCGGTTTGCCCGGCGCGTGCCAGCACTCCGGCACTCTTTGCACGCAACGGAAAGATGTGACCAGGACGGATCAGATTCGAAGGTCTTGTTGCGGGATTAATTGCGGTGAGTACGGTGCAGGCGCGATCGGCGGCCGAAATTCCCGTGGTTGTTCCTTCCTTCGCCTCGATGCTGACGCAAAAAGCGGTTTCAAAACGCGAGCTGTTGTGAGGGACCATCAATGGAATTTCGAGAGCATCGAGATGCTCAGGCGTCATCGCCAAACAAATCAGTCCGCGGCCATATTGCGCCATGAAATTGATGGCTTTGGGCGTAATCTTCTCAGCAGCGACAGTCAGGTCACCTTCGTTTTCTCGATTTTCATCGTCGACAACGATCACCATCTGGCCCGCGCGGATCGCCGCAATGGCATCTTCGATGCTTGCGAATGAGCGCGCGCGGCTGTGCGGTTCTCTAACAATCTGAAGTCGTCGTCTCATGAAGAGGGCCCTCCGCCGCGGCTGATATCGTCCGCAGTTTTGAAACCAAGACTCCAATGAGCATCGGTGCTCTTCTTTCGGGAAAGCGGAACGCCCGAATGTTGCGTGGCCAACAACTGATCGGCGGACGCCAGCACGAGCATGATCCAGAAGATTTCGGCAACCAGCAGATGCGTGATCTGCAGCCAGACAGGTGCCAACAGAACCACGTTCATTGCGCCGAGCGCAATCTGGCCAGCCAGTGTGATGGTAAGAAGGGACACCCATGCGGAGCGCTCTTGCTTTTGCCAGAACGTCTGGAGCAGCCACAAAACATAGAGGGAACCGACCACAGCGGCGATAGGGTGGAGAACCCTCAAGCGCAACAGAGTGGGACTGCTCGATGAGAAGTCTTGCAGGACTGCGCGCCGCAATGAGTCGGCCGGAAAGACGGTGTCGCCAAGACTGGCTAGCGAGCCTGTCATTCCGATGATCATGACCGACAGCAGACCAAGTCCCGTTGCGATCATCCGATAGAGCCTTGGAACCACGCCAAAACGTCCGTCGCGATTAGAAAGCCACTTTGCGGTGAGCGCCAGAGCAGCAAGCAGCAGCAGGGTATTTCCAAAGTGGAGGCACAAAAAGAGAGCGTGGGTTGCGGATCGGTCCAAGCCGCCAACGTGATTGAGCAACACTAGCAGGGCGCCAAGGAAAGCTTCATTGAACAAGAGCACCGCTGCGGCAACAGACGAATGACGAGGCCAGTCGCCTTTTCGAGTGCTACGCCAGCACCAAATCAAAAGAATGGCTACAAGCACAAGCGACAGACCGCTCGTTACTCGGTGCGCGAATTCGATTACCGTTTGGGTTTGAGGCGTCGTGGGAAGGAATTCGCCGTTGCAGAGAGGCCAGTGACTGCCGCATCCCGCCCCGGATCCAGTTGCGCGCACGCAGGCGCCCCAGACGATGACGGCGACGTTGTACGCAAGGACGAACCACGCAAAGCGAGCGAGAGAAACTCGCCGGATCTCGGAAATGCTTGCGCCCGCCACATCTCGGTTGACGACACTAGTTCCCATGAGTTCGTGGCTTGCATTCGCAGCTGGCGCAACTCTTTGCATAACCGTCTCAGTCTCGGCCCGGCCATCAGGCCATCACGGAGCTCTCTCTCTTAAGATTCATTTCTTGTCCAACGCGAAGAAAGCAAGCAACAACGGAAGATAGAGGATGGAAGCAAAAAGCAACTGCCTTGCAGAAGCGGAAGACATTCGCAAGGCAAAGCGCGCGCTGTAGCAGAGAAAGGCGCTCCCAAGAACAAGAACGCTTGCAAAATAAACGATTCCAGACTCACCTCGAATTGCCGGAACGAGGACCACTGCGAGAAGTGCCAAGGATGGAAGTAAGGTTTGCCAGGCGACAAAGCGATTCTTCCCTTCCCTTTCGGGCAGGACCAAGTAGCCCGCGCGGGCATAGTCTTCGCGATAGATCCAAGCGATTGCCATGAAGTGCGGAAACTGCCAGAGAAATACGATTGCAAAAAGAAGCCAAGCATTGCCGTCGAGGCGTCCGCAAGCGGCGGCCCAGCCGATCAGCGGCGGCGTGGCACCCGGGAGCGCACCGATCAATGTGCACAGAGGAGTTTTCCGTTTCAGTGGCGTGTATAAGAACAGATAGCTCAGTAGAGTAAGGATCGACAGCAAGGACGCGAGAGCATTGGTTGTAACAGCCAAGTAGATGGCGCCAACAACGGAGAGTGAGATTCCAAACCACAAAGCGTGAGATGGCTCGATTCTTCGTGATACAAGCGGCCGGCGCGCAGTTCGCCGCATTTGAGCATCGAAGCGCAACTCGATCAGCTGGTTGAGGGTCGCGGCGCCGCCGGCGACGAGTACGGTGCCAGTAAGAGTGTGAAGAAGGGAAGCCCAGGGGAAGTGTGCAAACGAAGCACGCGCACCCATCCAAAAGCCGGCAGCGGCGGTGACCGCAATGAGAAAATTCACTTCCGGCTTTGTCAGCGACCAATAGCCGGACAGAACGCCGGAACGAATAGGCCCGTGACGGCGCCGCACTCTAGCGATGTCAAGCGCCGCCAGAATTGGCTCCGTTGCCATTTCTAGACAACCTCTAGGCTTCGCGGAGCACTTTGCGGAACCGGGCGGCCAGAAAATTGCGATCGTTGCAAATCGTGTTCATGCGAGGTCCCTGGGGCCAGGAGCTTTGAAGAGATAATCGCCGCCGGCACGAGATAGACGAGCGTGACGCAAGTCCACATCAGTGCGGCCGCACACTGCTGATCTTCAAGAACGGAAAAGCCGAACAGCCGCGGAGTGGAAAAATACACCGGGTATGCGACACGGTCAGAGAAGACGAGAAATCCGGAAAGGATGTCGCACGGCAGAGTCGCCAGAAAGAGGTACAAGAGCAGCGACCATCGCGGCCCAGTTGAGGCGCTTGGCCAAGGCTGAATAACAGGCCACCAGAACAAGAGCCCGGCGCCAAAAAACATTGCTTGCTCGAGCGTGTGCCAGGTCGCAGAACGGACGCACAGTGCAAACAACGTGGGTACGTGCCAGGCAATAAGAGTCAGCGCGGAGGCGGTCCAACACAGCACAAGACTCTTGCCGATTCGTGCAAGTCGCTGGACGAGTTGTCGGTGCCACACGCGGCCGAGCGTGCTCCGGGCCAACAGTAGCGTCACGCCCCAGAACACTTTCATAGGCTCGCCCAACAGGATCAAGGGAGGAGCGAAGGTCATAAGCAGCAGGTGTTTGATCATGTGGACCGTCAGCAGGCTATGGTCGTAGGCCGCGAGCGGCGATCCCCATGCCATCCACACCAAAACTAGGCCGAGAAGGAAGCTGCTGGCCTTCCAGGCTGGAATGGCGGCGGCAGATCCTGAGCGAGTGGAAATCCATGCGCGTAGGTACAGAGACGCCGCGAGAAGCAAAGTCAGCGTGAGCGAAGCCGGGAATTCCCAGCTGCCGTGGTCAAAATGAACGTGAGGTGACATGAATCAGTCTCTATCTTGGTGCACTCTGTCGTTGATCTTTGTCCTCACTTAGAGCAACGTCGCGAGCGGCATCGCGCGCCGGAGCTTGTCCTCGAGGATGCAAAGTTTCAAGAAAGGCGACAACCGCGGTGGTTTCCGCTGGACTCAAATTCTTTCCGTAAGCCGGCATATTGCCGCCCCCCTGGATTACCTGCCGGATCAGTTGATCCTGCGTCAGTCGCACGGCGACGCTGTCCAGAGCCGGACCTCTCTGCCCGCCACTCTCACCAAGCGAATGACAGTTGCGGCACTGCTTCACCTGAAAGACCAGCGCGCCTTGTCGCTCTAGTGCCGTACCGCCATGCAGGAATTGCTCGGGCACGGGGTCGCCGCTCCACGCATTCATGTGCGGACTCCACGGCGTATACCCAGCGAGGTGGGTGAGTGTTCCCAGGATTATGGCGATCAGCAGAACCGTCAAAACAGCGATCGGCCGCCGGCGCCAACTTTTCTCCCCTTCTCCAGAAAGAAATGGCAGCAAAACAAGAAACGCGATAGCGACTACTGGGCCAATGAGGAGAGCTGGCGTCTCCATGGAAGGCGGCAAGTACGACAGCAAACCGTACAGCCACAAAAAGAAGTAGTCTGGTTTCGGCGCCGTCTGGATTATGGTCGGGTCCGGGCGGCCGGTAGGACCAAACGGACCGAAGTACAGAGCGCATGCGGCCACTGCCAAGAGGATGAAAGCGGCAAAGAACAGGTCTTTCCAGACCGCGTAAGGAACGAACGGCGCGCCATTCTTTTTTGTTAATTCGTGATACTCGGTGACGTAGGTCGTTTTTTTGACGAGACGTCCCGGCATCGGCCATTCGTTGATTCCAAGCTTTATGACCATCAAGAGATGAAGGGCCACGAAGCCGATCAACATTCCCGGAATTACAAAGACGTGCAGCGCAAAGAATCGTGAAAGCGTGGCACCGGCAATAATCGGTCCGCCGAGCATCAGCTTCACAATTGCGGGACCGGCGATGGGGACGCGACTCGCGATCGAGGCGCCAATTCCCAATCCCCAATACGCGTCCTGATCGAAGCGAAGCACTTGTCCGCTGAAGGCCATGCCGAGCGTCATCAGCAAGAGAAACACGCCAATAATCCAGGTGAGTTCACGCGGAAATTTATGGGCCCCGAACAGAAACACCTGGACCATGTGGATAAGAACAATTGCCACCATGAAATTCGAGCCCCATCCGTGCAAAGCGCGGATGAACCAGCCGAGAGTTACATCGTGATTCAAAGCTTGCAGGCTGCTCCATGCCTCGCCTGCCGACGGAACGTAGATGAGGGCCAGCAGAATTCCCGTCATGAGTTGGAGGAGGAATACTGTGAGCGCAGCGCTGCCGAACACATAGAACCAGCTCGCCGTGTTGCGCGGCACGGGATGCTCGGCAACTTCGCGAATGGGAGCAGCGAGTTGCAGCCGGCGGTCAAACCATTGCCCGATTTGTCCGATCACACTCATGTCTTTGTCTTTCTGAGCAAAGCATTCGTTTCGCTGGAGGCGGACAGCTTGCTCTCGATGGAAACCAACTCGTTCCGTGCACTGCACGGCGCCTTGTTCCCGAAAAGAGAGGCGGTTGGGGATCCCGGAGTCGGCAATTCGCCAGCTTGAATCGTAACCATGCCGTCCTGCACCTTGTACGGATACTCGAACAGCCCGCGTTCCGGAGGGCCCGAAGCGCGCGAACCGTCGCGATAGTACGCTCCGCCGTGGCAGGGGCACATGAACAAGCCGGATTGCGGA
>WNFR01003867.1_pt1 | contig 18144 bp, 16 predicted proteins | sample 5400221 | NCBI WGS metagenome assembly WNFR01 (sample SAMN13153357, study PRJNA577476) | soil metagenome | isolation source: 40 cm soil under Madrone tree | place: USA:California | collected 2016-06-14
AACAGCTGGTCACGCAAACCGCCGACACAGGTTCCGTCGGCGTACTCGCGAACGCCCTGCAACTCGGGGCCGACTACGAACTCCGGCGCAATATCATTTTGTCGCTCGCCGCCGGATACGAGAGGGACCAGTTCTTCGGCCAGCTCCGCAAGGACCACGTCATCACTTCCGATGCCAGTATCAAGTATTTACTCAACCGCTTCGGCGCCATTTCCGTCTTTTATCGATACACCGCCCGCAACAGCGATATTCCCGCCGTCGGCTACGACAAAAATCAGGTAGGAATCAATGTTACAGCGCAATTTTGACCAGCTTGATCACGCGCTGGAGGAGCCGACCGGATCTGCGATCGAGAGATGGCCGCAGCCGACCGTGGATCTACGCGAGATGGCGCGAATTCTGCGCCGCCGCTGGAAGGCGGCTGCGGCTGCTCCGCTTTCGCTGACCATATTGGCGCTAATCTACGTCCTGACTGCAACCACATTATATACTGCGACCTCCACGGTCCTGGTCGATCCGCGGCGGACGACTGCCATTGAATCGAATCAGGCAGCGATGTCGATGTCGAATTTCGGAACCGACGACGCGACCATCGAAAGCGAGACGTTGTTGATCCAGTCGATCGCGATCCTGCAGCGCGTGGTGGAAAAACTGAAGCTGACCGACGATCCGGAATTCATCCCGGCACCCGGCATCCTCGATCCGATCAAGCGATTATTCAGCAGCAGCAGTTCCGTCGCAGGCGCGAACCAGGAAGACGCCGCCAAGGCCAGATCGGTGGCAATTCTGCAGGGGAGGATGAAGGCAACCCGGCAGGGCACCACCTTCCTCGTCGATATCAACGTCAACTCGGAATCGCCGCGAAAAGCCGCTGTCATTGCCAATGCCGTGGCCGAGGGATATTTCGAAGAACAGGTTCGTGCCAAGAACGAGGCGACGCGAATCGCGTCCAGCTGGCTCAATGGGCAGATCGATGGGCTGAAGTCGCGGGTGGTCGCGGCGGAAAGGGCGGTCGAGGATTTTCGCTCCGCCAACAATCTGACGGTGTCGCAGGGCGTAACGGTGAACGATCAGCAGATCACCGACCTCAACAACCAGCTTATCGCCGCCCGTGTCCAAACCGCTGAGGCGCGCGCAAAATTCGACCAGATCCAGCAATTGAGCAAATCCGGCAGTGACCCGGGCGGGTTCAATGCAGCCATTTCGTCGGACATCGTCAGCAAGCTGCGCGCGCAGTATGCCGATATAGCGAAGAACGAAGCCGATCTCTCGAGCAAGTACGGAGCGCGCCATCCTCTCGTCGCCAATGTGCACGCCCAACTGCGCGACACCCAGCGTCTCATTAATGAGGAACTTCAGCGCATCCTGCAAAGCACGCGGCACGATTACGACGTCGCGCGCTCGCGCGAGGCATCGCTGCAGCAGAGCTTCGACCAACTGCAGGGAGTTTCAAGCTCTTCAGGTCAGGCTCAGGTACGCTTGCGCGAGCTGCAGCGGGAGGCCGAGGCCAACCGCACGCTCTATGAATCCTATCTGGCCCGCTACAAGGAAACCACGGCGCAAGAGAGTCTCGAGATGCCGGACTCTCACGTGGTCAGCAAGGCCGGCATTCCGATCGGTCCGTCCTGGCCTAAAACCTGGTTCGTTCTGGGTCTCGCGCTGACACTTGGTCTCGGCGTCGGATGCGTTGTCGCATTTCTCGCCGACTATCTGGATCAGCGGGTGAAGACACTCGAACAAGCGGAGCAAATATCCGGAGTGCCGGCGCTTGCCGCGGTTCCGCTGATCAGCGCGGGTGAACTCGCCGGACGGGCGAAACGTGGACGGAAGGAACTCGGACGCTACGACCCCAAAGCCACGAAACTGTTGCCATCTCCCCTGCAGCCACCCTTGATGCGCTACGCGATCGACGCGCCCGGCACATTTTTCGCGGAGGCGATACGCGCCATTCGCCTCGCGCTTCAGCGCACGATGCGAATTCAGCCGATAAAGGTGGTGCTGGTCACCTCCGCGCTCGACAGTGAGGGAAAAACGACGCTCGCCGCCAATCTCGCACAGTCGATCGCGACACTGGGTATCCGGACCCTTCTCATTGATGGAGATCTCCGCAACCCGCAATTGACGCGCGCGCTGTGTCCGCGGGCCGACACCGGGTTACTGGATGTTGCGGTGGGTCGGATTGCCCCGGAGCAGGCTATTCTTGTCGACCGCAGCACCGGGCTTTCGATCTTGCCGTCAACCGCCGTCAAGCAAGCCGACATCATCACGGAACTGATGTTCTCCGAACGGATCGTCGACGTCCTCGATTACCTGCGTCACCGCTACGAATTGATCATCATCGACTCGCCACCGCTGGTACCCCTGGTTGATGGCCGTGCATTGGCCGAGCTTGCCGATCGCATCATCCTGGCATTGGCCTGGGACCAGACCCCCGGCGAGGTTCTTGCTCACACCATCAATCTTCTGGCGCCGGTCCATGACCGGATTCTCGGAACAGCCTTGACGCGCGTGGATCTAAGCCGGCTGCGTTTCTACGACTACTATCGCAGTTCGGCCTATCTCAAGCCTTACGGCACCGCTGAATTCACCGCTGAGGCCGCGCAGTGATGCCGCCTGACGTTGTCGTCGAATCGGGAGCTGATGCACCCCTTAAGTCCTATCGCGGTACTCATCCCGCCATGGCGGCCATCCAACGACCACCACGCGCTGGCGGCAACAGGCCTGTCGAGGCGTTGCCATTGATCGACATGATCATTGCCGGACTAATGGTGCTCGCCGAAATAGCCACCTTCACGATTTCATCGGCGATGCTGACCAACTGGAATATCCATTATCTGACGACGGGCGGAAATTTCTACGAGAAGTTTCATCCGGCAACATACTTCACATTTCTCGCCTTCTTCCTGCTGCTGGTTCGCTGATCATCGACACGTTCCTTTTGCCTGTCGTGCTGTGCCTCGTTATTTGGCGCCTTTCACCATTGCGAAGAAAACCACTGGTGTGGGCACTCCACCTCACGGTTCTGCTCAACGTCGTCCTTGGTTACTACGAATATTTCTCCGGTCACCGACTGATTCCGCTGTCGCTTGGTGGCGACGTGGTTGTGACGGGAGAGTGGCGCTCCTCTGCGCTATTGGGCCATCCGCTCACGGCGTCCGGCCTCGTTGGGGCTTACATTCTAGCGCTCATTCTTCGTCCCGCCAATTGTCCTCCGGCCGTCCTGCGGCTGCCGCTGATCGCGTTCTGCCTGGGATCATTGATGGTGTTTGGCGGCCGGACCGCGCTCGTCACGGTCTTGCTGCTGATCGGCAGTTTCGCTGCTCTGGAAATATTCCGGATCCTGCGCGGCGGCCGCACCTCGCTTCCGGTGGCGATCGTCGCCATCTGCCTGCTGTTTGTCGTGGCCGCGGGCATCTTCGCCGCGCTTGATCTCGGCATCTTCGACAAGATGCTGCTGCGATTTTCGTCCGACAAAGGCAGCGCGCTTGCGCGCTATGCGACCTTCAATCTGCTGTCCCATTTCGATTGGCACGAACTTGTCTTGGGCCCGAATCCGGTGCGGGCAAACGCACTTCAGACCCAATGGGGCCTCAATTACGGGATCGAGGATTTCTGGATCTCGTGCATCGTCCAATTTGGCATTATTCACACCATCCTGCTCACGATCGGATTGGTCGGCCTGTTTGCGGAAATACTTCAGCGCGCGAGTGGCGCCGCATGGGCGATAGTTCTGCTCATTGTTGTGATCGCGGCGAGCTCGGTCAGCTTTTCATCCAAGAACATCCAGCTCGCGCAGTTCGTTCTTCTAATCACGCTTCTGCTGCCGCGCGAGCGGCGCGCCGTCGCACCCACGGGCCTCGGGTCTCACGGAACGCACCGGCCGATTCCGGTCTACCCTTAAGGTCGAGGCAACAGATGACGATCTATGTCGACCATACCCATCTCGGACGCCATGTCACCGGACTTGAGCGCATCACGCTTGAGCTGTTTTCCCCCGCGGCGCTTGCCCCGTTAGAGATCTTTCCCATCACCGCACGCGGCACACGGCAAATGGTGACGACGCAAACCTTTGGGCTGCCGATGCGGCTCGCGGCCTCCTCCTCCATCCTGCTGTGTCCCGGCTTCCCACCGAGTCCATTGCTGTGTCCGTTTGCGTCACGTGTTCTTCCCTACGTCCATGATACTTTCCTGCTGTCACGACCGGCCGACCTCAATCGACGCGCCCGCCTCTACATGGCTGCGCCTTTCAAGCTTGCGCTGCACCGCTACCCTCGCTTTCTCGCCAATTCCAGCGACACCGGACGGAAGCTTGCGGCCCATTGCCGCCCCGACGCCGCGATTACCCTCTATCGGCCGCCGGTCCGCAATGTCTTCAATCTCGAATCGAAGGAACGCGCCGAACCCGAGACGCAGCCGATGCGGCTCGTGGCGCTTGGAACCGTGGAGCCGAGGAAAAATTTCGTCGCGGCAGCAAAAATAACCAGCGCGCTACGCACGCAGGGTTTCCCGGATGCGACACTCGATATCGTCGGCCGGCAGGGTTGGGGCGATGACTGGCGGGCGCTCGAGACCTTTCCCGGAGTGACGCTGCACGGCTACCAGCCGAGCGCGCGAGTCAGGCAGTTACTTCATGATGCAGACATCTTCATCTGCACATCGCATGACGAAGGCTTGGGCTTGCCGCTGCTCGAGGCTCAATACGCGGGCCTTCCAATCATCGCTCCGGACTCCGCCATTTTCCACGAGGTGCTTGATGCCTCCGGCATTTTCATCGATCCGGCCGAGCCGGCTGCGGCCGCGGCCAAGATCGCCGCAATGCTGTCCCACCGCCAATGGCGATCCCGCTACGTCGCGCTGGCGGCACAAAACCTGAAGCGTTGGAACGCGTTGGCAGCCGCCGACCGGGATGCCGTCATCAGTTTGATCGCCGATCTCGCCGGACGACAGCTGTCCGCGAGGCCGGCATACCGCCACGACAGCATTGTCGAGCACTGAGGGGGCTTTGGCCGGACAACATCATATGACTTTGGCGGCGAGAGATTCAGATTGGTCGATTCCGGAGCGGGATTCGCGGGCGAGCGCGTCGAGCCGCGATGCCGGACTAGATACGATGCGAGGTATCGCCATCCTCATGGTGATCGGCATCCATTCGCTTCAACAGCCGCTCAATTCATGGGGAACACTGGCCGACACGCCGCTGCGGCCGTGCGTGCCGATTTTCCTGTTTGCCTCCGGATATCTCACCGCGCTCTCGGGACGGGTCCCGGTTGGGAAGCGGCTGAAAGCGGCCCTGATCCCCTACGCGATCGCGTTCGTTGCGGCCTACGTCTACATGGCGTGGCACAATCCGGCGATGGACCATCGCATCACCAGCACGCTCGCAAGGTTCGCTCTCGCTTATGTATTTGTCTATTACTACGTCTTCGTCTATGTCGGCTGCACATTTGGCCTGTGGCTGGTCTTTTCGGCTTCCGGTATGAGCACGGAGCAACCGCAACGGCGGCTCGTTGTCTTGCTGCTACTCTCAATCGCGTTTGGCCTGATTGCCGGAAGCTATCTCGACCCGCTGCTGTCTCTCCTGGGTTTTTCGGACTCCCTGATCGAGGAAGTCCGCATGCGCGATATTCCGTTCTGGTTTTCCTTCATGGCGCTCGGGGCACTGGTCGGAATATCCGGCAGTCGATCCAGCCTGCACGACGCACGTGCGCTGCTCATCGGTACGACTCTGTTTTCCTACTTAATATACGCAGCAGTGCGGCTGTTCAGCGTTGGCGACGCCGCTGACTACGACTCGGTTGCCTTTTTCGGTTATGCCGCGCTGCTCTGCATCCTGCTTCTTTCTCTCGACGTCCAATTGCCGGTATTCGCGGCCTTGGGTTCGGGCAGTTATTTCATCTATCTCTGGCATATCTTTATCGTGATGATTTTTCGCGATCATGCCGGGCTGCGCCAGTTCGGATCGATCGCTGATTTCGCTATAACTTATACCGTCACTGCTTCAGGCAGCATTGTTGCCTTGCTGGCTGTCAGGGCTGCCGCCCCTCAACGCCTGATCCGCTGGCTGGGAGCCTGACACATGCTGCTGCGACATACCCTGCTTTACCTGCCCGCGCAGATCGTCGGACCGCTGTTCCAACTGATTGCAATGATCGTCTGGACCCATGTCGTCGACGAACATACGCTGGGCGTTATTACGCTCGTCACTGCGACGCATGAACTGCTGCAAATCGCCTTTCTCGCCTGGTGGTCGCAATACGCGCTACGCTTTTTAGGACGTTACCAGGACCAGGGCGACGCGCTGCGGTTCTATCGCACCGAAAACGCGGTCTTGCTCGTCTCCGTCGTTCTCCAGAGCATCATCGTCATTGCCGTTCTCCTGCTCGTGATCGCGCCCGACGCCAAGAGCGGGCTTCTCGCCGCAACCGTCGGCTATGTGATCACGCGCACACTCAATCTCTATATCGGCGAGCGTGCCCGCGTTCGTCACCAGATCTGGATCTATTCGATCCAGCAAATCGTCGGACCCTCGGTCGGATTTATTGTCGGCCTGGTCCTGATCAAGCTGATGGGTCAATCGGCTGAATGGCCGCTTGCCGGTTACGCCCTCGCCCAGTTTGCCGGGGCAATCATCGTCCTCCCGAAGATCGGCCACGGCCGCAGCTTTTGGCCGCTCGATCGCGAAATTGTCAATCATGCGCTGCATTACGGCATTCCGCTTATCATCGGAGGCGCGCTCGGCTGGGTCGGCCTCAACGCATCGCGCTTCATTGTCAACGAGATGTCGGGAGTGGCCGCGGCGGGACTTTTTGCGGTCGGCTACGGTCTCGGTCAGCGCGCCGCGGTGGTCGCGGCCATGCTGGTTACGGCCGCGGCCTTTCCGCTCGCTGTCAAAAGCATGGAGCAAAGCGGAAGCAAGGTCGCGATGCGCCAGCTCGCCGACAACAGCGCACTGCTAATGGCAATCCTGGCCCCCAGCATCACCGGCATTTTCATACTGCGCACGGAGATCGTACATCTGCTGATCGCCACTGCATTCCAGCAGGTGACGCTTGCCGTTCTTCCACTCTCAGCCCTGGCAGGCGCGATTCGCAGCCTTCGCGCGCATTTCGTCGATCAGGCGTTTCTCCTGCACAACCGGACGCGGTTGATGATCGTCGTCGCTGCGATCGATGCAGGCGTGACCGTCGTGCTGACCCCCTCCTTTATCCGAAACTGGGGGCTCGTCGGCGCTGCCGGCACAACTGTTCTGGCTGCCATTGCCGCTGCTATCGTCAGTTCCGCAATCGGCTTTTCGAGACTTGGTCTGACGCTGCCGTTTAATCATCTCGTCCCCATCGCATTGGCCACCACTGCAATGGCGGCCCTGCTCAGCAATCTTCCGGAAGCGCCGTCCCTTATGATCCTCGCGGGCCATATCGCGGCAGGTGCGGCACTCTACATCGCGTTGCTTGTACTGCTTTACGCGACGTCGCTGCTCAGGATGCTCCGTTTGCACCAGCAGCAGTCCGAACCTTGAACGAGCGTTGGCGACGACCAGAACGCGGACCATGGCCGACATCGTCGCTGCACTCCGCCGTGGTCGTTGGGACTGAGTGCATGGCAGATCTCCATTCAACGAATGCTTTGTCGTCATCTTCGAGATGTTGAAAAACAGCATCGCCATTGTTGCGTCGCATTGATGCGATCATGTCGCGCGGTTCGTCGAGGAAATATTTTTTCGGCATTTCAGTGCCCGTTGCCCCCCAACGGTCATGCTGTTGGTACTTTGTGCATGCGTACCCCAACCACATTGTCATCAGGAAATCGACATGTTGGACGCGCAGACACGGAAGCCACGCAATCTCACCGTCGATGGTATCACCATCAACATTCTCTCACTTCCTGACGCCGTTTCGTCGATCGTGTCGGCAGCACAGCACGGCGACAATTTCAGCGTCTGCACGCTCAATCTCGATCATGTTGTGCAATTGGAGCAGCGGTCCGATTTTCGCGCAGCCTATCGTCGGGCCCGTTTTGTTACGGCCGACGGCTTTCCCATTGTGGTGTTGAGTCGTCTCTTGGGAACGCGGGTCACGCGCACAACGGGCGCCGACCTGGTGGAACCTGTCTGCCGGGAGGCGCAAAAAAAGCGGCTGCCCATCTTCATGCTGGGGTCGAACGATCGCACGCTCTCGATCACTGCAAAACGTCTATCCGAACAATTTCGGGGGCTGGAAGTCGCGGGTTACTATGCTCCTGGTGCAAACTTCGATCCTTATTCCAGCGAGGCCGACTTCGCGATCGACAGCATCCGCGCCTCCGGCGCGAAACTCTGTTTCCTTGCTCTCGGCGCTCCACGTCAGGAACTATTTGCGGCGCGCTGTCTTGATCAGCTCAACGGAACCGGATTGCTCTGCATCGGCGCCGCGCTCGACTTCATCGCGGGTACGCAAGCCCGCGCGCCTTCGCTGACGCAGAAAGTCGGTCTCGAATGGGCGTGGCGGATGTTGCGCGAGCCGCGCCGGCTCGGGCCACGCTATGCGCGTTGCATAGCGGTCGTTCCACGGCTCGTCGCTCGTACTATTCCACAAATTGTCAACGCACGGATCAGGAAAGCGGCATGACTTCCACGTTAACGCTGGCGTTGCGCGCACGTAATGCGAACCGCGTCAAACCCAGGTATCAAATCTGCCTGATTCATCCGTTCGATCCGCGTGGCCAGAAGGTCGGGGGACTTGAGACTTACATTCGAGACTTCATTACCTTCCATCCGGCAGATACCGATCTTCTTTTTATAGGCGTCGATTCTGCGGGCGATCTCAAGCTTGGCGAGATTCACAGGCTCTGCTTTCGGGGACGCACTTTCGATTTCCTCCCCATTCTGGAATACTCGGACCTGCAGGCGCGCGAAGCCGCCCGCAGCATCCGCACATCCCTGACCGGTCAGTTTTTTGTGGCGCTATTGCGCCATTTCGGCCTGATCGCGCGGCTGATCCGCTCAAGACGATGTTCGATCGACCTGCGTCGCGTTGAATTTTCATGGCTGCCGGCATTGCTCAGGCTCCCGTTTGTTCAGATGTTGCACGGCGAGGGAGCACCAAAATTGCGGATGGATTCACTGCTTCAGAGATATTCGTTCGTACACAATGTCGGCGAGCGGTTCGCCGTCGCCACCAGCGCAAAATTCCTTTGCGTCAATCCCTTCATCACGGAGCGGCTGCAGAGGACCTATCCGCGCCGCAAGGACAAGATCGACACGCTCTGGACCTGGGTGAACACCGATATATTTCAGCCGCAGCCCTTGCCTGCCAGAGCAGTGCCGTTCCGGATCGTGTTTGCGGGCAGACTGGATGAATTCAAGGATCCATCGCTGATGTTTCGCACGATTGGTCGCCTGCGCCGGCGACTGCAGGGCGGCGGTCTCGAATTCCACTATATCGGAACCAGCGATCCGCATCGCTTCAGCGAATTCGCTGCGATCGAAGACATCACCATCCGCCACGGATTCAAGGATGCCGCGGGAATGGCGGCGACGCTCGCAGCCGCGCATGCTGGCATCCTCACTTCCGAATTTGAGGGTATGCCGCGCTTCGTCCTCGAAACGTTGGCGGTGGGTCGACCCGTCGTCGCTGTGCATTTGCCTCAGCTTGAATCGGTCATTCACGACGGCGAAAGCGGTTTTTTGGTAGCGCGGGACGAATCTGCCGAGGACATGGCGGAAGTCCTTGCCCAGCGATTCCTGGATGTCCGCGACGCTGTCGACGCCGGCAAGATGGATCCCGCGCGAATTGCCGGCGCCATCTCCGACTTTACACCAGGCATGCAGCTGGCGCGCGTCTTTCGCTATCACCAGGAAATTCAGAAGGCGCGTGGCATGATGGTCGCCCCCTCGGCATACTGAGGTGCCCCCGTGAACATTCTTCTGCTCACCAGCGAGTTCGCCCCCGCCACCGGTGGAATCGGCACCTATGCGCGCGAGATCGCCTCGGCCGCTACCGATCTCGGTGCCAATGTAATGGTGATCGCTCCGGATTACGCACGGGATAATGCGACCGTCGATCACTCCTTGCCTTTCGAAGTCCGGCGCTTTCGCGGCGGCCTGCATTCGATGCGGGATCTTCCGTCCAAAATCCGGCTCGCGCGCAGCTGTGTTGGGGCGGAACGCTACGACGTAATTCACGCCGCCGATTGGCCATTCTTCATCCCGGTGGCGCTTTCAAGGTCTCTTACGCAGGCGCGTATACTGATGACCGTCCACGGCACCGAGATCAACGAGACCCAGACGCCGCTCAAGCGCCTCGCGATTCGAACCGTGGGCGTGTTCGGGTCGCGCACCGAGATCGCCGCCAACAGCCGATTTACAAGAGAATTATTCCGAGAGCGGTTTGCCGTCGACGCGCGACGCATCAATACGATATGGCTCGGCGTGTCGGATTTCTGGTTCGGTCAGCGCAACGGCCGCGCCGCAACGCGGGCGGCCTATGGAATCGCCCTGGACCGGATTGTCATCGTCACCGTTGCCCGCGTCACACGGCGCAAAGGACATCCCGTCACGCTTGCCGCGCTGTCCGCCCTTCCCAGGGAGCTGCGCCGACGAATCACGTGGCTGGTAATCGGTCCGGACGGCGAGGATGACTATGTGCAGCAATTGAAACGCCTCGCCGCGACGGTGGACTGCGACACCCGCTTTCTCGGCTCAATGCCATCCGAACAGATTCGCGACATCTATGGTGCGGCCGATTTCTTTTGTCTGACCGGCGTGCCGGACTCGTCCGGCCGGGTCGAAGGGTTCGGACTTGTCTACCTCGAGGCTGCGGCCGGCGGCCTTCCAAGTGTGGCGACTGCCATCGGCGGCGTTCCCGACGCGGTCCTCGCCGATGAAACCGGGCTTCTCGTGCCACCTTCGATCGAGGACATCACGCGCGCCATCACGACGCTCGCCGAGGACACCGACACGCGTTCCGTTCTCGCCGCCGGGGCCTCGGCGCATGCCCGCGCTCTATCCTGGGAACGCTGCGCGGCCGAAACCTATGGTTTATCGCGGTCCGCAAAACGAACCGTCGACAATATTTCGGATGGTCTCCTTACCGAGACCCAACCGCGCCACGCCAAAATCCGCGCAGCAAGTCAGCCCGGCTTGATGACGACATGAAGCGACTTGCAGTCATCGCAGTTTTTATCGCGCTTGCAGCCAATACCGCGCGAGCTGAAAGCTGCAGCAAGAGTCGCGAGTATTTGCTTGGTAATCTTGGTGGCGATCTGGCGCTGCCGCCGCAGGCTTATGAGGATTTATTCAAGACCTGCCTGGCGACCACCGCCATGGCGAATGTCAAGGATGCCTATATCTTGAAGGATGGCGGCATCGCCGTGATCGCAAAACAGGACAGCGTAGCGGCAACTGCGGCGACGCTCTCGCAATTCTGCGACGCCTACCCACGGGCCACCCTGCACTTCCTGACGCGCAAGGAGTTGCTTCAAATAAAGTCAATCGTGAACGTCATAAAAATATCGTCGACGTCATCGACATCCTGTCAGAAGGTCAAAGGCATCTCCTGACTCATCGCCATAAAATCGCGATATTGCAGCACAATGGTCGCATCACGTTTACGAAAACGCGAGCAACTAAATGATTGCAGTTTCGCGCCGCTGTCTTCTGCAATTGGCTGCTGCCAGCGTCGCTGCGACAAGCGGCCGAGTTGCCGCGGCAGCGCCAACCCCGAGTCTTGGTGCGATTGCTGCCAGGAATGGATATTTATTTGGCGCAGCGGCTGCGGAGGTTATCGATAACGATGCGCCGTATCGCGATCTCTACGTCGCGCAGACCAGGATTATCACGACCGACGTTGCGCTGAAGATCGGACGGATCGCGCCGCAGCCGGGCCCCAAACGTTTCGAAAGTGCCGACCGGCTGCTTGCATTCTGCGATCAGCATAAAATTGCCATGCGTGGACATTGTCTGATCTGGAACGAATGGAACCCGGCATGGGTGACGAACATGACCACCAACGAGCGGCGCACGTATTTCGACTCCTATATCGACGAAGTGGTCGCGCGCTATTCGGGCAAATTGCAGTCATGGGACATCGTCAATGAGCCGTTCTGGCCAGGGCATAAGGCGCCCGGCAGTTTCCGGCTCGGCCCCTGGTACGACGCCTTCGGTCCCGACTATATCAGGCGCGCATTCGAACGCGCCGCACGGGTCGATCGCACCACCAAATTCGTGTTGAACGAGGCGCAGACCGAACGCGATGACGAGCTTGGGCTGGCCGTTCGCCGCGGCCTGTTGAAGCTGGTTGCCGATCTCAAAAATGCGGGCGTGAGGATCGACGTCGTCGGCCTGCAGGGTCATTTGCAACCGCAATATCCACACGACCCGGGCCGATTCAGCGAATTCCTTCACGCGCTGGCCGGTCTCGGCGTTGATATCTACATCACCGAATTCGATGTCTGTGACGACGTCTTTCCGGATGACGTCGAAGCCCGCGATGCGGCCGTCGCCAGGACAGCGCAGCAATTCCTCGAACCGACGTTACGGCATCCCGCTGTCAAGGCGCTTATCACCTGGGAGCTGGCCGACAATTATTCGTTCTATCGCGGAATAGCCCGCGCCAAAAACCCAACAGCGGCGCGGCTTCCCCGGCCTCTGCCTTACGATGACCGGCTACAGGCGAAGCCCTTGTGGGGCGCAATTGCGCAAGCCTTCGAGAGTGCCCGGCGTCCCGACCTTTCCACAAACGGTCGGGCGCGCTGAATTAGCAGAGGAATACGGCATGCGGCTTTCAAAAGCAGTTACCGAAACCGCGTTATTGCTTAAGCGGCATACGCCACGATTTTACGCGTCAATCCGAAATAACGCGCCGCGCAGACTGCGCTCCATCATCAACGAGAAGATGACAGTGGACAGCCTTGGCACCGATAATCCGAAACAGGTCTTCACAAATATTTTCAGGCGAAACTGGTGGAACAACGACGAGAGCCGCAGCGGCTGGGGCGCGGAACTGAAAAGGACGGTGTCGATCAGGGCTCAACTCCTCGAATTTGTACAGCGCCATTCTGTCCACTCGTTGCTGGACGCGCCATGTGGCGACTTTCACTGGATGAAACACGTTCACTGGCCGCCCGGCTTTAGATATGTCGGGGCCGACATTGTTCACGATCTCATCATCGAGAACCGCCGCAAATATCCCGATGTCGAATTCATGGAGCTCGACGTTCTTCGCGATCCCGTTCCAGACGTCAATGCGTGGCTTGCGCGGGATCTAATGATCCATTTTCCGGACGACGCGATCCGGATCGCGATCAATCAATTTCGGCGATCCACTATTCGCTATCTGTTGGCAACCACATACCCCAATGCGCGGCAGAATACCGACATCAAGTTTGGCCAGGTACGCCACCTGAACCTGTGCGCGCCGCCATTTGGTCTTCCGTCGCCGTTCGAAATCTTGCGCGAAGATGATGATCCAAACACCGGACGAGTCATTGGAGTGTGGCGGCGGTCCGATATCGAATGACGTCACGCACCTGCTGCATCCTGCAAGGTAGATGGAGCTTATGAGTAAAACCTTTCTTGTCCTCAGCTTGCTCTGCGTTGCCAGCGCTTCCACTGCCCAGCAGGTCAGGCCATCGGACGCCAGGCCATCGATGCTTTATTTCGGCACGGCGGCGATGCTCGACGACGGCACCCTCGCATTACATCTGCGTCTCACCCACGATGGTAAGCCCGTCAGCGACGTGCTCACTTACAAGATCAGCGACCGCGCCTATGACAATGTACTCCGGCACCTCGGCGGTCTGCGTCCCGGCGAAACAAAGCCGTTCACGCCGTGGAAGGATTGAACGCCGGCAAACCGTACTATCCAAAAGCTCGCGCCACCGCTCTGCTCATCTCGAACCTTTGATGTGATAGATGCCGCGATCCTGCCGCCCCAAAACAGATAAAAGTTGGGATCAGTTCTACTGCGGCACGTTCGTTTTCGTAAATGCGCTGACGGCTGATCGTCGCCCCAAATGGAGTGTTGCCATGCTATTCGTCACAAGACGCCTGCAGTATTCAATCTCGGACATTCCCAACTTCCTGAGAGCCCGCACGCTTGCCGCAAAGGCAGACGCCTCGATCGATCAATCGAGATTTCAGGAGGTGATCGCCAGGCACAGCTCTGAGGGATACGACAGCTACAAATATTTCGACAAGCAGCTGTGGCTGCGGTCGAAAATGATGCGCGTGATCGAGCTCGGGCTCGACAAATCACCGCAGGCGTCAGTACTCGATTTAGGTTGTGGCGCCGGCTACTTCCTATATTGCTGCAAATACCTTGGCCACAACGTTCACGGTATCGACCTTCCAGACTATGAATTCTACAAAGATATGATTGCTCTTTTTGGTATATCCAGGACGGGCTTCAGAATTGAACCATACGAGAACCTGCCACTTCTCGGCAGGCGATTTGACGTCATCACCGCCCATCAGATTTGCTTCAACGGACACAAAACGGAAAATTTGTGGGGAGTTGATGAGTGGGATTTTTTCCTCAACGCGCTCGAAGAAAATTACCTCAATCCCGGTGGCACGATTGCGCTTGAATTTAACGAGGAGCCGTCGATCGGCTTCTACACCAAGGAATTGCGCAAGTACTTTGACTCACGGTCCGCCCGTATTTTCCGGGGCAGAGTGATCATATCGCGCGACACCCTGCATTCGCAATCGTCACCGGTCGCCAACAGTATTGTTGCAGCCTAGGTGCTTTGCAGGAGCGGCCGGTTGACGCTCGCGATGTGCCACACGCTAACGAGCCAGTAGCCCGGCGGAATAGCGTGAAGCAGATCAACGGCAACGCCAGTGTCTCGTACCACCGGTTCCGCGTCACCAGCCAGTTTTGCGTGGCGCATACGAAACAGCCCGTCGCGACGATCAAACAGCCGACGATCAGCGCGAAATGTATGCGCTGTCGCTTCCGGTCCAAAGTGTCGACGTTGCACCGCTATGCGCATTGGTCAGCACGACTGACCGATGGGATATCCGGTTAGGCGGACTTGATGGCCGGAACAAATCGGCGCAGGATCAACTTGGGGTGCTGACGAGCCAACAATCTGGCCAACGGTCGTGTATCCATGAGTGCCACAGCGATAGAACGAATAGTCGTGCCGTCTCTGGCGCTTGTTGGGGCATGTGGTGCAGCACTTGTCTTCGGCACCACGCACGTACAGCGCGAGCCGCCTGTTGAAACCAGAGCCGCAACCGCCACGCCGGCGGTTGCGCCGACTGCATCGGGCGCTCGAGATAAGGGCTCGGCCGCGCTCGCAACGGCACAAACTGAAGCAAACACGGTGGCAGCCGGACTTGGCGTATCGCCCCGCTCGCCGAACACCGATGAGTCCGTGCCTGTCTTCGACATTGCCCGCATTGAGCCAACGGGCGACGCGGTCATCGCCGGCAGGGCTGCGCCAGGCGCGATCGTGGAACTGTTGCGCAACGGCGAGGGCCATGATCGAGTGGTCGCAGATCAATCTGGACAATTCGTCATCGTCCCTCCCCGGCTTCCCCCTGGGAACTATGAGCTGACGTTGAGGTCCAGCCAGCCGGACGGCAAGCAGGCAACATCCAAACAGAGCGTGGTGGTCGCGCTAGACGAGGTGGTGGCCAGCTCCGGCGCGGTCCGATCGCGCGTCGAGGTGCCGTTCAATGTTCCGGACACGGATCAAGCCGTTAGGTCTTCTCAAGCGCACCAGCTCCCCCGGACTCTTCTGCAAATTCCGAAGCGGCAGGACATCGCCGTTTCACAGCAGCCGCATGCGACTGCCGTCACCCCTCTGTCAGATGGAAGCTCACCATCCGCCGGGGTGGTGCCCAAGGTCCCGACCACGGTCGTATCCCGTGGCGACAGCCTCTGGCGCATCAGCCGTGTCACCTACGGCGCGGGTATGCGATACGCAGTCGTTTACAAAGCGAACCGGGAGCAAATCCGAAATCCAAATCGTATTTATCCCGGCCAGATCTTTGTCCTTCCGATGAAAGAGCGCTGAAAAGTGGCGGCAATTCCAGCGCTGCACGAGCGATGCTTGCGCGCCCTTTTTTGCTCGCGCTCGACCATGCGCGGCTCGCCATCGCCATGCGACGGCGTCGCTGGCCGTCGGACGCGGAGCACAGCGAAAAACGGGTGCCGTTCTCAAGTAGTCGTCCGGAACTAGCGGCCGGTCCTTCCGGCGCTGTAGGGGGTGCGGTGAGAGTCCACGGAAGTCAGCATGGACAATCAAGTCGCGGCGTAGATCGAGCCGACGCGATTCGACAGAGCTCCTGACGCGATCGGGACACCCGTCGCTAAACGAGCGGCAGAGCCATTGACGCAGCGAGCCTGACGAGATCGGCCTGGCGGTGTGTGCCCGTCTTCGCGAAAATGTGCAGGAGATGCGTCTTCACCGTGCCGATTTCGATACCCAGCGCGCGAGCGATTTCCGCTTGCGTCTTGCCTTTCGCAATCTGGGCGAACACGTGTGCTTCGGACACGGTGAGATCGAAGAGTACCGCCAGCGCGTCGTTCCGAGCGGGCAACGGCGAAACCGCAGGTGCGACGAAAATGGCTGCGACGGCACTTGGAGCAAGTCCGGGGCGCAACTCACCATGTTTGAGCGGCCGCACGTGCAGCACGCTAGGTGCGCCATTGGCGCTCGGTGCCGGGATGAAGCCGCGTTTACCGATCGCGGCTTCATTGTTGGCTGCCTGCCGCACCGCCGTGCCGAGTGCTGCGGCCCCGGCGGACGACCGCAACGCGAGCCTGCCACGCTCAGTACGGATCGGATCGCGGGAAGCTAGCATCGCCTGCGCTGCGGCATTGGCATGGACGATGCGCAGATCGGCATCGGTGAGGACAATGGCCACAGCGAGCATATCAAGTGCCTTCTCGAACGTCGCGGCAACCACGCTCTTGACATCGAGAAGTTTGCTGATTGCCACCGCGCGACGAAGATGCGGGATCAGTAGCCACGCCGCCCCGATCTCAAGGTCTTCAGTGTCTCCCGCCGAGGCGAAACTGAGAAATGCGAGCGACCCGGTCGTGGTCGGGTCACGCGCGAGACCGATTGCCAGAACGTCGTGTACGCCCAGCTGCCTGCACCATTCCCGATAAAGCCGATGGTTCTCCCACTCCGATCGGTTTCTCAGCCGCGATAACACGATCGGCTCACCCAGTCGAAAACTGCGGGTCTTGTCTATCCCGCCCCACATCTCGACCAGGTCGTGCGGATCTTGCGGCGTGCGTTCAATCGCGGCGAAATCGGACAAGCTCATAATTTCGAGGAGGACGTTGCCGGAAGGCAGAGCCATCACCGATAGCGACGCGCCCGCGAAATCCAGTTCGTTCCGAATGAGCTTCAGTGTCTCGGGCCATCGCTCCGGTTCAGCCGCGCAATCGTAGATCGAACCGATCAGGTCGGAAAGGGCTGCTGCGGCGATCAGCTTTCGCATCACGCATTCCCTCAGTTGCTGTAGGCGAACTCGCAAGCTCACGGATCGGAATCGAAAGCAGAAAATGGCTCACAATCGGCCCGGCATTTAGCTACCGTTTTTACTCCAATTACCGATGGATTTAAATTCAACTAATATCACCGACGATCTCTACCATTCGGTAGACGACTGCAAAGTGAGAACCGCCCAACTTTGTTTTAAATGCGACGATTAAATGTGAGGGCAGCCAAATCTTTGTCTTAAATGCGAAAATTAAGTGCGCGCGCTTGTCAGTCTTACGCGCATGGAATCTGTCGCGCTCTGTGATTCGATCCCATCGCGTGCTCCGCATCACCTTAACCAAGGGAGTTCTTATCGGCTATCGATCGCCGCCACCGCAGCCCTGATGATGGGCGGAGTCGGTGCCAAGCTGCAGAACCGAAAATCATGAGAGTTTGGGCTTTCCGACCACGCCGCGCCAGCACGGTGGGAGCGGCCAAGAGCGGTCACTTGTTTTGTGAAAGGGGATAGCCCCACTGACTGAAGAAGCCAAAATAGTCGACGCCAAGACTTCCGAACACCAAGACTTCCGAAGAAGAGGTCTTTTACCCGTCCGCAAATCACAAAATGAGGGGGCCGTCACCATGCGCCAGCGACAATCTTCTGCAATCATATTCGTTGGGAAAAGTATTTTACTCAGAGAAGGACTTGCCAGAATCCTACGC
>WNFR01002781.1_pt1 | contig 18139 bp, 19 predicted proteins | sample 5400221 | NCBI WGS metagenome assembly WNFR01 (sample SAMN13153357, study PRJNA577476) | soil metagenome | isolation source: 40 cm soil under Madrone tree | place: USA:California | collected 2016-06-14
CCACGTCGGACCGGAGTCCTCTATGACTTTGAGTATTAGCACCAGCAACCGGTGCATGTGGCGACCAACGCACTTGCTAATCCAGATGCAGTACGATGTCCGTATGCCGAGGAACACACGTTGACAATCCTCGGGTTGGGGTACCTATGCAGTGTGTACAACCAAGTTGACATGTGGATAGGCGGGCCGATGCAGACCACCGCAAAACAAAACCCGATTTGATTTTGATTTTGGGCTTCGCACTGACGCCCACTTCAATCAGCCGCATTGATGCCTTCGTCCAAAAAAGCCAACCAGGCCATAATCCCAGGTCTGGAGTTTGATGATCAGTCGTCCGTTGATCCCGAGTACGTTATCAGTGGCGCTTTCCCCGAGCAACGCCACCATCTACTTAATCATCTTCTAAACCACAGTATGCTGTTGCTCGTGGTTAACCAAATGAAACGTGGGATAGGACCATCTCCTTCGGCCGTTCACTTTCTCATCTAACCTGTAGTCTCTTCGGAGAAGAAGAACAAAGTCAGAAATGCGAAAATCATACGGGCTAAGAGAGACGAGCTCGAAAAGTTGGTACGTTGCCCTTGTCAGATGTCATCGAATAATAGTCCTCAACTGTCTTCTGAACAGTTATCAGCGCGCTCCGAACTGCTGGGCAAGGTACATGATCAACTGTATGCGGCGTGCTTCCTCTCCGTGCATACATGTGCAACTGTCAGTAATCCGCAGGGCTAGCTGCGCACAGGACTATGTGACCAATCATGCAAAAGATTTAGACAAGATCCGTGGCTCGTGGACAACTATAGTACAACGACGGGAAGCATTAACGGTCTGTTGGGTTCTTGGTTGGACATCCTATCTCCATCCTGTCTCACGATTTGCGCCGTTTCGTTGATACCGATTGTCCCAAATACGCTGCAGGAACTCCTTCTTACTGAAGAGAAAACGGCTAACCAACTGGAGCTCGAGCGCGAGCAGGACTCAGTCGCACAGTTATCCCGGGCAAGGGTCGACATTGAAGGTACAATTTTCCTTTCTTATCTTCTCCTAGCTAGTGAACCGCATAATCGTTATCCGAAGACCAGCGTCGGATCCTTGCGATGCTAACCTAGATAACAAGTCACTTCAAAGACCGGGTTTCAGGGCCACAATCTCACCTCTCGACCGACACTACGGGGGCTACATCTATCGTGCTTCTAATTTGTCTGCCTAGTCCGGAATCTTGTTCGAAACGCTGTCATGACTTGTCTTTAATCACGCCTTCCCCTCATACACCTTAATTCCTCGTGACCTGAAGCTATTGAGAACGTTCATGCATTATCATAAACGCAACAACAGTCAATAGTATTTTATCTTTCTGATTTTCCCATCCTTTCCCAAACCGTGATGCTATGCTACGCCCCCGACTATTCTCTTGGGCGTGCCTATTCATCCTCATCGACGAAGTTCCGGTAGTAAATGACAGCATCAACCCATTCTTCTCCGCTCCCATCTTCTCGTCGTAATCTTCCTGCACGGGGAATGAGGCCCGCACGGACGAAGCCCAATGAATCCCATATCCTAAACGTAGATTTTCATTGTAACACTGCTAGTACCGCATACAGCTGCAGGCGTACCTGATACTTCCTGTATTATTTGTATATACCAAATTGAAGACGCTTGCCTTGTATCCGAGCGCAGGACCATAGTGCAAGAACGATTTCCCTAATGTTTTCCCATAGCCGCTCTGCCGGTGATGAGGCGGGATCACGAAACCCGCGTTACAGATCTGTTCAATGCGCCATTAGCATCTTCGTGCGCCGATGACCGCACCGTTCGGCACGAGAACAAAAGGGGGTACGCACATGCGAGGATCGTCCCGGATAGTTAGGCTTGACGTAGTAGAACCCGACAAGCGCGTCCTCCCAGCTGCGCCCGGCGCGTGCAGCCTCGACGTCCCAGTCCGCCGAGCCGGTCCGATCTACTTCGTTCGTGCCGATGATGGCGACGATCACATCTGCCGCCCAGAAATACGCCTCGAACGCCTCGAGGGTGTGTGGCGCTTCTTGCGGATACGTCCGCCCCGCCTCGACCTCCGCCGCGAATACCCCGTGCGTGTATTCGAGGAGGCCAGGAACCGCCCGGGCGCTGTCAACTCTGAGATGGTGTAATACCAGGCGGCGGGATGGCGCGGCGGGCTTGCCGGGTGCAGGTTCTGGGAGCTCCCAAACGGTCGGCGGGAGCATATCGACTGGTCTTCTGGGGGCTGAGATAAGTCCGTACGCTGACATCACGTTCAGATGAAAGCCAAGGGCTTGAATCCTTATTTTAGCCCTTATCTATCACAGAGTGAAAGGGTGATTCTTGAATTTAGACTCTGGAGGCTTCCAGAAACTTCTTGATTGTCGTCAGACTTGCGAGAGCGAATGCCTGCGCCCGAAAGGGTCGCAGTCCGAACAAACATCTATTACGAGTTTGGTCCCCCCGAGTCGCAAATAGAAGTACCGTGCGTATGCATAAATTTAGCAACACTAACTGGTGGGTAACGGATGCGCAAGGATGAGGGGGAGAGAATACGTATACAGGTCTATGTGCACGCAAGAACCTGTAACCTAGCAGTGGCCACCAATATTCTAACAGGGTCAATGAACAGGGTCAATGAGTAAGCACATCGGCATGCCCTTGGCGGCTATGCAGCAATAGGTGTGCGTTTGGAACTGTTTTTTTTGGCAGCAGCTTCCTCCGCTTCTTTAACAGCTTGTATCGTACGATTCTTTTCGTCCTCAATTTCTTGCGCCTTCGCACCCAGAGTTTTTCTCGGAGTGGGTTTGTTAAAAATGACCGTTTTGTGGGGGCTGGGTGCGCCTATTGACCCCGTCGGTGGCGCAGGAACGCTCACTATTGGCGTAGTGGTTGAGAGTCCGCGGTGAAAAGTCAAAGGGAGCACGCGGCCTTCCGGATGTTGGAACGGGCAGGTCGCACGAGTGCATCCAGCACCGAACCGACAGGGAACTGCTTGGGTCTGTGGCCGGATGTTTCCGGGAATAGCACGGGATGCGGGATGTTGGAAAACGCAATCTCGGCGTGTACATCCTGCCCCATAGCGACAATAGACACTGCCATAAGGAGGGGCCGATACAGGAGTTGTCGGAGTTGTTTGATGCTCGGGAACTAAACAATATCATGTCAGATCGAACGGACAGCAACCAAAGAGCAGTAAATACCAGGGGCAGGGTTCACGGCCGCAGGACTGATGTGTCCTTTAATGCAGTCTTTATCCTTGCAATCCTTCCCTTGCTCACATGCTTCGTTGCTAAGTACGACACCACTCTCAGGTGTTGCAACAGGCGAGGGATGGGACCATCGACAGTGCGGATTCGTGCACTTAAGCGAAAATTTGCAAAGGGTGGGTGACTGCGGACGCTCAGGAACTGCAAAGTTCGGTGGCGCGGGCTGGGGGAGAGTAGGTGCAGGAACTACTATTGGAGAGGGATTTGACGCAGGAGCCTCGGTTGACTGAGGAGTAGGAGGGGGTTGCTCCTCCTGTGGAGCAGATTCTGGGATAGGTAAATGAGAAGGAGCGCCACCTCGACCGCGTCCGCTGTACCCACCCCTCCCGCCGCCCCGACCTCTACTTGACCCACCCACTGCGGGTGGGCCATTGTAACCACCAGGACCGCCGTACATCGACACGTCCTGCGCACCAGCTTGCATTGGGAACCCGCCAAACTGCCCAGGATTCATCATACCGAGACTTGTAGCCATTTGAGCCATCATTGCCATCTGGTTCATCATCATTTCCTGTAGCAGAAGCGGGTTCGGGCCCATTTGTGCCGCGGCCATAGCGTTAATATCCATTCCGTTCATACCAGGTACAAAACCTGCAGCCATAGCAGTTTGCAGGTCCATATCCCCGGGCCCAGGCATATTATTCTGCATATTGTCCCCTCGAGGAAACCCATTACCCGCAGTACGTGGTCCGACTCGCTCCAGGAGGCTGCGCTGTCCGGGAGGACCACTTTGTCTTGAGTCACGCATGGCGCGTGGTCCGGATGGTAGGTCCGTCCGTCGGGTCTTATTGGGACTCTGTCCGGTTGGTGAAGGTGAGCGAGCAGAGGCAGTTCGTTTTTGCGCGGTGGGCGATGGATTGGGAAGTGCTTGGGATATTGCCTGCTGGTAAATCGGCGCATTGCTTCTGGGACCACTGGGAGGGTTCCGGCGAGAGTCGGAGGGGACTAGGCGCAAAGAGGTAGCGGGTAACGACGGTTGAGAATCGGTGGGTTGCGTCTGAGTTTGAGGTCCCAGCTCTGACTCAGGCGCGCCTTTGGCAGCCTCAGTGAATAGCCAATCTATGAAACCCCTCTCTGGGAACAAGATGAGAAATGATACGACAGCTATAAGCCGTGGTACGTACCTACTACGGATCCAATCACTGAGAAAGCGATAAAATTAAGTGAGATACGACAAATGGGAGGGAGGTATATGACGCACGGTCCTCTAACTCAGAGGATATCTGGTCTGAAGATAATTCGTCAAAAATAAATCATGCGTGAGCTGTGTTGAAACTTGCCTCGAGTCTTATTGTTGATGATCATAATTGTGATATATTCGGCCATTACTGGGTCTGGGACTCCCGAATTAACGTCTTTTATAAGCTGACAGGTAATAGTGAACAGACCTGGTTCGGCACTATAGCCGCGTTTAATCAGCTCATCTTGAATGGCGCTCTGTAGAAACGAATGAGTATGTACGGTTCTGATTAAGGCCCGAAAATTGTGTGAATACCTCGAGTGCCTTTGCGCGTTCTGTGCTAATAGCGAGGCCAAAGGGCATGATGGTGGAAGGAAGTGAACGATGAAGACGCTGTGTCTGTGCCACAGCCAAACGGTGGTTGGCCAAACCGATTACATAATCGGGTTACGAGTCAGAAATTTATTTAACCCCAGACCCATTTTAGCGCATACATTCGATTCGCCTTACATTCGATTCGCCTGCTTTTCAAAGTGTATAACTTTAACTAACCTACTTCATCGTCTTAACTGTTATGTTCGCTTCAAGTGCGATGTGCAAACCTTCTTTACTAGCTTTGACCACCTCCGTGGTTTCGATTAGACCATCCCATTGGGCCCATCAATCATGTCTACAGCGTCTTCACCTCAGCTTCATGCTGCGATATACATATGCATTTTAAAACGGAACCATCAGCTTACGAAAGATAAAAAAACATGGCAGGTAGATCCGTTTATTCGTTCCATAGAAAGTTGAAGAAGACCATCATGGAAATAACGAGGGGCTAAAAGCTGGTCACCTGTCTCTGAAGTCTTCTCTTTCTTTGGTTTCGACATGGCGCAACCTCCAAATGGATGTTACTCTGTACCCAAAGCCAGCACGTGGTAACCCCGCATGTCAAAACCGTTCCGTCCGGCGTTAAACATCATAATCAAGCACAAGGCCCCGAACAACTGGCTACTAAAGTGGACATCTCGCGCTGCTCACCAGGTCTCTACATCTGTTCGTAACAATCTAGTTGAAGCGCACGTGTTGCTGATAAGCGATTTGAACAACCAATGAATGCTGAGAATCGACACATGCGTTTACTGGAACTTTGTATCCCCGGTAACAAAAATAGCATCTTGGCTAACATTCGAAGAACATCAGGAGTGATTCATGATTATCCCCCCGCATTAGCTTGTTTCACCCCCCGAATCACGCGGGTGCGGCACCTGGCCGCAAACCCATAAAGCCTGACGCTTCTTCCCACCTATCGAGCTGTTGCCTTTAACCCACGTCTGGGTCATTCACGTTGCACCGTCGACCTAACTACTCCTCAGCCATGGTTGCGCTCTCTAAGGTTTCTATGGTCTTTGCGTATGTACCATTGTTACCCATTTCCTCCACATCTTGTTCATATATTTGCCTTTGTAGTGCGGGCACTGCCCTTTTCTCTGACGGATACGCCAACGGTGTCATTGGCAATGGTACGTAGCTTTTATTTTCATGATATCATTTTACTAACTCTGTCGTCAAGTCAATACGAGTGAGCTTCTCTTTAGCCGGCTTTTGTCACTAAGGATTGTCATGTTGACCATTCAAGTCTTAAAGATTTTATATCCTGATGCCGTGAAGCACAATAACTATAGCAAGACGTTAACTAGCGTGGCCTTTGCAGGCACTGTCGTTGGCATGCTTATCTTTGGTTGGATTTCTGACAAGATTGGCCGCAAGTTTGGAATGGTGTGCTCTACCTCCGAAACACCCTGGCGCCCGTGCATGCGACAGGCTCATATTCTGTCAGATGGCTGCTACAGGAATCGTTGCCTTGTTTTCCGGGCTCTCAGCTGCGTCGGCTGGTGCCCACCATAGTGCCAGCGGTATGCTTGCCATGCTTTGCGCTTGCCGGTGGGTCCAAACGTCTCTAAACAGACTCCTTGTGGCTAATTCCGCCGCCGGGATCAGTTTTCTCCTCGGTATTGGTGTTGGCGCGGAGTACCCTTGTGGTTCCGTTGCTGCGTCGGAACAGTCAGAAGAAGAGGGGATCTCGAAGAACGCGCAGAACCGGTGGTTTGCCCTGGCTACAAGTGCGAAGCGATAGCGTTGCCACATCCAAATACTTACCTTATTTCATCAGACACCATGATTGATCTCGGTTTCGTTATCTCCTCGTTTGTACCGCTGGTTCTTTTTTGGATGTAAGTGCCTACCCCTTTGCTCCAATCCGGAACTTCTCAGGTTATGTCCGATTTAATTCCCATATAGATTTGGCAACAATCACTTGCGCGCCGTCTGGCGCCTGTCCCTTGGGCTGGGGGTCATTCCCGCTCTAGCCGTCCTCGTTTGGCGGCTGAATATGCAGAACCCAACGCACTATAGAAAAAATTCGATGCGCGACACCCGCATTCCGTATTGGCTCGTAATCAAGCGTTATTGGGTCAGTCTTTTGGCGATTTCACTCACTTGGTTCATTTACGACTTCATCACGTATGTACACTCGTGACCTCGTCGGAGACAAACTAATTTGTCAACTTCCAGGTATCCTGTGAGATTGTTGACTGCGCTTCATGCGAATTTTCCGCTAACTTCAGAACCCAGTTCGGTATCTATTCGTCGACGGTCGTAGATACGTATGTATTTGTATCCCTGGACAGTGCGCTCGATCTAATTGTTCTACAGCATTACTGGCGGCAACACCTCACTGAGCGTTGTTTTCGGTTGGGCGACCGTTATCAAGTAAGCCGACAAGTCACTTCATGTCTCTGGTCATTGTGATCCCTGCAGTTTATTTTACATGCCCGGAACGATCGGTGGAGCGTTCGTGGTCGATAACCTTGGTCCCAAGTACACCATGGTGCGCTCCCTTTCTGCTGACAAGGCCCGGTTTTGACGTGATACACTTTCTCTAAGATCACTGGGTTGATCCTGCAAGCAATCGTTGGCTTCATCATGAGCGCCCTATACGTCCAGCTGAAGAAGCACATCGCCGCTTTCGCTGTCATTTACGGTATCTTTTTGAGCTTTGGTGAGCTCGGTCCCGGTAATTGCCTTGGTCTCCTTGCCGCCAAAACTGGACCTACTGCTGTGCGTGGTCAGTTCTATGGTGTCGCTGCTGCAATTGGCAAGATTGGCGCATTCGCTGGCACTTGGTGTAAGTCATGTTCTGCGTCATTCATTCCGCGCTGACAAGGGGTTTACGTATGCAGCCTTCCCTGTGATCATCGATGGTGTGTGACCCCTTCCTCCACGGATTCATCAATTTTACCAGTCCGCAGACTTTGGCGGCGCATCCTCTAACCGTGGCAACACTGGGACGTTCTGGATCGGAAGCGGCCTTGCAATCCTTAGCGCGTTAATCACCCTCTTCTTCATTCGCCCCCTTTCGAAGGACGGCATGGAGGAGGAGGACAGAGCGTTCCGTGAATACCTCGAATCGCATGGTTATGATACATCGAGGATGGGCTTCGTAGAGGAGGGTGACTCGTGGTCGCAGGAATCGGTCCATGAAAAGGATGTTGAGACGAAGGCTGTTGCTGGCGCTTAACAGAGATCTAGTACTGATGATGTTTACGTATGACGAGATTTTCTTTGGGAGCTGAGCGGTGAATTCACTTCCAGTGACTTCAATCCACTATTGTTTGACATGCTCTTATAAAACTGGATGGGTGTTCCTGTTGTGATTCTGTTTTCCGGGTTATCGGGCCAGGAAAACAAAAGCAAAGCGTGGGAAGAATATGTATTGGAGCGACCGGTTGATCAGTGCCAAGGAATTCGAAGAGACTATCGATACCGATAGTACCCTACGCTCAATTTCCCCCATTTGCATGCCCTATCCCGTGCAAATAAATTCACCAGTTCCATGACATTCCAAGCATTTCAGATGTTCCGGAACATTTCAGAACACCTACTATTTCACAGATGCAAGTGAGGGCCAAGTAGTAACTAAGAACTCTGCTGTCAAAACTTGGAGCGGTCATTTTGGAACAAACATTGCTCTAAGAAATGAACATGTATGTTCAGGTGGAGATTCTATTCAGAGACCAGAAAAAATGGTCTGCTTGGTGCAGAAAACCTGCCGAAAAGATGCAACCTTTCGACACGTACACACCAAATAGTACAGAAGTGGTAATTTCCATTCTGCCAGTGCCAGCCATCCCCTTGGCTCACTCTTCACATACTAGGCACTTCTAGTGGATCGTATTTTGCTGATGGGATTCACAACCGCCGTTATTCATATTCATAAAACGGTTGAGGAGTTGAAGCACATGTATTGCCGACAACGGACTTGAAACGACCAATAGAATCCGGAGAGTCGGAATGGGCGCATGTGCTTTGTACCACCGGCAACATGATCTCGCAAATGAGTTCGGAGAACAACCATGAATGAGTGGCCCCCTCGTGTGCACTCGATGCGCGCTGGGCGGTACCAGGCTATAACTAATAAAGCTTCACTTTTTTGCGACCTATCGGATCGTCGCTTTACTGCGCCTTGTACTTCCCTTCCCTACTTCTCAAAACTAAAGTCGTCCAGGTCACCCACCCAGCTACTTCTCAGCCATGGTCGCCCTCTCTAAGATTTCTATGGTCTTTGCGTATGTGTCATTGTGCTTGATATCTCTACGTGTCGTTGATGCCTCCGTGCTTGTAGTGCTGGCACCGCCCTATTCTCTGACGGTTATTCTAATGGTGTTATTGGGAATGGTACGTTGCTTGCAAATCTCCAGCCTAGAAATACGGCTAACCCAGCGGTGCAGTTAATACCAGTGAGCTTCTATTTGGCAGGCTTTATCGACCAAAATTGTTGTATCGACCATTCAAGTCATAAAAATCTTGTATCCCGATGTTGTAAAGCATAACAATTATAGCAAGACGTTAACCAGTGTAACATTTGCGGGAAGTCTTGTTGGAATGCTCGTCTTTGGTTGGATCTCCGACAAGATTGGTCGCAAGTTTGGGATGGTGCGCTTTATCTCTGAGACCCCACTCGTGTATACAGCGCACGAACCGCTTGACAGATGGCTGCCACAGGAATAATTGCACTGTTTTCCGTGCTCTCAGCTGCGTCGGCTGGTGCTCACCATAGTGCCAGTGGCCTGCTTACCATGCTTTGTGCTTGCCGGTGGGTTCAACGTCTGTATCCATCTCCTAACGAGGCTAATTTGCACTCCTGTATAGTTTCCTCATTGGTGTCGGTATTGGTGCAGAGTACCCATGTGGTTCTGTTGCTGCTTCGGAGCAGTCAGAGGAGGAAGGAATCGCGAAGAATGCACAACACCGATGGTTTGCCCTGGCCACAAGTACGAAGCAACTCCAGCGTCACCACCGCCCCGAGTACTTACATGTTTTCGTCAGACACCATGATTGATTTCGGTTTTGTTATCTCCACTTTCGTGCCGTTGGTTCTGTTTTGGATGTAAGTACTTTCCTCAGTGCTCCGACGCGAGTTTTGATTCCCATAGACTTGGTGATAATCACCTGCGCGCCGTCTGGCGTCTGTCTCTTGGGCTAGGGGTCGTTCCCGCTTTAGCCGTCCTCATTTGGCGGCTGAATATGCAGAATCCAATAAGCTACAAAAAACACTCGATGCGCGACGCACGCATCCCGTATTGGCTTGTGATCAAGCGTTACTGGGTCAACCTTGCGGCGATTTCGATGACTTGGTTCATCTACGACTTCGTGACGTATGTACACTCATATGCATGATCCATCAACTTATTTGGCAACTTTCACCGGCAGGTATCCTGTGAGATTGTTGACCGCCTACCCATCCAAATGTCTGCTAACCTTTCATTTACTTAGTTCGGTATCTATTCGTCGACGGTCGTAGATACGTATGTACCAGTATCTTGGGGCAGTGCGCTCGACCTAATTGTGCTACAGCATTACTGGTGGCAACACCTCACTCGGCATTGTTTTCGGTTGGGCGACCGTCATCAAGTAAGCTAATGGACTATCTCATCCTTCTGGTAATGAATATCTCTACAGTTTGTTCTACATGCCCGGAACCATCGGCGGGGCGTTCGTGGTCGATCATCTTGGCCCCAAGTACACCATGGTGCGCTTCCCTCCTGCCATCGAAAGCCAACTATGATGTGACGTTCTTTCAAGATCACTGGGCTGCTCCTTCAGGCAATCACTGGCTTCATCATGAGCGGCCTCTACGCCCAGCTGAAGAAGCACATCGCCGCTTTCGCTGTCATTTATGGTATCTTTTTGACATTTGGTGAACTCGGTCCGGGCAACTGCCTTGGTCTCCTTGCCGCCAAATCCGGACCTACCGCCGTGCGTGGCCAGTTCTATGGTGTCGCTGCTGCGATTGGCAAGGTTGGCGCGTTCGCGGGAACTTGGTGTAAGTCACGTCGTAGTGTACTACCAATCATTTCTTTTGTGCTGACAGTTCGGGTCTGATACAGCGTTCCCTGCGATCATTGATGGTGCGACGTCCTCTTCTTGCCGAGGATTTATCAACCTTACCGATCCACAGACTTCGGTGGCGGATCCTCTAATACTGGTAACACTGGGCCATTCTGGATCGGTAGCGGCCTCGCGATCCTTAGCGCGTTAATCACTTTCTTCTTCATTCGTCCTCTTTCGCATGACGGCTTGATGGAAGAGGATAGAGCGTTCCGCGAATACCTCGAATCACATGGTTACGATACCTCGAAAATGGGCTTCATGGAGGAAGGTGACTCGTAGTCACAAGAATCAGTCCACGACAAGGATATTGAGACCAAGGTAGTTGCCACTAATTAGGTGGCGCAATCACATGTCTCGTCGAATCTCAAACACCCAGTTGCGAGTTCTGATCATAAGTAGGGGATAACGTAGGAAAGTTAGATGACACGCTTTGAACAGCTATACTAGGTGTTCCGTACTATATATACCCGTTGCCCAGTGCTGTGCACTCACTTATTGACGAGAACACACATGCGCGCTATTTGCGGCTTTATCTCAATACGAAGGGTAAGAGCAACAAGAGGTAATTCATTTGGTACAAGGTCAGAGTTTCAATGCTGCATCGGGACGGCCTCCTTCCCTGTTTTTTGAAGTTCGTTTCTAAACGGAAAGGCGGGATTGGGGTCGTTGTCAGCAATTAAAAAATATAAACAACCAGCGTCACACTTACCTCAACTGCACGCTGAAGTCCTCCTCAATGTCATCATCATCCCAGTTGTCCTCCCATAGCTTGTCTCCTTCCGACTTTGCTGCTCCAGGAGCAACGCCACCAAGATGCGCCAGATCTGTTTGAGAGTCGTCCCAATCTAAAAGTCCGAAATAAGAGAGCTCAGCAAGGACCATCCAACGGTGAGGTTCCCGTGGGAGCTCACCCTGGACGGGAAACTCTTCAAACTCGTCGTCTTCCTCCAAGACGCCGAGATGGGGCACATTGTCCTCCTCTTTCGAGGGATCCGTTGACTTGGCAAGGTCTTCCGACTTGCTCGTAGCGGCGGTGGATGACATTATCAATTTGTGTGTAAGAGAGACGCGTGTGCAATCACGTCTACCCTCGGCTGCACGTGACAGAACGAATGCAAAAGTTGGTGCGAAAAAAACCATAAAATCTGCACAAAATTTGGTAAAATTGAGCCAGATATCGAGAGTCTTTCCGCCACGTGGAAATATTTATGTTCAAATCAAAAGTTTCCATAATATTCTGGCCAAAAGACCGATGGCCAGATTCCCAGGTGCAGTGATCATGATGCTGCTTATCGGTCTGATCGCTGTTAAGGCGGTTATAGATAGGTCCAACGTAGAGACTTCTGTTCTTGGGAAGGTCCAATCTACCACTTGAAGCTTGAAGACTCGGAGCCATGGCCGTTAAACAATCTGACAGTGTCATCGTCGTTGGTGCTGGCTGCTTTGGTATTTCTACGGCATATCACCTCCTTCAGAGAGGTTACACGGACGTCACCATCCTTGACCGATCGGAAAAGTTACCGGCTCCCGATGCGGCAAGTACTGATATCAACAAGGGTGAGTGAAACGTCCAACTCCTTCCACCGGCATCCGACCCAAGCTTTTACAATACAAGTCGTACGCACGTCCTACTCCGACATGTTTTACACGCGACTCGCTCGTGACGCCATCCAAGAATGGAAGAAGACGGATGAATGGGGCGATTGCTACAGAGAGTAATGCGATCCCTTACTTGGCCATCATTCTCTCTCTTCTGGGTGCGGGCATTGCCATGATGTTGACTCTCGGTCAGATGCGGTGCCTTCTTCTTAGGCGGGGTCGACGAGCGGCTCTACTCGTCAAAAGCTTACGCCAACGACGTTGCTATCGGCGCGCGCACCGCCAAGTTTAGCTCCGGAGACGCCGTGCGAGCCGCCGTCTTCCCACCCGACGTGACGACCGGCGCATCTTTCGAGCGTTCTCCGGGGTACATCAACCTAGACTCCGGATGGGCGCTCGCGGCGCGCGGCGTCGAGCGGCTGACGGCTCGCGTCATCGCGCTGGGGGCCAAGGTCCTGGCTGGTAAGGTCGTCACGGGTCTTGTGCGCGGCGAGGACGGAAGAACGACGACTGGCGTGCGGCTCGCAGACGGGTCGTCCATGAGCACACGTCTGGTGGTCATCGCGTCTGGATCGTGGACGGCGTCCACGTTCCGCGAGCTTGATTTGCGGGAGAAGTGTCTCTCGACTGGGTGAGAGAGAAAAGAAAGACCTACACCAACGTTAGCTCACCGCTGCGCCATTGAAGTCAGACCATCGCGACCATTCAGCTCACTCCAGACGAGGCCACCCGATACAAGAACGTCCCAGTCGTGCTGGATTTCCACTCTAACTTTTATATATTTCCAGTAGGTCTTCGTGGGTTCTCCTCGGCTGCTTCTTTACCTGATTCCCTTACGCGTAGCCCAACGACGACAATGTCATCAAGGTTGGAATCCATGGTTCCGGAGTGTTGTACCACCCTCCCGGAGACGCCGACAAGCAGCCGGTGTCGTCGCCTCGCACCATCTCCTCTCACGGTGACGATGGACTTCGGGTACCACGGTCAGCCGTGATACGCTTGCGCAGCTCACTTCGTGACATCTACCCCGAGCTCGCTGAGAAGCCGTTTGCCTCCACCCGGCTTTGTTGGTGAATACCCGTCTTCTATCAAGACCCTATCCTTTTTGTCCGGCGGCTGAGGTTGGAGATTGTTTGCAGGTACACGGACTCTTCCGACGGTGACTGGGTGATTGGATATTATCCATCGGACTCTGGTCTGTTCTTAGCCACTTCAGGAAGTGGCCATGCCTACAAGGCAAGATGCCTTGTCACGCGTTTGTCGTTCTCTCAACTTGCCTTTGCTTTTCGCACTCTAGTTTTTACCCGTGGTTGGGCGCGTCGTTGTGGATGCCATCGAAGGGACGCTAGATCCTGCGATAGCTCAAAAGTTTGCTATTGATCGCAAACATACAACTTTGGATTTGTCGCGTGGAATGTTGAAGCCAGTCGATCTCACCACTGACCAGCTCTGCACTCCAGACGATCTCCTTCCCTGACTCCATGCCAAAGATCGTAATGAAAGTTTGGATTGGACTCTACATTGCGTGTGTGTATGGATGTATTCGTACAAACTTGTGCGACAGCGGCGGATAGGGTACCCTACGGATAGATAATTTTGTAGGTAAATGAAGCAGTGGCGCTCCCTTTTTTTATTGGTCCGAAGCAGCATTCCGATGTCCGCCAGGCCAGAAGGTATAACCAGAAGCTCTTAGCCGCGGACGCCAATAAACTCACGCCAGGACTTGACCTCAGAGGGAATCCTGCCTTCACTGTATTTCCGCAGGCCGCCTTGGGGTATTTTTTTGGCGAGGCTGTCGACAAAGAGCTTGGCCGTTCGAGGGTTGTTCAGCAACGGCAGCCCAAAGTCGACAGCGTTCCTGAGTGAAATTCACCACCATCAGTGACCAAAACGTGGACTAGTAGGGCTGTGTGCATACCGACGTGCGACATAGTCTTCGTCCGTCACAGATTTCCCGCGGCTACGCGCGAGGTTGATAACGCACTGGATATCAAACTCGTCAAACGTCTCACGAAGCTTGCGCTTGTCCTTCGTTGGGAAAAAGATACGCTTCGCTGAGACATACGGTAAGTCGTTGAGAAACTCTTCTACTACTGGCGATGAGCAGTACAACCGGAAGCCTAGATTGGAGAGGGTAATTGCGATCGAGCGCAGTTCTGGGGTCCTAATATCGCCACCTAACAGAACACCTGACTTTTCGCGGGGAACTTTGAAGCCAGTTGTACTAAGCAGGGACGCCCAATATGCCTCGTGAATATCAGCACCAAACGAAGCTACCTCTCCGGTGCTCGCCATCTCTGAAAGCTTCTTAGACACAACCGAGTAAAAAGTAGATATTATGGCAGTACGCACCGACGCCGAGGAAGGGGTCTGCACCACCCAAGCGCGTCCACGAAAACTGCGCTACCTTCACAGAAGTGTAATCGCGTGTTTGTGCCATAAGGTCGACTGGCTCCGGAACGTTTACACCTGTGATAGCAGCAGCGGCCGTCTCGATGAAATTGTGTCCCAGCACTTTGCTCACGAATGGGAACGAGCGAGACGCGCGCAAGTTGCATTCAATCACCTTCAGCTGAGATTCTTCGCCCGCGGCGCCGGCCTTGCGGATGATCTGCATATTGAACGGGCCGGAGATATCAAAGCTAGCCGCCACCTTCCGCGCGATTTCCTTGAGGCGCGCCATGTCGGGCTCCGCAAGGGAGAAAGGAGGGAGGACGAGGGTCGCATCCCCGGAGTGTACCCCAGCATTTTCTACATGTTCTGATACCGCGTGCACGAGAAGCTGGCCTTGATGCGCGACTGCGTCGACGTCTATTTCCTGGGCGCCGTCAATGAACTTGGTCACAACGACAGGGTGCAGAGGAGAGACGGAGGCAGCAGCAGAGAGGTTGTATTCGAGAGCCGATTCTTCGTATACAACATTCATAGCGGCGCCGGAAAGAACGTATGACGGGCGGATGAGAACAGGATACCTGTGGTGCTGGTCTCAGGTCTGAGTCGATCAGATGCAGGCTAAAGTGACTTGCCCAACACGTTGCGCAAATGCTTTCGCAGCCTCAACACTCGTCACCTCAGTCCATTCTGGCTGGTCAACGCCGATCTTGTCGAGGACTGAAGAGAACTTATGGCGGTCCTCTGCCATATCAATATTCTCGGGATCTGTTCCGAGTACCTTGACGCCGCTCTCCTTGAGGCGAAGTGCGATGTTCTGCGGTAATTGACCTAACACGCTGTCTGTCAGTTCTTCTGTAAGCCTATTCGAAGAAGAAAGGAAGCACCTCCAACACTAACAACAACACCCTGTGCACCTTCCAATTCAAAGATGTCCATTACCCGTTCCCATCCGAGCTCCTCGAAATAGAGCCGATCGGCCTCATCAAAGTCCGTGGAAACTGTCTCGGGGTTGTAGTTAACCATGATAGTGCGCACGCCCTGATCACGCAAGCTGCGAGCACATGTAACTGCACACCAGTCGAACTCGACACTGCTGCCTATGCGGTACACGCCACTGCCAAGTACCATCGTGCCGTGTTCATCAAACTCAACATCATGTTCCGAGGCGTTGTATGTCGTATATAGGTAGTTTGTATGGGCTGGGAACTCTGCCGCGAGTGTATCGATGCGTTTGACGAAGGGAACGATACCATGAGATTTGCGATGCGCGCGGACAGCCACTTCATTTGAGTTGACTAGAGAGGCGATATGCGTGTCTGCGAAACCCATCCTTTTAGCACGTGCCATCAGCTCGGCGTCAATCGCCTGTACACTGCCAGCGGCGGTCAGGGCACGATGTGTGTCAACAATATTCTCGAGCTTGTGCAAAAACCACTATGACTCTGTTCAAGATCCTGTGCGTGCACGGCAACGAGACGCCGCTCACCTTGTCAATTTTGGTAAGGTCATAAATGCGGTCGACTGTATAGCCCTCGAGATACATTGCCTGTGCGATCGCAAATATCCTCATGTCTGTAGGCTTCTGTAGCGCGATGTCAAGTTTCTCCCTCTCCATTCGTTTGCCGAAGACTTCGAATCCAACCCAACGTGGGTCTACCATGCGCAAAGCTTTCATGAGACTCTCCTCGAACGTGCGACCAATTGCCATGACTTCGCCAACAGACTTCATAGACGAACCAACCTCACGGTTGACCTGAGATGAGAATTTCGCTAAGTCCCATTTCGGGATCTTGGTCACAATATAGTCCAGAGAAGGTTCGAAGCATGCAGTGGTCGTCTTCGTGACAGCATTAGGAAGTTCTGGGAGAGTATACCCAAGTGCCAGTTTCGCGGCAGTGTAGGCGAGTGGATAACCAGTAGCTTTAGACGCAAGTGCACTAGAACGACTCAAACTGCGGAAATGTATTAGAGATGTCCAAGGATGGATAGATGAAAGTGACCAACCGAGCATTGACCTCGATCACGCAGTATTCCCGTTTATTAGGGTTGAGGGCATACTGAATATTACACTCACCCACAACGCCGAGGTGTCGAATAACCTGTTGCAAGCAGTCAGTTTAGAAGACGGGTCGACATCGCCTTCGATCATACTTTGAGAGCGGCGCTCCGCAACATATGGTACTCATCATCGGTCAATGTCTGGGAAGGCGCGACAACGATCGAATCTCCTGTGTGAGTGCCAAGTGGGTCGAAGTTCTCCATGTTGCAGCATATGATCGTGTTCTGGAAAAGGGAAGAACGCAGCCTGTTAATGGGCGCCGGACTGAAATTAAACGAGACTATGCACGAACATCAGCACCATCCCGGACGACTTCGTACTCGACCTCCTTCCAGCCCTTCATACTACGTTCGACGAGAACCTGTGGGGAGAGCGAAAGGCCACGCGCAGCAAGATCTCGGAGTTCTTCAGGATTGTTCGCAAACCCAGAGCCGAGTCCTCCAAGAGTGAAAGCTGAGCGCATGATGACCGGGTATCCAATCTTCTCTGCCGCAGCGAGGGCCGCGTTGACAGTAGACACCGCTGTGGACTGTGCTACGGGGATGTCAATCTCTGATAGGATGAATTAGCGTACGGAAGGGCGAAGTAAATGTGTGCGTACCTTTGAGAGCCTGGACAAATAGATCTCTCTCCTCAGAGACTTCAAGGGTGCGGATCGGGGTCCCTAGGACTTGAACGCCAAGCCGGTCCAACACCCCCATGCGATCGAGCTCAATGCCGACATTCAATGCACTTTGTCCACCAAAAGTAAGCAAGATGCCATCGGGGCGCTCCTTTTCGAGCACATATGCAACATAGTCCACGGAGATAGGAAGGAAATAGACTTCAGATGCTAACTGATGACTGGTCTGCCACGTCGCGATGTTGGGATTTATGAGGACAGCGTCGATGCCCTCCTCGCGCAGGGCTTTCATTGCCTGGGACCCAGAGTAATCGAACTCGCCAGCCTGACCAATAGAGAGGCCGCCAGAGCCGACCATAACAACTTTTCGAACATCGGGACGGGTGAGTTTTGGAAGGACCTTGGCAGACAGGCGGCGGGCGAGTTGTGATGGTGAATTGAGGACGCGCTCTCCATCTTGCGGGACAAAATCGCCGACAGAGGGTGCGGCGATGGCACGAGCGACCGTCGTGGGAGCTGGGAAGTGACAAGTGGCGGAGAGGTGAAACAGCCGCGCAGGGCGCTTTGAGAGGGAGTTTATC
>WNFR01002784.1_pt1 | contig 18134 bp, 10 predicted proteins | sample 5400221 | NCBI WGS metagenome assembly WNFR01 (sample SAMN13153357, study PRJNA577476) | soil metagenome | isolation source: 40 cm soil under Madrone tree | place: USA:California | collected 2016-06-14
AAGCCCAAAATGGAGACTGCGGAGGTCTTTTGTTGGCTTCCAGGTGCGGTGCGCATCAGACGGCGACAAGCTGACTACTCATCGCATACTGCACAAGTTCCGCACTAGTCTTGATGTGAAGATGGTCCATCATTGTGTATTTGTGAAACGCAACGGTTCGTGGAGAGACGTTAAGGATAAACGCGGCCTCTTTCATTGAGCGGCCTTCAGCCAGCAGTTGGAGGACTTCTTTCTGACGTAGAGTCAGGTAATTGGTACTCTTCAACTTCTTGAAATGATTAGTGAGTGAACCAACCACGTCTTCGGTCATGAGCCGCGTTACGTAGGAGCCGCCGCGAACAACTTGACGAATGGCATCGACCAATTCTGAAGCCGCGGAGTGCTTCAGCAGGTAACCATTAGCTCCAAGGCGAAAGGCTTCGGCCGCCATGTCCTGGTCCTGGTTCATCGTGAGGTAAATCAGTTTTGCCGCCGGCATTAACCGCTTTAGCCGTTGGCCTGCGCTCAAGCCGTTCATTAGTGGCATACCAATATCCAGCACTATTACATCAGGCTTGAGTTGAGGCGCCGCCTCAACCAGCGCGCGGCCATCGGCGAAAGTTCCCACCACTTCAAACTCGGGCTCCAGCAAGTTTCTGAGGGCATCCAACATCAAAATATGATCGTCGGCAAGAATAACGCGTGTACCTAACATAAGTTCTCCAATCGGTCTAAAAGGTTCTGGTTATTGATACCCTGCTTTAGCGGGGAACGCCAAGGGTGCTCAGTCCACCGCTAATCGGGCGTCGTCTTAACGCCCCGTGTAATGGGAACGGAAACGTCAATCACTGTGCCTTGCATGGGCCGCGAGCGGATTTCCATCACCCCACCAACAGTTCGCAGCCGTTCTCGCATACTGGTAAAGCCGAGACCACTTTTCATTGCTTCTGATTCGGTCTCAAAGCCACAACCTTCGTCTGAAACGGACAGGCGAATTTCCTCGCCAGTATTCTCGAGTATTACGTGAGCCGTGGCCGCGCCGCTGTGTTTCGCACAATTGCGCAGAGCTTCCTGCACAATTCGAAAGACACACAGCGTTACGTCTTTTGGCAGATTCGCGGGAAAGCCGTGCTCCCGAAGGTCGATCTGGGGATTCCCTCGGGCGGAAATTTCCTGACACAAACTTCTGACCGCGGCAGCCAATCCGAGGTGCTCCAGTTTTGACGGATGCAACCGGTAGGAAAGCCGGTGAATGTCCGCTGAAATTTCCTCAGCCTGGATTTGCAAACTCAGCAGGCGATCGCGCAGGTCAATGGGCTTTTTCACTTTTCCGAGCTGTTCCAGCCCGATCGATAACAAAGCCATTCTCTGATTCAAGTCGTCATGGAGTTCCCGAGCAATCCGGCGGCGTTCGTCTTCCTGCGCATTGATTAGCCGGCCGCCGAGGTCTCTGAGCGCGGCTTCTGTTTGCTTACTCTTGGTCACGTCGATTGAAAAGCCGCGGATCGCTTTTGGCTGATTGTCTACTCGAAGAACGGTCACCAGGTTGTGAAGCCAAACTACGCAGCCGTCTTTAGCGATCATCCGATATTCGATTTCGAAATTGTCGCCTTCGTCTATCCGCTGCGTGCACTCGGACATCATTCGCTCGCGGTCATCCTGATGAACGTGCTTCGCCAGGAAGTCTGGTTCGTACCACTCCTCAATTGGGTAGCCCAAAATAGGCACGGCTTGTTCGCCGACAAACGTGAAGTGCGAGCTGGGAAAGTCGGCTTCCCATGGAAGAATATGCGTCATGTGTGGCAAGAGCTGAAGGCGTTGGGCTTCCTTTCGGCGAGGTTCGCCGGTCTCTCGGCTATCCGTAACGTCTTCATGGGTTACCAGGACACGCGTGGCCCGGGGTAGGTCAAACCGTGTGGCGTGAATTCGAATCCAGCGCCGGTCGATCGATCTACGATTGAGATATTCCTGCTGAAACTCTGTCTGCTTACCTAACAGCACTTTGTCTATGCCATTCGCCAGGCGCGTGCATTCATCAGCCGACGCGTCGGAATCCGTGTGCCGAACGTCCAGAAAGTTACTTCCAACTCCATAAAAATCACCGGCGACACCGTGTTCGTTCGCGAAGGCGCGCCAACCACGGTTCACATAAAGGATGTTTCCGCTTTCATCCAGGACCGCCACCGCCGCGGAATAAGAATCAACCATTGCGCGCAGATAAAGCTCGGGTATTTGCTCGCAGTATTGGCTTGCGGCAGGGTTGGCGAAAGAACTGGTGTTCGGGGCCTGATTTTCAAGACCTTCCAGCATGGGGGAGAGATTCTCCTTGAATCGAGCACATTGACGATTCTCCGTAAGGATCGCACCTGGCTCTGGTTACCGCCTCGATGACAGCGACGTGCGACAACAACTTAAAATCAACATCCGCGCGGTTAACCAGAAGCCTTAGTGAACCAATCAGGATCGCAAAGTTGTCGGACTGCAAATGATGATTCCAGGCGTCTCTTGTTTTCCATTCGCCGATCAGGACGAAGGCGTTTTTGTCTTCAGACTCTCTATAAAACCTATATGACCAACAACCTTCTTCCTGTCTGATCAGGTTTAGCAGGGAAGAGATGGTCAGACAAAGCTCCTTGCGATTTTCAGGGCGTACAGTGACTCGGGCCGTACTGACAATTTCGTTGCTTGTTTCCGGTGCCATAGTTTCTTGTTTCCTAAGAAGACCAGCCGCACCAGCCTGGAATATTAATTGTTCGACTCAATGCCTAAAATGAAATGTCGCGGTGATAGGGTACAGTGCAAAAGGCGTGCACAAACTATTTTGAGGAACCGGGAGAGAAAGCTAAGTGGCGTAGGTCGTGGTAATTATGCTGTGCTCGTTAACCTAAGGGAGCAGGGTGAAGAGTTCTCGGGAGCCGTTTCATTTCGCGGATCCGTGGGATGTCGCGGATCCACTCTATGCGGCAGATCGCGCGAAGGTTGGCCCAGGTAAGGAGATTCAAAGTGAAGCTAAGAAGCTGATATGGAAAGCGTCTTGGGCTTTTCGATTCCAAGTCTGGCCATGCGGGTGCGCAGGGTACTTGGATTCAGTCCCAGGAGCCGCGCGGCACCCTTTCGCCCCTCAATTCGCCAACTGCGATCTTCGAGGATGCGAATGATGTAGTCGCGCTCCATTTCTTCAAGCGTCCTAGTGGGCGAGCTTAATTTTTCGGTAGACGCCTCTAAATCTTCGCCGATCTTCAGCACGGATCCATGTGAGTTAATGGTCGCGCGCTCTATTACGTTCGCCAGTTCGCGCACGTTTCCCGGCCAGGAGTAATCGCGCAAGCTCTTTAGAGTCGTCGGAGAGATAGAAGTGATCGTCTTTCCAAATTTCTTATTGAACAGCCGGATGAAATGCTCGATCAGGAGAGGTATGTCGTCACAGCGCTGGCGCAGCGGTGGGACTGTAATGGGAAAAACATTCAGCCGATACCAAAGGTCTTCGCGAAACAGTCCCTTCTTGACGTCGTGGTCGAGATTTCGATTAGTGGCCGCAATAATTCTCACATCAACTTTGAGCGTGCTGGAGCTACCCAGCCGTTCCAATTCTCCCTCCTGAATAACCCGGAGCAACTTGACTTGTAATTCCGAGGGCAGCTCACCGATTTCGTCCAGAAAAATCGTAGCACCGTCGGCCAGTTCAAAGCGGCCTATTTTGCGAGCTGAGGCGCCGGTAAAGGCGCCCTTTTCATGACCAAATAACTCGCTTTCGATTAATGAGGCAGAAAGGGCTCCGCAATTCACCTTAACCAGAGGACGATCTCTTCGCGAACTGGCCTTGTGAATGGCGCGCGCCACCAGCTCTTTGCCGGTGCCGGTTTCGCCCATAATCAGTACCGTCGTTTCGGTCGGCGCCACTTGCTGGACCTTGAAAAGTACGTACTTCAAGGCATCGCTTTGGCCTACGATCTCGCCGAAGTGTTGCTCCAAATTGATTTCTTCTTTGAGATAAATATTTTCTTCCTGAAGTTGGTTCTTCAAGCGGCTCACTTCGTCGTGAGCAACGACTAATTCTCGGAGGGCAGAAACCAGATCTTCTTCCGACTTTTTGCGGTCGTTGATATCCACACACGAACCTATATATCCGAGAAACTCGCCACCGGGGGAATAGCGTGGGATGCCTGTATCAAAGATCCAGTGGAACGTCCCATCGCCGCGGCGCAGTCGATACTCCATCCGAAACGGCTCGCGGCGGTCAAAAGCGGACAGGTAGGTCTCCAGGCAGCGGTCGTGTTCCTCTTCATATACGCCTTCGGCCCAGCCATTCCCAAGCTCTTCTTCCAGCCGGCGACCGGTAAAGTCGAGCCACTGCTGGTTGAAATAGTTGCAAAGCTTGTCGGGTCCAGAGATCCTGATCATAACCGGCGCTGTGTCAGCCAGGTTCCGGAAGCGCGCTTCGCTTTCCTGGACGGCTTGTTCGGCCAGTACGCGATCAGTGATGTCGCTGGAGGCTATCAGCAGGCATTGCTCGCTACCAATCTCTAACAGCTCAGCTGAGGAAAGTAATGTGCGCCACGATCCGTTCCTGGTGCGGAATCGGGTCTCGGCGTTGACCGTTGATCCCTGTTCGACTACTTGCTGCACAAACTTTGTGGGTAGGTCGGCCGATTCCCATATGTGGAGTTCGAGCGAGGTATGACCGATCACTTCGTCACGGGTATATCCGCTCATCCTGAGAAAACTATCGTTGACGTCGATATAGCGACCGTCAAAAGCGGTAATCGACATCGGTTGTGGATTAGCGCTAAAAGCCTTGCCGAATCGCTCTTCGCTTTGGCGCAATTCGTCCGTTGCGCGTCTCCGTTCAGTGATGTCCCGAACTACTGCCAGTAAGCAATCCTTGCCGCCGATCAAAATGCGCCTCAAGCTAACTTCTACCCAGAAAAGTTCGCCTGATTTCTTTTTTGCCCTCCATTCAACCACCTGTGGCTCACCCGCTGCTGCTTGTTGAATCAGCACCATGGCTTCTTGTTGAGTATAGGGAGGTTCATTAGGGCTAAAGTCGCCAATCGACGCCTGCCTGGCTTCGGCCACGGTAAAGCCGTACATCTCGCACATTCGTTCGTTGACATCCAGCACTGCTTCCCGCTCGAGGTCATACACAAAGATAGCGTCGTTCGCCGCGTTGAATATCGATCGGTAGTTAAGTTCGGATTCCTGTAACGCAGCTGCGGCCAGAATTCGCTCGCTAATGTCGCGAACGACGGTCAGGATAGTTTCGCCACTGCGAACGATTCGCGCCTCAAACCAACGGTCGACGTGGTCCAGCGTGAGTTTGTATTCCACCACTTGCGGTTCGTCGGTTTCTAATGCCCGCTGGAAACATGCGGCGAAGTCTGTGGCCAATTCAGGCGGCAGTACATCGCGCATGTTCTTTCCCAGAAATTCTTCGGGCGAAACCATTAAGTCCTTTGGGTTCCTGGCGTGATAGTCCAAATAAACTCCTTCCGGAGTTTGCAGGAACATAATGTCGGGTATGGCACGCAGGATTGCGCGGCTTCTTTCTTTTGTTTGCCGAACATTTTCCTCCGCTTGCTTGCGACTGTTAACATCAAGCGTTACGCCCCTGAGTCCGACCACTTTTCCGTCCCCATTGTGAAGAATCGGAGTAAGGTAGGATTCAACCCAAATCACGCGGCCCTCTCTCGAGTTCCAACGAGACTGAATAAAGCCTTCTCTGGCGCTGTCTATCACAGCCTGGGACTCGCTTCTCGCTTTCTCACGTTCCTGCTTGTCCGGAATAAGCCTGAGCCCAAAACCGGGTGGTTGCGCGAGCCATTCTTCGGTGGTGTAACCCAACATCTTCTCGACGTAATCGCTGATGAAAGTCGTCTTTCGTTGCTTCGTCTCAGGATCGATTATTGTTTCCCACACTATTCCGGGAACATTCGAGACTATTTCGTTCAGCCGTCTGTGCTCTGCTTCGGCGACAACCGCCAGGCGGAGATTCTCTTCTTCGGCCTGCCGCCGGCGAGCGCGGAGGAACAGCAGCCATGCGATGAGCAGCGCCTCGATAATCACGGCAGCCACGAGGCCAATGGCGTACCATTTGTACAGCTCCCAGAACGACAGTTGTTTGAACCTGACGACGCTTCCGGGCGGAAGTTTTTGCTCGCTGATCCCCCAGCGCTGAAGTTCGCGCCAGTCGACAGTCATCACCCTGGGCGCAGCCTCCTGGGGAATGCGTTCCGGCCTTTCGCCGGCCAGAACGCGCACACCCATCTCGCCAATTCGCTTGCCGGTTGCATCAAAGTCGAGCAGGTTGCCACCGGTAATTCCCTGGCCCATGAGCGTATCTGCATAACCGTATATCGGCGCGCTGGACACAGGCGCAATCAGTGAGAGACTCTCAGGCCCGGAATAGGTATTTCCAGCCTTATCGCTTGTGAACGTCAGGAATACTACGAATGACTTTTCAGGTAAGCCGGCGAGTTGGCTTCTCAATTCCTCGATTGTATCGCTTGCCAGGTAGGAGAATTCCGCCTTGCTTTCGTATTTGCGAAACTGAGACTGTGCAGTTTGTCTATATAGCTGGTCCACTTGACCATTGCCGGATACGACTACGACTTTCCGTGCATCAGGCTGCAAGGCGAACGCGAGGTCCAGTGTTTTGTATAGATCCAGGCTCGCCCAAACGCCGGTTATGTTCGGCCCCAAGCTGCGATTCGTTTCTTCCCGTTCGCTGTCGAATTCATAGAAGACTTTAGGGATATTTCGGAAGAGCTCGGGATCCTTCTGCGAGAGTATTCGAAAACGTGAAGCTACCATCACGAGGATCAGATCGAGATGCTTATTCTCATATTTCCGTCTTAGATAGCTGGCCAGTGCTTGATCGCCATCCGGTAACTCAGGCGACTCTATCAGGCCTTGCTGGAGCTCGTAGAGTATCTCGATGCGAGATCGCGAACCACCCCGTAAGGTTGACACAATGTTCCTGGTTATAGTCGAGAAGCCAGGATAATTTGGGTCGGATCCCGTGAGGATGAGAACCCTCTTGGTGGTCTCCTGAGCTGCAGCATTTAGGGGTGAGAAAAACAGTGTCGATGTTGATAACAGCAAAAAGATCAGCCGGCTGAGCCTGCAACTTGAGAGCCTTCTTAAGCTAGAGTTCGACCGCTCCGCGGGGATAATCTTATTCTTCGACTTGTCGGGGTGGGGAGAGGTCATCACAACTCCTAGACAATTAGTCTCAAGGCAAACTGGATCTGTCGTGACGAACCGGATTCGCCGGTCGGGAACCGCGTGTTTGTTATTTGTCCAAAGAATGGGCTGCCCACAACATTGCCGGGTTGCCCGAAGTTCGCGTGATTAAAAACGTCGAAGAATTCAATTCGGAATTGGAGGCGAAACGTGTCGCCGATTTTCGTTGTCTTCGTGATCGAAAAATCTGTGTTGTTAAATGAGGGCCCGATGACTACGTTTCGGCCCAGATTGCCAAAACGAGTGACTGGCGTAAATACCGAAGTATCAAACCAGGCGTCAACGTGGCGTGGAATAGTTACAGGACCATTTACATCGGGTCTGAGTGTCCCCGCGACGCCGTTCACCAAGCTGTTCGTGGTGACAATGTTTACCGGATTGCCGCTTTGTGACTGCATAGTGGCAGAGAACTGCCATCCTTCTACGAGCCGATTCCCGCGAAATGGCAATTCGTATATTGTGGTGATAACGAATCGATGGCGGGCGTCAAAGTCAGACAATCCGCGGCTCCCGGCAAGGTCAAAGCTATTCTGGGCTACAATGCCGCCGCTGCTGAACGAATTGTTGTCAAGCGACTTGGACCAGGTATAAGAGGCATCGAATTGCAGGCTATTTTTGAGCCGCCGGGTAGCTGTCACCCACAGGGCGTTGTAACTGGAATTGCCAGAACCCTCAACCTGAGTGATGTTGTTAAGCGGTGCACCGGGCAGTATTGGGCTGGAGTCAGACAACGCCGGATACGGGCGTACTCCATTCATCGGCTGGTTGATGTTGCGTCGGGCGATCAAGTGTGTCCCCTTCGAGCCAACATAGCCAACCATCAAAACAAATCTTGAAAACTCATACTGCACGTTCAAATTCCAGGACTGCATGTAGGCATTATCGAAGTCATGATCCACATTCTGTGGCGCCAAGCCTGCCGGACCGGCGAGGTTGATGGCGTTGTCCAGACGGACGTCGCTGGTGAAAGTAAGCGGGATCGCTAGCGGAGGATTTCCGCTGGTCGGCGAAACAATGCTGGTCATTGGCTGGTCAACGTAGATCCCGTACCCTCCGCGCAACACCGTCCTGCCGTTAGGGAAGGGTGTCCACGCAAAGCCGACGCGCGGTTGAAGGTTCTTGTTGTTTTCGTGATAGATCTTTTCGATGTTAGTTCCGACGCGCAGCAGCGAAACTGTCTGGGGATCGAAGACGATAAATCGATCGTAACGTTCGCTTGGCGTCATGTTCCACTCATAACGCAGACCTAGCTCCAGCGTAAGGTTCGGGCGAGGTTTGTAATTGTCCTGGACAAAAACCCCCAGTGCTCCTTCAGCGATGCTGCTGGTTTGGTTACCCAGGGTCACACTGAAAGAATTCGCCATCCCGACCAGGAAGGCTGCGACGGTGGGGAAGTTAAAAGAGCCGGTGCCCTGACGGAAATTGTTATTTAGAAACTGCCGGTATTCTCCGCCGAGCTTTAGCGAATGGGTTCCGTGAAGCCAACTCACAGTATCAGCCACGACAAAGGTAGTATCGCCGCGTCCCGAGGGCTGGGTGGCCGGACCGCCAAAATTCAGATCGCCCCCGGCAATGTTGATTTGCGGCAAACCGATGGGTTGATTGATCCCGTTCAGAATTCCGAAATCTGCCGGATTGAGTTGCGCATTCGGCGTGCTCCGTGAAGAAAAGCGATTGAAGCCGGCGCGTGCTTCGTTAACAACGTTCGTGCCAAAGGTGTGCGTTTCGTTCAGGGTAAAAATCTGTCGCAGCGCGCGGCTGGTATGACCAAAACCAGGGATGGTGTTGCCGGTGCGGTTAGGCTCTACGGTTACGGCGTCTTGAACGGCGTGATATCCATGCAGATTGTCACGTTCACTCAAATTGTAGTTGATATCCGTCGTCCATTGATCGACTTTGACCGGCGCGCTCGCTGAGCTGATAAAGCGCGCTGTACCTGCTGAGTCGACGAAATTCGATTTCGGGATCAACCCGACTAACTTCGCGATCACCGGATCCGTTACTTGTGCGCGCTGCGCGTCGCTAAGGACCAGGCTATTTAGGTTCAGTCCCTGACGCTGATGCAAGCCCTCATACGAGAAGAAAAAAAACAGCTTCTGTTTGATGATCGGGGCGCCCAGATTTCCGCCGAACTGATTACGCTTGAAGGGCGCCGGCTGGTTCGAGGTGAATTCGAAAAAGTTGCGCGAGTCAAGCGCGTCGTTGCGAAAGAACTCAAACACTTCACCGTGAAATTCATTAGCCCCGGAACGGGTGGCGATATTAACGATGGCGCCAGAGCTTTGCCCGTATTGGGCGCTGAAGGTTGAGTTGTCGAGTTTGAATTCCTGGATGGTGTTGATTGGCAACTGGAAGCTAATCGAACTGAACGTCAGGTTGTTCAAAGTAATGCCGTTAACCATGTAATTGACGGTTTCCTCACGATTGCCGCCGGTGTTAATGGCCAACGATCCCAGGCCGCGCGCTGGAGACGCCGAGAAAGCTCCCTGTGGAGGTGTAACCGATCCCGGAACCAGCAAGCCCAGATCCAAGAAGTAGCGTCCGTTCAGCGGCGTCTCCTGAATCATCTGTTGATTCACCACGTGACCGATCGCCATAGTTGATTGCTCGATCAAGTCGCGATCTGTCCGCACAGTTACTACCTGCGAAATGTCGCCAAGCTGAAGTTGAAAGTTCTGCGTGATTGTCCTTCCCACTTCAATCTGCGAACTCTCGACTACCTGAGTTTTAAACCCTGGCGCTCTTACCTCAATCCGATACGAGCCCACCGGCAAAGCGGCAATTTGATACCTGCCATCAGCGTCCGTCAGGGCTGCGCGCCTTATTCCGATCTCACGGCTGATCACAGTAATTCCAACTGCAGGAATGATCGCGCCATGCTGATCGGTGACTTGTCCTTCGATAGAGGCTGTGGCTTGCGCGTGGACGGGACGACTGCAGAGCAAGATAACAACCAGCAACGCCGAGGTTGTGATGAGATCAAAAATTACTTTCGGAAGGTGTTTGTGGGGTGTTTTCGGTGGAAGGGGGATGGCCGAATTCGGTTTCAGCCGATTTGGCGACTTCAGGAGAAATGCCAGGGACAGGAGGAACTTGAAAACACAGTTAGAGGTGTACGCCTTCGATCGGCCAAGCAGTTGCCCAAAGGACAAAAGACCTAACGGAGTGCGTGAGGAACGCGACACTTTTCCCATACAGTGTCTCATCACCGCACCTGGAGACAAGGGGTTTGAAAGGGCTCCCCCTTACTTCAGAGTGTCCTCGGCGAAAAACACTTGGGGAGAGGAAGTCGCAAAAAAGAGGTCACGTGACCCAAGCAATTGAGGAGGAGATTATAACTCATACGTACGGTACCTGACATCAGTAATTTTACTGAGCGTGCCGCCAGGGGTTGGTTAAGAGTTCGGCTGGTTAAACCCCGGGGACCGCGCCGCTAAAACGCCTCCCCCACTCCAATCGAAAGGGTGCGCCCATCCCTTCCGAAAGCAACGTCTACGCGATAGTTAATGTGGTTTTTCTTATCGAGGGTGAATCGCAAACCAGCTCCGCCGGCCTGCAAAAGCTGGTCCGAGCGAAAGTCACTCCACCCTCGCCCAACTCCCCCGACCCCGCCAAAAGCTACGAGCCCCAATCGCTTCCGCCATTCGAGGCGATACTCAGCCTGGGTCGCAAACATCCGCCGGTTCTGAAACTGTCCGGTGGTATAGCCGCGCAAGTCGTTGTTGTAGCCAAAGAGGCAAAGGTCGTAGAAGGGAACACTGCCGTTCGCGGAGCAGGCCATGACGCGATAGGCAAGAATCTGACGCGTCGCCATTTCACGAAATCCGTTGTAAGCGATCTTGTAGGTTTGATATTCGCGGCGGCTGCCCCATGCCTGATCAAAGAAGTCACCAGTAAGGTCGAATAGAGAACCCTTCGTCGGATAAAACGTGCTATCGCGCCGGTCGCGTTGGACGTGAACTCCGAGAGCCGCAGACGTGGATTTGATATCAATCGCGGGCACCACGAACCCGCCCGGTGGTGGCGGCCCATCGATACTCGCTGAGAGCCGCCGATACTGAAAGCGAGGACCGACAAAAATATTCTTGCCGATATTCCGCATCCCTTCTCCAAAGAAAATTGTTCCGGACATTTCCAGCGGAACCGAAATGGCGGATCTTCCGGGAATGCGACCGATACCGAAAAAGTCGAGATTGGCGCGGCCTTTGGCCACGGCGAAAGTTGTTTGATATTTGTTCTCTTTGAGATAAAGCCTGCCGCCCAACGCCAGACCGCGCGTCCCGTTACTGGTAAAGACTCCCGCCGCGCCCAACCAGGAAGGCGGCGATTTCTTGTCGTTTTCGTCCAACTTAAACACATAAGCGGTGATCAGTAGCAGCCCCGATCCGAAAGCCGGACTCGAGATAGGAATGGGCGCGACGATGATCGAGCCGCGCTTTTCTTTCTTCGGTTCTGTTTGGGGATCTTTTTCTGTGGCAGCATCACTCGAGGTGTCAGACTTTTGTTCAGTCGTGATGATGTCCGCGGCGGGAGGGGCCGGGCTTTGGCCCCGAGCAATTGAGACTCCGCAAATAGACAGCGCGGCGGCCATGAAAATGATCGAAGTAGCTCGACGAAAATCGCGTCCCATCGTACCGCGAGCGCCGTGAACAGGTTTCTGACTGATGCGTGAGTATTGATTCATTGCCCATTTTTTTGACGCTTGCACAGCGCGGAGGAGAGAGTACAACCCTTACGATTCGCTGTTTTATCAACGCCGGCGGCCGCCACCCCTGAAGCCACCACCACCGCGGCCACCACCGAACCCGCCGCCGCGATAGCTGCCGGCGCTGGAACTGCTGCGGCTTCTGTAGGCGCCCTGATCCCGCATGCGTTGTGCGCCTTCATTGCGTCCGGCGCGATCCCGTTCGAGATTCCTAAACGTCGAACTATCCATCTGGCTCGGCCTATTGACAGATTGGCCGGCCCGTTCACCGCTTGCGGAACTCCCGTCTCTCCGCTCTGTCTGCTGCCTCTGCTCTCTCTGCCTCCCCTGCTCGCTGAGGAATTGGTCGCGCGGGGAAACAACACCATCCGGTTTCTGCACCGAGTTCCAGTTTCCGTTTTCCCACTTGCTCCAGTTGCCGTTCTGATCGCGGCGGTAAGCGTTACCGTCTCTTCCGGCATATACGTTGTCACCTTGTTTGCCGATGAAGCCCTGACCGCGGCGATTAATCATTGCGCCATTCTCGCCGCGAGTTACGCGAGTAGTGTTTCCGGCGCTATTGGTGAAGCGCTTGGTGCTGGCCCAGTCGTCGCCGCGCTTTACCTGGGTCGACCCCCAGCTTCCGTACACACCAGAGCCCTGGCGAGTCTGAGCGTAATTGCCTGTGCGCGGGTTATAAACCTGGGCCCCTCCCCGCACTCCATTGGGACCATACGCGAACGCGCCGCGTGCATAAGTGCCTGTGCTTGGATTGTATCGAGCGCCGAAACCCACGCCGCCGTAGGGACCATAGATTCGTCCGGCGGTTCCGTAGATTCCGGTATACGGGTTGTACCAGGCGCCGTAGCCGTAAGTTCTGAAGTACGGGTAATAGCCTCCGTACCAGTAATAAGGCGGGTAGTACCAGCCGGTCCCCCAAACCGCACAGCCCCAACCGATCATCATTCCGGAGTAGCCGGCCACTGCGGCATAGGTAACCCAGTCGTCATCGTCCTTTTCGATGGTTACATAAGTGACGTCGTATGCCGGCGAGTTAGGTGGAATTTGGTAAATCTCAGCGGGAACATTAGTGGCCAGGGTCCACGTGCCGTTGGGACTGTTTGCCACGAACCAAATGCCCTGGTAACACAAATAAAAGGTATTGCCGAACTTGATGATCTCCTTATCGGTGTTCGCGGCGCGCTGAAGATTTGTCCCCTGAATAACTTCATACTGCGGTTCGCCTTGATAAATCACTTCGGGCGCTTTGATCTCTTTCCTGTTTACGCGGGCGATTTGCGGCACCTGGGCGAGCAGTACTGCCTCAGCAGCTTGTTGCGTTCCCGGCACTGAGGCCAGCACGCGCGAGCGCGGATGCTCGAGCGAGATTTTTCTGAACTCCTCCGGCAGATGCGGAGTTGCGAAGACCCAGTTTCCATTCCAGTTAGGCGCTCTGAACCAGCGGCCGGCTACCAGATAAAAGAGCGGGCCATCGGTTCCCGTGGCGAAGAGATCGCTTTCAGTGTTGCTTACCCAAAGCAGGCTGGTTCCGGGAACAGGAACAAACTTTGGCTGCCCATCAGTGAGAATGAGTTCGGCTGGCTCAGTGCTGAAGTAGACCGTCGGTACCTTAGCCACACGCTGGCCCGGGAGGTTTGCGATCACGTCTTTCCAGTTATCGTCTGACGGCAGGTTTCTGAAACTGTCGGGCAGTTTGTTCGCTTGCGTCCATGGACCCTTCAAGTCGGTGGACATGAGCCATGACGTGTCGTTGCGCAGGTAGTAGATGCCTGTGGGTTGGTGTTGAAAGACGTCCCAGTTGGTGTTGAGTGCAAACTTCAATTCGTTTTCTTTAATCGGGCTCCAAATCGGATCGCCGTCAAAGCTCAGAAGGATCGCCGGCGTCCGGCTGAGAAAGATTTTCGGCGGATCGGCTTTTAAGCCCTCGACGTTTTTGGGAATGATCAGACTCTTGTCCATTTGCGCCAGCACGCGGTCAAGCCCGATCATCCGTTCTTCAGGCGGAATTGTTTTTTCGATTTCACTGACAATCTCGCGAGTCTGGTCTATCGAGAGTGCTTGAAGATTTGCTTCCGTAATTTTAAGCGTCGAAAACTTTACGAGGCGCTGCTCCAGAGCTACGGTGGTGTCGGCTTCGAACTTGATGGTGCCGAGGGTGGGCTTCGTTTCACCCTTGGCCACATAGGAGACAGCCGCGAGGGCGACCATGTGCTTTTGTTCTTCCCAGGTCGCCACCTGCGGCTGAAAGATCACAATTTGCGCTTCGCTCGGCAGACTGTAACCGCGCGGCCAGCCGCCGTCGGTTTGTTGGATTGATGGCCGTCGACTCGCAGACCTTTGCGCAGTTTGCGGATTGGCGACGCTTGCCGCCGGCAGAACTAATGAAAAGATCAGCGGAAGCAAAAAGACTGTTCTTCGCATCGCGAATTCCACCTTCCTGGTGCCACATCGCAACTGATCAAAAAACTTGCCGTGGCGCACGTAGTATTTTGGGGTGATGATAGGCAGACGTCGATCGTCAGGTAACTGTCACTTTTGACAGGAAAACCAGCAGACGTCGCGCTATCGCGCCACACCAATCACCCGATCCAAAATGAGTTTGTAAGGATCTGACGAGACACTGACGCGGCCAAAAAACGGTTTGTCATTGACTGTGATCATGAACAAGACCATGGCCAGGAACCCACTCATCAAAGCTACCAGGATGGCGTGGAGCCTGGGATCCGGAATGTTGTAGAAGTACGCTACGCCAATACTGATAATCGCCCCTACCCAAATGACTGCCCACATAGTGGACGAGAGACCGCTATCGACGGCATCGATGCGCAGGCGGCGGTCCTCAAGCAGTTTGTTATAGCCCCTCAAAGTCTCAGAGTGGAGCGCAACCTGACCCGCATTCGCGGGTTGATACGTATACAGCTTCTCCTGGAATTCATCCAGGATCTTTGTTCCGGCGTCCAACCGCTGACCGTATCCGGCTTCTTGTGCGGGCCACGCCTGCTCGATCACAAAAACTGTGTACTCGCGCACCTTCGATCTCAATTCGGTTCGTGTCGGTTCCGGATAGCCGCTGACATCCCGAAACAGAGCGCTAATCGACGATGCTTCCTTCGAAACCAAATCGGAAGCATTCGAGTGAGTGTTCCACACACCCACGGCGATTAGGCCGACTGTGATGCCATAGAAAACACCGATGGCCTGGACGGTACCGCTGACGGCATCGTTAGCTCCATCATGATAGTGAAGACGCGGGATGATCAGCCGTCTCGTCACAAAGAGTCCGATAATCGAAACTGTTCCGATGATCACCACAAGCACCAGCCCCACATACAAGGGCCGAATCTCATAAAGCCAAATTGGCATAAGCGTGGTCCCCGATTCCTCTAACGGTAGGGCGCCGCCAGAGAGGTGGGAGTGTGATCGCGAAGCTCATCATAACTCCCACCAATGCCCTGTAGGTCACCGGAGTCCGCTAAAGTTTGATCATCCAAATCCGGAAAAGTCCGCTTGGATGAAGTGGCCAACAGCGCCAGCTCTTTCTGCAACACGGGCGCGCGCCGCGCCTGCAAGGTTTCCACCAGGTCTTTTAGCATCGCCCGCAGACGCCGCTGCACTTGAATACTGTCGCGCCCGTATTGTCGAATTTCGGTTGTGCCGAGCATGACGAAATCTTCCCAGTTTGGCGTGCGATAGATCAGGCGAAGTTGACCATTTCGATCTGACTCACGGCCTTCGGCGAGATAACGTTTGCCAACATCGCGCAGGAGGTGATGAATCTGATCGATGGCCAGCACAGCCGTCGTGGGATCGTTTATCGCGGGAGACAGCGCTTTGCTGGCGATGTCCACCAGGATGCGAAACGCGAACAGCGGATCCTGTTCCGGAGTGCGCTCGGCGCCGATCGCTACGGAATTACGCAAGCTATTATCCGGAATAGGACCACAGCGCTTATGAATTCTAAACAGAGGATCTCCGATCGCGATGAACTGGCCCACTTCCGGCACAAGTTCAAGAACACAGTTGGACCGCTGGGCCAGCGCTACCAGTCCTTTCGCATCAAACGCGAGTACCGCTCCATCGGTCGTACTCAGCACAACTTTCGACTGGTCATCGCTCATCGATTTAGTTGGTACAGGCGCAGGGGAATCTTCCTGCAGCAGAGATGGGTAGACTGTTTTAATAACGGCCCGGCCCGAGAGCGCAACCGCGCGGACTGCGGAACTGGGTCGCAGCATCTTGCCCGTCTGGTCGATGAACATAATGAATAGAGCAAGGTTGGCGAGGAAACCGTAGGCGGCGACGTAGGTGGCTATGCGCGGCGCCGAATCGTCAATCCGAGCCAGGACGCTGCACGAAAATGTGAAAGTAAAGAGGAAAAGAGCGAAGGCCAATTTCTGGTAAGGGTTGCGGTATACCATCGCAATAATCCGCGGCGTTAGTTGTGCGCTGGCCAACTGAACCGCAAGCAACACGGCCGACGAAACTAAAATTACGAGGGTGAAGGTCGAACCAGCGACAGTGCTCATCACCGCACGGACAGTTTCAGCACTAACTTCCATCTGCGAGCCGATGGCGTGTTCGTAGCGTGTAAGGAGTGACACTGTGATTAGCGCGACGGGAATGCTCAGGGCCGGCAAAAGCCAAAGCGAATTCCGAATGTACAAGCGAACGCGATATCGCTGAAGCCAATTCATTGGAGTTTTCCTTAATTGACCTTAGGGCCTCGTCGGCAGGTTGGATAACTGTCAGTTTTTACAGGAGGATCAATTTGGAAAAAGAAAAGACTGAACATGCCAGCCTTGCTGCTCATGCTCAGTCTGATGAGACGCCCTTTCGCAACTCCGGATTCGCACCCACACCTAGAAGCGAAACACGCCCCCAAAGAAAGGCCCATGCTGACGGATAGTCAGGAAATTTGGATCATCCTTTAGCTTGTAACGTTGCACTTTGTACCCCCCGACCGCTCCAAAGCTTTTGGTGACGAACACCTTAACTCCTCCCTCCGCGTGAAAGAGATGTTCTCCCTGAAACGCAATTGCCCCCAGATTATGAAACAGGTTGAACTTTGATGTTGGGGTATAGTCGAGATCGTAACCAACCGTCGCCGCGAATTTCGTAATTGAACCGTCCGCCGATCTTGTTCCACTGTTGGTTGTGCCGTTTAGAGCGAGACTGGTTTTGACAAATCCCATATCTACCATTGGGCCAATCCGCAGCTTCTCGTTGCCCCACCGATATGAGTACATCGAGCGGAATGTCTGGAGCTTCAGCGTGCCGTCAAGACTCGCGTTAGCTACGAATGTTTCGCCCCGAAAAGTAAAGCTGCGGGTCAGCGTCGTGCTGCGCTCCCAGTTGGTCGCGAGGTAGTCAGCGACGATCTTATGTTTGCCGTTTGTACTGCGATAGGTGTAGCGCGCCTGCCAGCCAAATTCGTTTTTGAAATCAAAGTCTCTGGCAAAGTCGATGGTTGAACCGGAAGCGGTCGTACCTGAAAAATTTGCTTCGCCCGACGGAATTGAATACGTGGCGTGGACCTCAATTTCGTTTTTCGGCTGGACCGAAGAATGTTGAGCGTGCGCCGGAATTATGAACGCAACCATGATCATACTGAATGTGAGAACCGAAAATTTTCTCATTGTGATCGAGTCCTTCTCAAAAGAAAGAGTCAGTAAATCCGGCACAACTGTAGCGCCGCTAATCCCTATAGGACACTGGCAGTTTTGACAGGCGTTGAAGTGAAGGCGGAAAACTATACTCTGTCCCTGAGGGACAAAATGTTTATGTGCCGAACACACTCCACTAAGCGCATCCTGTAAGTATTGACAGTATCTGCGAGCAGTTCGTTTTTACTAGGATCGCCCAAGCAGGGAAGCATCAGGCCCAGCTCGAAGTTTTATTTGCACTTTCCCGGAGAGAAGAATGAAGCAAACAATAGTAGAGACATTTGTCCTACTGGTTTTGCTGGGGCTGCTTTGTTTCGACGGCGCCGCTCAGCAGAAGAAGAAATCGAAGTTTCAGGAGGTTTACACCGGAACGATCTATTCAATGAATGGGGGCGGTCTTACGACGGGGTTCAACCTGAGTATCAGCGACTACACATCTGACGAGAATGCGCAGCGCTACCTTGCGATTCTGGCCGAAGGTGACCAGGATAACGTTCTCAGCGCTATTAAGGATCTCGAATTAGGCAGAATCTCAGCCACGGGCC
>WNFR01002838.1_pt1 | contig 18132 bp, 15 predicted proteins | sample 5400221 | NCBI WGS metagenome assembly WNFR01 (sample SAMN13153357, study PRJNA577476) | soil metagenome | isolation source: 40 cm soil under Madrone tree | place: USA:California | collected 2016-06-14
AATCTAAAGACGCTCCAATCCCTAAAGCGGTTCCAAGTTTTTCCGTATCCATCTAAGAATTTAGGTCAGATGACCGTGAAGCGCGACGTTTGATGCTGGCTGACCGGTCGAGGTTTGCAGACGGCATCGTCGCCAGACATCTTTTTTGTCAAGATTGTGTCAAGAAAGAAAGACCAGGTCGCCGGCGCTTAGTCTATTGCATTCGGCGCTCTCTCCTGGTACGTGAAAGAATGCGGGCTATTTCATTAAGTCCGGCAGTGTTCGGGTGGTCCTTTCTTGCCATCGAGATAGACCTCTGTCCCAACAGCACGTACGCGTCCAGGGCTTGAGGCAGGTTGGCGGCCTTGAGTGCGGCGAGGTGCATTTGCACGGTCGATACGTCGCCGCGCCTGAAGGTTCCGGTCAAAGCCCGCGCGGGATCCTGAATTGCGAGATTTGCCACCGTGCTTTTAACGAGCGGCAAAAGTACCTTTTGCGCCTGCCTTGGGCTGAGGGAGTCCGCTTGTTGTTTCCCAATCGGATTCGTTCTGACGCAAATATCTCAGACAATAGCTTAGCTACCGTTGCGATAACGTCGTCCGGCGTTGCTATCAGAACCAGAGAGCAGCGATTGAGGTGCTCGATCTGACCTGGAGTTAGCCTACTTAACTGAAGCGCGGAAAGGGCCAGAGTCTTTGGGCCGAAAATTTTCGCGGCGCGCCGTGCCGACGAAGGTCGTCTGGCGGCGACAACCTCGATTTCGTAACCGGCTGACTTGAGAGCCAGGCCCAGAGCCGTGCCCAGACGGCCCGCGCCAATGATCGCCACGCCGGATCTTTTAGCCGGCCTCGGCGTTCGTAATCGAGCACGGGAGCGGCGACGTGTTCCCGGTGAAATTTTGGTGGTCCGTCGCATCCAGCTTATGACGATGCAGCCTGTGCTGAGAGGTCGGACTCTAACACGCAGTCCGATTCGCACGCAATTACATAGGTTTTTGACTTGCGTTGGTCTATAATGCCGGTCGAAGTGAACAGCCGGTCGACGAAAATTTGGGATCGCAGGCTTCAAACTTCAGCGCAACCTCGACGGTGAAGACAGCATCCAAGCGGTGCGTTAACGAATGCAGTGCCGGTGCCTCGGGTGCTGCCCCCGAAGAAAAGCAAAGCGGCCGTTCGCGAAATTGCACGGCCACCGGAAGATTGAGCCCGGTCTTTCTCTCCCGGCGTCGGAAGTTGGAGGTTTAAATGAAAGTTCGCTTCTCTCGCGCCGCCACCGCCATCGGCTTAGGAATTAGTCTGTGGGTTAGCAGCGTTGCCGCACTAGCTGCGCCGCAGCAAACAAAGGATCAAACGCCAGGACAAAATCAATCGGCAACACCGCAGACTGGCCAGCAAGCCCCATCCAAAGATACACAAGCTTCATCCAAAGATACGAAGGCCCCTCAACAACAGGCCTCGAACAAGACACTGTCGACTAACGATGACCCGAACATGATCGGGAAGCGCAATATCAATAAAGGTCTCTGGGGCAAACTCGCGGCTGGAACCGACAAGGAAGTGAAGGCAGGTCGGATGCTGGCAGCGGAAGTCGATAAAGAGGCAAAGTTCATTGATGATCCGATTATTACCGAATATGTGAATCGGGTGGGCCAGAATATAGTTCTCCACTCAGACGCGAAGATTCCCTTTACGATTAAAGTGATCGATTCGGACGAAGTGAACGCTTTTGCTTTGCCTGGCGGGTTCTTCTACGTAAATAAGGGATTGGTTCTGGCGGCCGACAACGAGGCTGAGCTGGCCGGCGTTATGGCCCATGAGATTGCCCACGTCTGTGCGCGCCACGCCATGGAGAACGAAAGAAAGATGGAGGTTCTCGACTATGGCCTGCTGGCCGGAATGATTCTGGGCGGTGGCATAATTGGAAACGTTCTCTATAACGGTGGCGGAATGATCGAGGCAATGGCCTTCCTGAAGTTCAGCCGCGGAGCGGAAGAAGAAGCGGACAGGTTGGGTATTCAGTATATGTGGGCCGCGGGTTACGATCCGAATGCCATGGCCACTATGTTTGAAAAGCTGGAAGCCAAGAACAAGAAAAAGCCCGGCACTATTTCGAAAATGTTTGCTACCCATCCGGCGCCGCCGGAGCGCCGGGCAGCCGCGATCGCCCTGGCCGCGCGCTTCCCGGAGCGTGACGAATACGTCATTAGCTCTTCAGAATTTCAGCGAGTGAAAAACCGTCTCTTGAGACTGTCGAATGCGCGCGCGTCGTCCAGTGGAGCGATTGGCGGATCCGACGACGGGACACCCGGACGTCCAACATTGAAACGCCGGCAGCCGACGCCAGATGATTCGACGACCACGCCGGATAGCACCGCGAAACCGGATAGCACTAAGCCGTCTGCGCCTTCGCTGAAACGCGGACCGGAGCCGCAACCGACGCCGACTCCACAACCGTGAGACGGCGTGGGAAAGCTCAAGCGGAACTTTCAACTAGAAAGGCTCTCAAGCAGACTTGCTTGAGAGCCTTTTTGCTGGCGCCGTGGACCTCCCGCTCAAAGCGCACCGGCGCTCTCGGGATCGGGGCACGAGCTCAAACGCAGCCGAGGCTTCAACCCATTCTCGTCCTTGCTGACGCGCTACCGTTCGTGGTATCGAACCGCCGTAGGCGGTGCGGGGCCAGCCTTCGCAGGTTCTTTCCGCCATATCACACCTCTGAAGAAAGCGCGGAAGTATCCGTACATGGAAAACATTGAAGAGATCACCACGACCCAAAGCAGCGCCCGGCCGGCCGTGTACAGTAACACCTGCCAATCAGCCCAACTCGTGCGGACGGGTCCGGTAAGATGCGACCAGGCGAGGCGCAGTTCAGGCACCGTCCAAAACTGAATCGCCGGAAAAGGCCTGCCAAAATTTGAAACGTGCGGCGATCCGCCCGCGGGCGAGATGGAGAGGATGAGCAGGCCTACGGTGACTACCTGCGCGACCATCTTGAACTTGCCCATGCGCGAAGCCGAGATTATTACTCCCTCAGTCGCAGCAATTGACCGCAGGCCGGTGACCGCAAATTCGCGCCCCACGATGATGACCACCGCCCAGGCCGGCGCCAGTTGATGTTCGACGAGCGAAATCAGAGCCGCCGAAATTAAGAGCTTATCGGCAATCGGATCCAGTAACTTACCCAGCTTTGAAACCTGCTGGCGGCTGCGCGCAATCTTGCCGTCAAAGTAGTCAGTCAACGCGGCAATCACGAAAATCGATACGCCCAGGAGATAACTAGGCACGCCCAGCCAGTTTTCAGACACCGGGGTCAAGAGCACTACGACCAGCAGCGGCACGATAAATATTCGTGAAAGTGTCAGCGCGTTAGGTAAATTCACTCAAGAAACTCCGCATCACAATTAGAGGGACTCGTATCGCAGTCTAGGTTTCGTTGTTTTGAGTGTCAAGACCGGGAACTCCACTGCTTGCTCACGTGGGATGTAGTCGCTAGAATACCAGGTTCTGCGTCACTCGAAATTCTTCTCTGTGTCGGCAGTGCTTCGGTTCAAGGCCTATGGCAATTGATCGCATCACCGTTCGGGGCGCCCGGCAACACAACCTCAAGAACATCGACGTTGATATTCCGCGGGACAAGTTGACCGTTATCACCGGCCTTTCGGGTTCGGGTAAATCATCCCTGGCGTTCGATACTATCTATGCTGAAGGCCAGAGGCGATATGTGGAATCGCTGTCGGCTTACGCCCGCCAATTTCTCGACCAACTGGAAAAGCCAGACGTCGATTCAGTCGAAGGTTTGTCTCCCGCGATCTCAATTGAGCAAAAGACGGTCGCACGTAGTCCACGATCCACGATAGGCACGGTCACAGAGATTTACGATTATCTGCGCCTGCTTTTTTCGTCGATTGGGTTACCGCATTGTTACCAGTGCGGTGCGGCGATCACTCGACAAAGCGTCGATCAGATTTTGCAGGACGTACTCTCGCTGCCGGGAGGTGAGCGAGTAATGATTCTGGCGCCGATTGTCCGGGGCCGCAAAGGAGAATTCAGGAAAGAGCTGGCTAAACTCGCCAGTGATGGCTTCATTCGCGCGCGCGTCGATGGCGAGCTCCGTTCGCTGGATGAAGAAATACGTCTCGATAAGCGCCGCAACCACTCGATCGAAGCCGTAGTCGATCGTCTCTTAATCAAGGGCGGAATCAACGAACGGCTCGGCGAATCAATCCGGACGGCCTTGAAACTTACGAACGGGGCCGTGCTGGTTTCCGTGATCGACGGCGAAGAGAAACTGTATTCAGAGAAGATGGCGTGCGTGAATTGCGGCGTCAACGTGCCGCCGCTTGAGCCTCGCTCGTTCTCGTTCAACTCGGCGTACGGCGCCTGCAAGCATTGTCATGGTCTCGGCACGGTCCTCGAGATCGATCCGGGCAAACTTGTGCCGAACACAGCTGAGCCGGCGGAAAGAACTCCTTTCTTCGGTCCGGCGGACAAGGCCGGCTCGGCTTATCTCCGCAGCGCTTTGATTGCGGTTTTGGAACACTTCAAAGTGGATCTCAGGACAACATTTCGGGATCTTCCAAATGAAGTTCGCGCAGCATTCTTTAACGGGCTCTCGGCCCAACTAAAGTTCAGGCAGGGTCTGTATTCGTATAAGAGCTACTGGGAAGGTGCTCTGCCATGGCTAGGCGAACGTTTGAATAGTCCGCCGTCGGAAAAAGTGCGGGTGGCCCTGGAAGAAATGGTTTCGCCATCTGTCTGTCGTGCCTGTGAGGGCCGCCGGCTGCGGTCCGACTCTCTGGCCGTGCGCGTCGGCGGTCGCGGCATCGCAGACTACACGTCGATGACGATCGACGATGCGATCAAGGCCTTCGATCAAGTCAGGCTCGGCGACAGGGAAGAGAAGATCGCGGGACTGGTTTTGCGGGAAATTAAGTCACGTCTTCGCTTTCTCGAGACTGTCGGCCTGGGTTACTTGACGCTGGATCGTCCCTCGGCAACATTGTCTGGCGGTGAAGGGCAGAGAATCCGGCTGGCGACACAGATAGGATCGCAACTGCGCGGGGTGCTCTACGTCCTGGACGAGCCTTCAATTGGTTTGCACCCGCGGGACAATCGTCGCCTGCTCGATACACTGACCGCCTTGCGCGATCTCGGAAACACGGTGCTGGTGGTTGAACATGACGAGGAAACGATTCGGCGAGCCGACTATGTAGTGGACCTGGGACCCGGCGCTGGTACGCACGGCGGTATGGTCGTGGCGTTGGGAACGCCGACCGATGTTGCTAACAACGCGGAATCAATAACCGGGCTTTACATCAGCGGCAAGCGGAAAATTCCTGTGCCCATCGAGCGTCGTTCCCCTAACGGAAAATCGATTACGGTTCGCGGCGCGCGCCACAACAACCTGAAAGAGTTGGACGTGTCTTTTCCGCTGGGATTGCTAACTGTGGTGACCGGCGTATCCGGCTCGGGAAAATCGACGCTGGTCGCAGACATTCTTTATCCGGCGCTGGCCCGGAATCTCTACGATTCGCTGCCGGAGCCGGGAGCCCACCAGTCAATTGAGGGACTCCAGCACGTCGACAAGGTGATCGAGATCGACCAGTCGCCGATCGGCCGTACGCCGAGATCGAATCCCGCGACCTACACCGGTTTGTTTACGCCGATTCGCGAGCTTTATGCGATGCTGCCCGAGTCGCGTGAGCGGGGCTACAAGCCCGGGCGTTTTTCGTTCAACGTCAAAGGCGGCCGCTGTGAAGCCTGCGAAGGCGAAGGTCTCAAACGAATCGAGATGAATTTCCTTCCCGACGTTTATGTGCTGTGCGATGTGTGCCGCGGCGCTCGTTACAATCGCGAGACACTGGCGGTCAGGTATAAAGGCAAATCCATCGCGGAACTGCTGGACGCGACTGTGGAAGAGGCCTTGCCGCTGCTGGAAAACATTCCGCAGATTAAGCCGAAGCTGCAGACGCTGCTGGACGTCGGACTGGGCTATATTAAACTCGGTCAGTCAGCGACGACGCTTTCCGGCGGCGAGGCGCAGCGAATTAAGCTGGCCAAAGAACTTTCCAAGCGAGCGACCGGACGAACGATTTACATTCTCGATGAGCCAACCACCGGGCTCCACTTCGCCGACGTCCACAAGTTGCTTGACGTGCTTCAGCGTCTGGTGAGTCTTGGCAACACAGTCATCGTCATCGAGCACAACCTCGACGTCATAAAGAGCGCCGATTTCATTATTGACCTGGGGCCCGAAGGCGGCGCGCATGGTGGTCGAATCGTCGCCAGCGGCACGCCTGAAGAAGTTGCGGCCGTGCGCCGCTCGCATACGGGGCAGGTGCTGAAGCCTTTGCTGAACGGAAAACGCAACGGTGCGAAAAAGGCAGAACGCTCAGCTCGCGAGATTCCGGGCACAGAATCAAAGAAAGTCGCGTGATGTCGTCATCGGACACGTTAGCAACTGGGTAAACTTCGACCGAAGTCGACCGTCGCGCGTGGTATAATCTGCTCGTTCAATGAAAGACGAATTAAAACAGAGCGCCACGCCGGAGCCGCAGATAGACCGTTCAGCGTTTTCCGTATTCACTTCCTTTGCAGACGCAGACGCGGCCGACAAAGCTTACTGGCTCTCACGCACGCCCGACGAACGCGTGCGCTACATGGAGTATCTACGCCGAATCAACTATGGACCTCGAGCTAGCGAACGACTACAAAGAGTTCTTGAGATTGTTACGCGCCCACGAGGTTGAATATCTCCTTATTGGTGGCTGGGCAGTTGGATACCACGGCCACCCGCGTGCTACTTATGATCTTGATGTCTGGATCGGGATCTCGCCCGCCAACGCTGACCGGCTGGTGAAGGCTTTAGCCGAATTCGGTTTTGACGGTACCGAACTGTCTCCGAACCTGTTTCTTCAACCCGATAAGATCGTTCGAATGGGAGTCGAGCCGGTGCGAATTGAGATTATGACCTCGATATCGGGTGTGGAGTTCGCCGAGTGCTACAGTGAAAGACTCGAGACTGTACTGAATGACATCCCGGTAGATCTGATTAATCTGCGCGACTTGAAGATTAACAAAGAGGCGAGTGGACGGCTCAAGCATCTTGCGGACTTAGAGCAACTTTCCTAAAAACAATTGTGACAAATCGCATCGCAGCCATAGTCGCCGACAGTCTCGACGTGAAGCGTCTCTTTTTCGACGCGCACGCCGCTGACGTTCAGCGGGCTGCACGGATGATTGCGGATGCTTTTAGAGCCAACGGGAAGCTTTTGGTGTTCGGCAATGGCGGATCGTCGGCTGACGCACAACATATCGCCGGCGAGATGGTTAATAGGTTCCTTCAGGATCGCAGAGCGCTACCAGCTATCGCGCTGACGACCGATGGCGGTGTGCTGACCTGCATCGCCAACGACACCGGCTTCGAAAACATTTTTGCCAGGCAGGTCGAGGCCCTGGGAGTGAGAGGTGATGCGTGTCTCGCCATCTCGACCTCGGGACAGTCCCCGAATGTAGCGTTAGCATGTGAGCAAGCGCATAAGCAGGGAGTGACTGTCATAGGCTTGCTGGGGCGGGACGGCGGGCGGATGGCCGCGCTTTGTGATCTCGCGCTGATTGTGCCCAGCGATGACACCCAACGGATCCAGGAGACGCACAATTTGATCGGCCATATTATCTGCGAGCTGGTCGAAGCCGACTTGTTTCCGGCGTAAGACTCCTCGTGCACGGAATGTGTGTCAGCACCGCGCGCGTCAACAAGAGTGTCGAAAAATTGAGTGCACTCCGCAAGCAAGACGCCTACGCTTGAGCTAATGTCCATTTACGAAGATCTTAAGCCGATCAATCTGGATGCAGTCAGCACTTATCCCCTCGCTTCACGCCAGAGCAAAGTGACGGTCGCAGACTTTGCCACGCCGGTAACGGAAAGCTCCTCGCTAAGCGATTACCTGGCCTCGCTGCCTAATATTCTGGCGGTGCAAACCCTCCGCAATCTCGCCACGCACGTACGACGTGCGCGTAAATTGCAGAAGCCGATCATTTGGGGCATTGGTGGCCACGTAATCAAAACCGGTCTGGGGCCGATCATCATTGACTTGATGCGGCGGGGCTTTGTGACTGCTATTGCTGCCAACGGTTCCGTACTGGTCCACGACGCCGAGATCGCAATCGTGGGTTCTACCTCCGAAGATGTTGATGCCACTCTGGGAGCCGGCGGCTTTGGCGGTGCTGAGGAGACGGGAAACCTGCTGAACCGCGCCGCGCGTGATGGCGCGAATGAGGGGATCGGTTTAGGCGAAGCGGTTGGTCGTGCTTTGCTCGCCCTTAAGCCGAAGCATCAGGATGGTTCACTTCTTTGTGCAGCGTATGAAGGGCACCTTCCGTTCACTGTTCATGTAGCCATTGGCGGTGACATCGCTCATTTTCACCCAGGCGCGGACGGAGCAGCCCTGGGTGCAACGTCACACACTGATTTTCGTCTGTTGGCGGAGTTGGTGCGGCGGATGGATGGTGGCGGAGTCTATCTCAATATCGGCTCAGCCGTAACTTTGCCCGAGGTGTTTTTGAAATGCGTTACCCTGGTGCGTAATCTCGACTATCAACTCAAAGACATAACAACTGCTAACTTCGATTTCATTCAGTCCTACCGTCCGCTTACCAATGTCGTGCGGCGACCAACGGCGGATAACGCCGGTCGGGGCTATGCCATCACCGGTCATCATGAATTAACCATACCCTTGTTGGCGGCTGAACTCATATGTGGAAGGGAAGCAGGATAGCTTCGCCAGGCATGCTTGCGGCCACCTTCAAGGAGACACTAGCCGGCCGCCGATGCTGAAAACCGAACCGCGCTAAGCATAGTCATCTGCCGAGCAGGATCAGAACAGATTCGCTGATCAACTTTAGTCCCGCCAAAACCAGCACGACGGATAAAAATTTTCGGATGCCGGAAATCGGCAGTAGACGCGTGCCTAATTCTGTCCCAATCCAGCCGCCCACCAGAGCGGCGGGCGCCCAGTAGATCAGATCACCAGACAAGTACGTAATCGCCGGAATGTGGCCGAGCAGTCCGGCGATTGAATTGACCAGAATAAATGCGGCCGAGACCCCGGAAGTTTCTTTGGTCTTTGCCCAATGCATCAGCAGCAAAACCGGGCTCAGAAAAATTCCACCCCCGACTCCAGTCAGTCCTGACAGCAGACCAATAACCGCGCCCACGATCAGCGCAATCCAGATAGGAACCAACGAGGTCGTTTTGGTATCCCCGATGTCAGCGCTCCAGAACAAGCGTGCGGCACTGTAAAGCAGCACGACTCCGACGATTGATTTGTAAACCGAAACCGGCAGGGTGAGACTTCCACCGATGTAAGCAGCCGGAATTGAGGTTATAGCGAAGGGCCAAAATGTCCGCCAGGAAAAGAATCCCGCGCGAGAAAAGCGAACGGTTCCGATTAACGCAACGATGATGTTGAGCGTTAAGGCCGTGGGCTTCATTACCATTGGGGCCATGCCAAACAGTGCCATTGCCGCAATGTAACCTGACGCGCCTGCATGCCCCACCGTGGAATAGAGCAATGCGATTATGAAAATCAGAATCGCGAGCAGCACCACTATGATCGTGCTTACTTCCATAGAACCTCAGCCAGATGTTTTGGTAAATGACCGCGAGGATAAAAGCACAACGCCAGTCGATGGTGCAACCGGCGAGCTTTGGCTGCACCTCACCCCGAGTTATACTCTCAATTCCCCCGCTTTAGAATAATCAATCCCGGTCGAAGGAATGAAAGAGTTCGAAAGATTGGCCTATGGAAGCCGCTACACTGGAACATTTTAAACAGCTCTTGTTGGCCGAGTTGCGTCGCCACGCTCAGAACGTCAGCGATGATCAGGCAGCCGCCCTTGATGCGGCAGGCGACGACGCGAAAGAGAGTGCCGATTTTGCTTTGCGCGACGGATTGGAAGGGATGGCACTAAAACTCGGCGACCAGGAATCACAGATGGTAGCCGACATCGATCAGGCATTGTTGCGAATCGAGGAAGGTTCATACGGAACCTGCGCGCGTTGCGGACGTCCGGTTGACGAGCGGCGCCTCGAAGCGATGCCGACCGCTCGTTATGACGCTGAGTGTCAGACCGCGATTGAATCAAAGAAAGGCCTGAACGCGCGTCCCACCCTCTAAACTTGTTTCTTAAAGATTGCGCCTGACTGATTCATGACAAATTATCTGTCCCTGCCCATAGGTGAAGGCGCCCCCGACGAGATTAACGCGGTCATCGAGATTCCGAGAGGGCAGACTAACAAATACGAATACGACAATGCGCTGCACGTCTTCCGGCTCGACCGCAATCTCTATTCACCGGTCCACTATCCTGGTGATTATGGCTTCATCCCCAGTACGCTAAGCAATGACGAAGATCCGCTTGATGTCCTGGTGCTGGTTGATGCGCCGAGCTTCACCGGGTGTGTGATGACGGTCCGGCCCGTAGGATTTCTCGAAATGGTTGATCAGGGACAGGGAGACGAAAAGGTGCTGGCGGTCGGTACGAACAATCCGATCTTTAAGGACGTGCGTGACTATGAAGATCTCTATCCCCACCTCCTCCGAGAGATCGAACACTTCTTCACGATTTACAAGGAGCTGGAAGCCAAGACGACACGCATCACGGGGTGGCATGCCGCGACCGAGGCGCAAGAGTTAATCAGCGAATGCCAGGCGAGTTATGCGAGGAAGGCCAAAGAGTGATCCACGATACTGGTTCATGACTCAAGCGGAAGAAGTTTGCGAGATGCTTAGATGATTTCGTGGATCGTAGATCTCAGACAGTTTGGGCGAGCGATCTCTTACGGTAATCTTCGCCTTCGATCTCTACGGTCTTGCACATTTCGTAGAGCCGTGAACGCAATGCCACGCCAATCCGATCTTCCAGGAGTTCAGTAGGATCCTTTTCAGTCTTACTTTTATCGGAATAGTTAGTGGTGAAGATCGTCAGTCGCTTATCGTTATAGCGCGTGTTGATGATTTGCATCATGGTGTCGCGCACCCAGTCCGTCGGTTTCGACGCGCCCAGTTCATCCAACACCAGGACATCTGCTTCAAAGACCGGCCCGAGCACCCCCAGTTCCGAAGTCTGGGAAACCGGATTGTAGGAATCCTGGATTCGTCGTAATAGCGCGCCAAATTGGTAGAACAAACCACGCACTTGATAGCGCTCAATCAATTCGCGCAAAAGGGCAACCGCCAGATGAGTTTTGCCAACGCCAACCGCCCCGACGAATAATAGACCTCGTCCGTCAATGACGAGATAGTCGTTAATGATCCGATCGGCCTCAATTTTAGCCACCCATTTGGAATCGGAATCACCCGCGTCGTAACCCTGCAGAGTGCAGTGCTGGTAACGCGCAGGTATACGCGCGGCATGGAACAAGCGCTGACGATGATCCGGTGACTGGCAGCGACAGCGGCGCGCCCCCTCGCCGGCCACGACTTCCATGCCGGTACCAAAGCAGTGCGGACACGAGGCTCCGGCAGCGGGCTCTGAATCGGCGGTGGGTACCTGCGCAGCCTGCTCACTCTTTACCACGTGCAACCGTTTGTTTTTTGGCTTTTCCGAAGGACTCATTTGGTACTCGCTCGAATCGAGGGCGTGATTATAGCATTGCGATGGGGAAACGTAATTAACCGGGACCTTCAGACTTGTTATTTCTAATTGGAGGGCAGGGATCTTCTTTTAGTCATGCAAATCGACGCCTGGCTCGATAGGTTTGCCAGAGATAGCAACCCGAATGACAAAGAAGCCATCGAACGAATCGAGGTTATTCCAAAAGTGTCATACGAGTCGCGCTTAGGCGTGACTGGCCTCTTGCGCAAGGGGCGGTGAACAATTGACACACGATAACACTCGATACCTCCTGTAATTTGCCGCTCGGTGTTGAAAGCATCGAGCGGCTTTTTTATTTCCTCATGCCGCTGGTAAAAACGCTCCAGGGGTGCGATTTCATGTCGTTCAAGAGGCCTTTCATCCACCCGTATTCCGGGTGCTCCCTTAGAAAAGTAGCGGCGCTAAAGTCATAGCCGCAGGGATGCCCCAGCGCTGCCCAGAACTGCATTGTCCCAGCCATGTGACTATCGATGGCTTTAGCCTGCACCGTTCCGCCCGGATAGAATTTGCCCCAATCCCACTCGGGAATGCCCCGCGCGGAACGCTCGACGCAACCACACAAGCTGCGCTCGTTTGCTCCTTCCTGCTGCTCGAACGAGTCGAACGTGTCGCCCTCCATTCGCTTGACGGTCTCGACGTCAATCGCGCTTTTCGACTGCTCAACCATTTGTTCCCAGCGCGCCTTTCTGGCCAGTGGAGAACTTTGACGGTTACCAAAGTCAAAGTTGGTTTCCAGTCGCGCCAGCTTCGGATCGACGGGAAAGTTCGAGCCCACTAAATACCCGTCCCTCGTGCGGCGCACGCTGTGCTCTTTCAGCCCCAGCTCAAAGACAGCAATCTCTCCTGTTTTGTTGTCGCCGAGCAGCCAATCGTTCGCGTAACCTCCGTTGTTACCATCCAACATGATTCGGACATAGTCATCAATCGAGTCACTGTATTGCAGCGCTTTGCGAGCGCGATAGAACTCTGGAGAGCCCGCCGGATCAAACGAAGTAAAGCCAGTAATCGTGGTTTCTGTGATCATCAGGCCCGCAGAGTTAATCCCAAAGTCGTCATCGCTGGTGATTACGCCCGGCAGGCCGTCCATCAGAATGCGATGGCCGCGGATTGGTTTGATATCAAAAATGATGTTCCAGCGCTCGCCCACAATGTAATTTGTCCAGGTGTTGTGGCCCATCACAATGCGATGATCTTTCGTGTAACTCCCGGTCGCGATTACCGCGCTGCAGTTGCCGGGGGCATGCGTGGTCGGCAGGCGGCCCTGTTGCTTATCCAGCCATGGCAGGTAGTAGTAGGGAAGTTCCTCGAGTGCGTTTAGCGCAACAATGTCCTAGCGATCTGCCTTGACTCCGCTATCGTTCAGTCCTTTTACGATGCCGTCGATCTCGCGTTGGAACTCTGAATCGATTTTCGACCATAGAACGTCGCGTGAGGCCGTGCGATAGAACTCCCAATCACGTTTTGTTTCATGATTCAGGAAGGGTTTCAGCACCCGCAGCAGATCCTCAGTCTCTTTGGCCAGGAGCTTTCCATGCTGATAGCCTATTTGTTCCGGCGCGCCTTCCAGATGGACATAGATCCATCCGTTGCGCTCGAAACGGTAACTTCCTTTGAGACGGTCGTTTTCCGTGATACTGGGTTTCCATTGCCCAAACCTGAACTGGCTGCCACACAGGAAAGTCAGACCGAGCAGCAGCGCCTGGAAGAGTTTTAGTTTCATCGCTGAACCAATCCTTCATTCGTTTGAGGTCGATGGGCGCGGGCTCAGACGAGCCTGCCAAAGTAGAGCAAAGGTCTGTTCGAGTTTCCTATTCTATGCATCTTTCTGTTAAGAGATAGGTGGATTTTTAACTAAGCTTAATCTACACAGTAACTTGCTGTTGTTCCAGTAGTTTAAGAAACTCTGAAATAACTCCCCTGTTGTCCCGCTACTACCGCCTGTCCCGTAAAAGGCCGCAAGAAGTCCGCAACGCCGTTGGTGTGCTGTCCCCCAAGTTTACGGCTTTTTTCACCGGGGTGGAAGAGGCTTTGCAGAGGCTTTGGAACAGATCTATCGCGACAGCTCCGTTATTATGTGTGCACTGTGTTCCACGTCAGGTTGGTAGTGTGATGCCTCAGAACTTCGATTGATTAATCAACAGGCAATTATCGAGTTTTCTTAAAACGTTATGAGGGGGCTGAGCGCGACTCGCGTGTGGGGTTTCAGACCCGATTGATTTCCAGATTAGCTGCGATTCAGCGATTTGAATAATCAACGTTTCCGAACTCCCGGCCAAGGCGCGCAATTGATCTTGCGGTTACGCAACTCAAGATACTTTTCTCTTTCACCCCCCATCACTGTGACTCTCCGCGTAGATCTCCAGATTGATCTTCTCTTTGTCACTGAACTTCGGATCCCGATCTTTCGTTTCGGCGGCCAAGTCTTTCGCGGCTTCGTGGTAGTCCGAATACCCTTTCAAAGTCATTGACGAGCCGACCGTGATGTTTTCGTGCCGCGAGGTTCACCCACCTCGGCTGGGAGCGCAAGATGCGAGATGATCACATTATCACAACCTGATGCGCAGGATGTTGCAATCTTTGTAACTCTCGCAAAACTGGATTTTGGAGATTGACAACTGATCGAAGCTGGTGTATCATCCCGAATCTCCCTGGACGACTTTGTTTCTTTGCTAACGACGAAATGGGCTTTGTTCTTTAGCTAGGGTCCCTACGAATCGCCTTAGAGTAATGCCTACTATCTTCCGAATTAAGAAACAGCACTAAGAGCACTACTCATAAGTAGATTGTGGAAACTCCTCGCTGTGCTTGGATTCACGGTTTAACTCAAGTGAGGGAACTGGGGCCTCATAGTACCCTGCAGGTACCATGAAGCCCCCCATACAAACAACCACAAGCCGCATTTCTGCGCCCGTAGATGCATTGTTAGGTACACTCATCTTAGCGCAAACTGCGGTACGAACTCAAGGCATCTCTTTTAGGAGCTTTGTTTTATGTTGCCTGTACCCGGTTTGAAATTCTCGCTGCTTTTCAGGACATCAAACCCGGCTTCTGCGGATTCGACAGACGATCTTACGAACTAATATCGCCTCCGCGAATCTCCTGATTAGCTACTCGTCCCTTTGTCCGTTTGGTCCGATTGAGGATATCTCGAGGTTTTTCCTATGAGTGTTGACGTAGTCCCCAGCGCTCTCCGTTGGTACGTAATTCGCACCGGCGCTAGGCAGGAAGACCGGGCAGTTGACAACTTAAGCGCCTGGGGCGTGGAAACGTTTCTGCCTAAGCTAAGACGTAGTCGGCTTAATCACTTTACCGGCAGGGTGACGCTTGTAGCAGGGCCAGTGTTTCCCCATTACGCCTTCGCTCGCTTTGATGCTACCAAATTTCTGCATGAAGTATCTTACACGAGAGGAGTACACAGCGTGGTCAGTTTCGGCGGGGTGCCGGCTAGAGTCGATGATTCGATTATCGGGCTCATCAAGAGCCAGATAGACGATGATGGATTTGTTCAGATAGGGGACGAATTTCAGGTTGGCGACCGGGTGAGGATCACGGACGGGCCTCTTCGCGACTTTATTGGAGTGTTTGACCATAGAACTAATAACACCCATCGAGTGGCGATACTTCTAACTGCTGTTAGTTGTCAAGCTCGTGTAGTAATTGAGAGTAGGTCTATAGAGAAGATCGACTCCAACGTCCGGTCATAAAGGTTTCGAGCTGTTCACTTGGCTAAGGTCGTCTTTTCACGATTGCGCGCGCCGCAATTGATACGAGGATCAAGGGGACTACCTTGATTGCCACGTGCCACAGCAAACCTGGTTCTAATTATTCCATAGGTCCTCAATCCAGCACATGGGTTGATATGCGGTAGCTTTGTGTAGAGTGCCTTATCTCCAAGAACATGCAAAACGACGACGACAATCGCTAGTTGCTCCCTCTGTCGCAGGATATATGTTAGGGCCCTTCTAGACTGATGCCATCCTGATCGAAGGTGTGTTGACAGTGCAAGAGTGCCTTTCTCTCTTTGTCGTCAAGCACTCCTCTTTCCCAGTTTTTGGCGGGAACGAAAACAAGGACAGTACCTTCTTTGACGCAATAATCGGGAAAGAGTTCATGGACCGGAGAAATGATTAATGAGCGAAGCGCGCACAGCTTCAAAGCCCCAGGCGCGGATCAACTCCACGATTACAGAATTCGCCGGGGGGCTGATCGCATTCTTGTTCATCCTATTGTTGGCGGCGCTTAGCATTTATATACAAAGGCCGCCTGCTCCCGTGCCCGCGAACGCGCCTCGGACGGAGTTTTCTTCCGGTCGCGCGATGCTGCATCTGAGCGTGATTGCTAGAAAACCACATCCCGTCGGGTCTGCCGAGCACGCGCAGGTGCGTGATTACCTTGTCTCTCAACTGAACGCTATGGGAATCCACGCGGAGGTTCAGACTACAACTTCAGTGGACCTGCGGGTCGTGCCTTATCGGGCGGCGACCGTTAATAACATCGTCGCCAGGGTGGCAGGAACCGCCAACAGCAAAGCTCTCATGCTGGTTGGCCATTACGATTCCGTGCCGACAGCACCGGGAGCGAGCGATGACGGCTCCGCTGTCGCGGCGATCTTGGAGACACTGCGCGCGCTGAAAGAGGGCGGGCCTTTGAAAAACGATCTCATTGTTCTCTTTAGTGATGCGGAAGAGGTCGGGCTGCTCGGAGCGAAGGCATTCATGGATGAGCACCCGTGGGCTAAGGATGTCGGGCTGGTGCTCAACTTTGAGGCGCGCGGCAACGGCGGTGCGGCCACGATGTTTGAGACGAGCGGCAGCAATGGTCGGATGATCGAAGAATTTGCCAGAGCAGCTCCATACCCAATAGCCAATTCACTTTCTTATGAAATTTACAAGCTGTTGCCGAACGATACCGATTTGACGATCTTTAAGGGCGACGGTTTGGCGGGACTAAATTTCGCCTTCATTCAAGGCGTAGCTCACTACCACACTGCAGCGGACAATCTTGAAGTCATTGACGAGAGAAGCCTGCAGCATCAAGGCACTTATGCTTTAGGGTTGACGCGTCACTTCGGGAATTTGGACTTGGCAGAGGCCAGAAGTAGCAATGCTGTTTACTTTAACCTATTCGGTTTCACTCTGATTCATTATTCCTCAGTCTGGATTTTACCTTTGATGATTTTAGTGGTGCTGATATTTGTCTGCGTTACCGTTCTGGGATTCAAAAAACATTTGCTGACGCTGGCAGGGATGGCTCTGGGCTTTATAGCCTTTCTGACAAGCATCATATGCTCTGCGGTTGTGGTCTCATTAGTTTGGTGGCTGATTCGCAGATTGCATCCCGGATACAGAGCAATTATTCAAGGCGACACCTACAACAGTGGTCTTTACATGCTCAGTTTTGTGGCGCTTTCGGCCGCGTTAACCTCTGGCCTCTATCTTTTCTTCCGCAAACGTAGTGGTGTAGAGAACCTGACAATGGGCGCGTTAACCTGGTGGCTAGTTCTCATGGTACTGACAAGCCTTTTGTTGCCCGGCGGAAGCTTTCTCTTTACCTGGCCGCTGCTGTGCAGCTTGGCGGCGCTGGGTCTGATCTTTCATGGCCGTGGCAAGGAAGAGAAGCCCGATTCGATAAAGCGCATCGCGGTTTTTTCCATCGGAGCGATACCGGGCGTCGTCATCCTTGCACCGCTAATCTATCTGGTCTTCGTTGGACTGACGCTAGGGATGTCCGGTGCGGTGATGGTTCTGGTTGTGTTACTGGTTGGCTTGCTGATTCCACATCTGAGTTTCATAGCAACTTCTTACAAATGGCTGCTCCCGGGCGCGATGGCGCTGATCAGTATGGGTCTGATATTCATGGGCAGTCTGACATCTGGTTTCGACCGCAATCATCCGCGGCCGGACAATATTTTCTATGGATTAGATGCAGATATGGCGAAGGCTGTCTGGGCCAGCGCGGATGAGGCACCTGACTCCTGGACGCAGCAGTTTTTTACTACGGGCAACACCAGAGGAGTCTTGCCAGAGCTTTTCCCCTTGAGTTCGAGATCATTTTTGCAGGCGCCGGCTCCAGTTGTACAACTTGGCGCTCCCCACCTCGAATTGTTGCATGATGAAACGAATCAAAACGTTCGGACGTTGCGCTTGCGCGTCACCTCACCCCGTCAAGCAGCAGTTGTTTCGTTGACCATAGACCCGAGAACTCCACTGACTGGAAGCGCCGTCAACGGAAAGCAGATTGAAGGGCAAGACGGGCCGGAGCACCTCTGGGCTCTCCGTTATTACGGCCTTCCGCAGCAAGGGATTGAAGTCACACTGATGACCCAATCGTCCACTCCAGTCAACATCAGAGTTGTTGACCAGTCATATGGCCTTCCCGCAATAGAGGGTATTTCGATGCAGCCGCGGCCGGAGAACATGATGCCCTCAATGCTGCCGTATGCCGATTCAACGTTCGTTACCAAGTCTTACAAGTTCTAAATCGCAGAAACAATTAGAGC
>WNFR01003036.1_pt1 | contig 18132 bp, 17 predicted proteins | sample 5400221 | NCBI WGS metagenome assembly WNFR01 (sample SAMN13153357, study PRJNA577476) | soil metagenome | isolation source: 40 cm soil under Madrone tree | place: USA:California | collected 2016-06-14
TGAGCGCGGCGAGGCCGCGCAGCGAGCGATCGCCGGCGAGTGGCGCGGCCACCTGTCGCCAGGCGCTCGCCTTGTGCCGCGGCTTTCCGGAGAGGCCGGCCATCGAGCGGCGGATTCTACGCCAGGGACCCTCCGCCTGTCGCCGTTTCGGCCCCTCGACGGGTGAGTGACCGTTCACTCTGGGCGGGGGCTCACGCCCCGGGGGGTGAACAATCGCTCACCCCAAGGGGCGAAAGTCCCCTTCCTGGGGGACGAAGTGGAAAAAGCATGACCTGGGGCCTATTCATCGCAGTTGACAGGACCTACCTACTTTTGGCCTTATATGTCACGTCATTCCGCTAGGGATTTGCCCAAAAATGGGCAGTATGTTCACGCAAAGCAGGAGGAGAAAATACCGATATGTTTGATCTGGGCCAGCAGGGCGAAATCGCAGTCGCGACCGAGGTGGGTCGGGCCGCCGGTGAGCGCGCGCTCATGCGCGCCGTCCTCGAGGACGCGATCCGTTGCCTGATCGGCGAGGTCGGACCTCGACACCAGCGCGGGGCGCTCGCCGCGGAGGCGCGGCAGTGGATCGAGACCGCCGATCCCCGCTGGCCCTTCTCCTTCGAGAACGTGTGCGATGGTCTCGGGGTCAACGCCGCGAACCTGCGCCGCCGGCTGCTGCGCGATGCGCCCGCGCCGGCGTTGCCCGAGCCGTCCGCGCCGACGTTGGTCGACGCGCGGCAGCCGGGCGGTTGCGGCGTCCGGCCGCGCCGCGAGACGCCGGCGGAGTGCGACATCGTGCAGATGATCCGGGCAGGCCGCCCGCTGCGCGTGGTGGCGCAGACCTTCGGCATCAGCATCTCGAAGGCCTCGATCCTGTCCTGCGGCCTCGCGACGAGGAGATCCGCCGGCTGCGTGCCGAGGGCTGGACGCATCGCGCGCTCGCAGCTCACTTCGAGCTCTCGCGCATCCGCGTCATGCGCATCTGCCAGCGCCTCGCCCAGGCCCCGAGCGAGGGCCGGACCGCGGCCTGAGCCTCGCTAGAGGATCTCGATCATCATCGGACGGCGCCGGCGGAAGGCGTAGAGCGCGGCGGGCCGGTGCGGCCCGCGCCGCACGCCGCCCGCGCCCGCGAGCAGCCCGAGCGAGAGGATCTTCTTGCGGAAGTTGCGCCGGTCGAGCCCGCGCCCGAGGATGGCCTCGTACATCTCCTGCAGCTCGCCGAGGGTGAAACTGGGCGGGAGGAGCGTGTAGACGAGGTTGGTGTACGCGAGCTTGGCACGCAGGCGGCCGAGGGCGCGGCGGACCACGGCACGGTGATCGTAGGCGAGGGGCGGCAGGCGTGCCACCGGGGACCAGGCGGCGTCCGGGAACGGCTCGCGGGCCCGACCCTGGAAGCGGCCGCCGTGCGGGATGAGCGCGAAGTACGCCACCGACACGACCCGGCCATGCGGATCGCGCTCGGGGTGACCGAAGGTGTACAGCTGCTCGACGTAGATGCCGCGCACGCCGGTCTCGGCCGCCAGCAGGCGGCGCGCAGCGCCCTCGAGCGTCTCGTCGGCGTGCACCCGGCCGCCCGGGAGCGCCCAGCGCCCCGCGAACACGCCGCGCCGGAGGCGCACCAGCAGCACCTGCAGCGCGCGGTCGAGGACCGTGAACACCGCCACGTCGACCGCGACCGCCGGCGCCTCGCCGCCGGCCGGGCTCACCCGCCCAGCTCGAGCATGCGCTCGAGCGCGGCCGCCGCCCGCACCCGCACGTCCTCGGGAATGGTGATCTCGGGGGCGAGGGCGCGGAGCGCATCACGCGTCCCCTCGAGGGTGATCATCTTCATGTACTGGCAGAGCTTGCAGCTCTTGTAGAACTTCTTCTCCGGGACCTCGAGCAGCAGGCGGTCCGAGAGCCCGCACTCGGTCACGATCAGGAACTCGCGCGCGGGGCTCTCCTTCGCGTGGCGCACCATGCCGCTCGTCGAGAGCACGGCGTCGGCGAGCGCCAGCACGTCGGCCCGACATTCGGGGTGCGCCAGCACGCGCACGTGCGGCAGCGCCTTCCGCACCGCCGCGATCTGCTCGGGCGTGATCTGGTGGTGGACGTAGCAGTTGCCGTCCCAGGCGATGATCGACTTCCGGGTCTGCGACTGGACGTAGTTGGCGAGGTTCTGGTCCGGGACGAAGAGGATGTGCTGGCTCGGGAGCGCCTCGACGATGCGGACGGCGTTGGAGGAGGTGCAGCACGCGTCGCACTCGGCCTTCACCTCCGCGGTGGTGTTGACGTAGCCGACCACCGCCAGGTCGGGATAGGCGGCGCGCAGCTCGGCCTTGCGCGCGGCCAGGTCCTCGGCCGTCACGCTGTCGGCGAGCGAGCAGCCGGCGCGCAGGTCGGGGAGGAGCACGCGCCGTGCAGGGTTCAGGATCTTGGCCGTCTCCGCCATGAAGTGGACGCCGCAGAAGACGATCGTGTCGGCGTCGACGCGGGTCGCCTGGCGCGCCAGCTCGAGCGAGTCGCCCACGAAGTCGGCCACCGTGAAGATCTCCGGGCGCTGGTAGTTGTGGGCCAGGACGACGGCGTTCCGGGCCCGCTTCAGGGCGTGGATCTCGGCGATCAGGTCGGCCAGCGCGGCGCAGCGCTCTGGGCCGTAGTGCGCATCGCCGAGCGGCGCGAGCAGCGCTTCGAGCTGGTGCCCCGTGGGGGCGAGGGCGGCGGTGGCGGTCATGCGACTCCCCGGTCCGAGTTTGCGTATCCTATACGCATACTCCGGCGTGGCGCGGCCCGTGTCAACGGGGCCGCGCGGCGGTTGCGTGGGCGGGCCGGGCCAGCTAGGGAACCCCGCGACGAGGTGGCATGAGCGGGCTCGACGACACGGCGGCGGCGCTGGCTGCCGCGGGGGCGTACCGGCGGCTCGCCGAGCAGGCGCTCGCCGACCGGCCGCTCGCGCGCGACGACGCGCGCGCGCTGCTCGCGAGCCCGGACGCCGACCTCCCCGCCGTCCTGTGGGCCGCCTTCGCGGCGCGCAGCCGACATTTCGGACGGCGCGTCAAGCTCTGCGTGCTGCAGAACGCGCGCAGCGGCCTCTGCCCCGAGGACTGCGGCTACTGTTCGCAGTCCGCGGTGTCGACGGCCGACATCCGGCGCTACCGCCTCCTGCCCGTCGCCGACCTGGTGGCGGGCGCGCGCCGCGCGGCCGCCACGGGCGCGAGCCGCTACTGTATGGTGACCAGCGCGCGCGGGCCGAGCGCGTCGGACATCGCGCACTTCGCGCGCGCCGCGCGCGCCATCCGCGCCCAGCTCCCCGCGCTCGAGCTGTGCGTCTCGCTCGGCATCATGGAGGAGGGGCAGGCGCGCACGCTCGGCGAGGCGGGCGTCGACTTCGTCAACCACAACCTGAACACGAGCCGCCGCTTCTACCCGGCGATCTGCAGCACGCACACCTACGACGACCGCATGGCGACCGTGCGGGGCAGCTCGCGCGCCGGGCTCGGCGCCTGCTCGGGCGTCATCATCGGCATGGGGGAGACGCACGAGGACCTGATCGATGTCGCGGGCGAGCTGCGCGCGCTCGCCGTCACCTCGCTGCCGGTCAACTTCCTCCACCCGATCGAGGGCACGCCGCTCGGCGAGCGGCCCGCGCCGGGGGCGGCCGATTGCCTGCGCGCGCTGGCGCTCTTCCGGCTCGCCAACCCGCGCGCCGAGATCCGGGCCGCGGGCGGGCGCGAGCGCGCGCTCGGTGCGGCGCAGGGCCTGGCCCTCTTCGCCGCCAACTCCATCTTCGTGGAGGGCTACCTCACCACACCCGGCCAGCGCCACGCGGACGCGCGCGCCATGATCCGCGCGCTCGGCTTCGAGGTGGAAGGCGAGGGGCGCCGCGCCATGGACAGAGCTGGGCAAATGTGATGTGAGGCAGTCGCCCAGGTTCCCGAGGAGCATCCTGAGCAGGGGGTGAGGCATGCAGAATCTGCTCGCGCGGCTCATCCACGCGCGTGAAGAGGACCCGGAGAAGGACAAGGATAAGGACGTCGACGACCTCGAGGACGAGGACCTCGACGACGACGACGACGAGGAGGACTTCGACGACGACGATGATTGGGACGACGACGACGAAGAAGAGAAGGAAGGGGAGGAGGAGGCTCGAGCGGGGAGAGCTACGCCCCCGCCACCGTCATGCGTGCGATCTTGAGCGTCGGCGCCGCGATCGCGTTGCGCGCACGGAGGTCGCTCCCCACCATCTCGATGTCGCGCAGCATGTCGCGTAGGTTCCCCGCGATGGTGAGCTCCTCGACCGGATGGGCGAGCTCGCCGTTCTCGATCCACAGCCCGGCCGCCCCGCGCGAGTAATCGCCGGTCACCGGGTTCACCCCGAAGCCGATCAGCTCGGTCACGTAGAGGCCCGAGCGCACCGAGGCGATGATCGCCTCGGGGCGGTGGGGGCCCGGCTCGAGGACGAAGTTCGTGGGCGCCACACCGGGCGCGTCGCCCACGCTGCGCGCCGCGTGCCCCGTGGTCTTCATCCCGAGGCGGCGCGCGGAGTACGAATCGAGGAGGTAGCTCCGGAGCACGCCGCGCTCGACGATGGTGCGACGGGTCTGCCGCACGCCCTCGCCGTCGAACGGCCGTGACGCCGGGCCGGCGGGCCGGAGCGGATCGTCGACCACGGTGACGGTGTCCGAGGCGACCTGCTCGCCGAGCCGGTCGAGCAGGAACGACATCCGCCGGTAGAGCGCCGAGCCGGCGATGGCTCCCGCCAGGTGGCGGAGCAGGCTCGCCGCGGTCTCGGGGTCGAAGACCACCGGGCACTCGCCGGTGGGCGGGCGGCGCCCGCCGAGGCGGCGGAGCGTGCGGCGCGCGGCCTCGCGCCCGACCTCCGCGGGCGGCTCCAGGCCAGCGAGCTTGCGGTGCGCCGTGTACCACGAGTCGCGCTGCATGGCGCCGTCGCGGGTGGCCACCGGCACGACGGCGAGGCTCGCGGAGGAACCGGCGTAGGCGCCGACGAAGCCCAGGCTCGACGCGTACGCGACCAGCCCGGCGTCGGCGCCGAACTCGGCGCCCTCGGAGTTGGTGATCTCGGGCGCGGCGGCGAGCGCGGCGGCCTCGGCGTCACGGGCCCAGGCGAGCGCCTGCTCGGGCTCGAGCCGCTCGATCGCGGGATCGTGGAGGTCCAGGTCCGGCTGCTCGCCGGCAAGCTCCGCGGGGTCCGGGAGGCCCGCGTGCGGGTCGGGAGCGGTCGCGTGCGCGAGCGCGACCGCATCACGCGCGAGCGCGGCGAGCCCCTCGGGGGAGAAGTCGGCGGTCGACACGATCGCGGTCGCGTCGCCGACGAAGACGCGCAGCCCGGCGCGCCGCTGGCGCGAGCGTTTCAACTTCTCCACCTCGCCCAGGCGGACGCCGACCGCGAGCCCGTCGCCCTCGACCGCCACCGCGTCGGCGGCGCGCGCTCCCGCTGCGTGCGCGCGCGCCACCAGGTCGTGCGCCAGCTCGCGCAGGTCCGTGCCCCCGCGCGCGCTCCCGTCGGTCCCGCTCACGCCTGCGTGCCGCCCACGGTGAGGCCGTCGATGCGCACCGTCGGGAGGCCGACCCCGACCGGCACGGACTGCCCGTCCTTGCCGCAGGTGCCGATGCCCTCGTCGAGCCGCAGGTCCGCGCCCACCCGCGTGATGCGCGTCAGCACGTCGGGCCCGTTGCCGATGAGCGTCGCGCCGCGCACCGGCCGCGTCACCTTGCCGCTCTCGATCAGGTACGCCTCGCTCGCCGAGAAGACGAACTTCCCGCTCGTGATGTCGACCTGCCCGCCGCCGAAGTAGACCGCGTAGAGGCCGCGGTCGACCGAGCGGATGACGTCCTCGGGCGCGTCCTCGCCCGCGAGCATGAAGGTGTTGGTCATGCGCGGCATGGGGAGATGCGCGAAGCTCTCGCGCCGGCCGTTGCCCGTGACCGGCATCTTCATGAGCGCCGCGTTGAGCCGGTCCTGGAGATAGCCGCGCAGGATGCCGCGCTCGATGAGCACCGTGCGCTGGGTGGGCGTGCCCTCGTCGTCGACGTTGAGCGAGCCGCGGCGGTCCGCGATCGTCCCGTCGTCGACCACCGTGCAGAGCTCCGAGGCGACGCGCGAGCCGATGCGGTCGGTGAAGGCGGACACGCGCTTGCGGTTGAAGTCGCCCTCGAGACCGTGGCCGATCGCCTCGTGCAGGAGGACGCCCGGCCAGCCCGGGCCGAGGACGACCGTCATGGTGCCCGCCGGCGCGTCCGCGGCCGTGAGGTTGGTGAGCGCCTGCCGGGCCGCCTCGCGTGCGAAGCGCTCCGCGCGGCCGTCGAGCAGGGTGTCGAACGCAAAGCGCCCGCCGCCCCCGTAGCTGCCCTGCTCGCGCCGGCCGCCGCGCTCCGCGATGCAGGTGACGCTCACGTGCACCAGCGGCCGCACGTCGCCCACCACCGCGCCCGCAGAGGTGACCACGAGGACGACGCGGTGCTCGATGCCGATGCCGGCGAACACGTTGGTGATGCAGGGGTCGACGGCGCGCGCCGCCGCGTCGAGGCGCTGGAGAAGCGCCACCTGGTCCGCGGTGGGCGTGTCGATCGGCGGCCGGGCGACCGGGTAGAGGTCGTGCGCGGCGGCGGCCGCGTGCGTGGCGGGCAGCGCGGTCGCCGCGCCGCGGTCGTCGGCGATCGCCCGGGCCGCGCGCGCCGCCAGCTCGAGACGCTCGAGCGAGACCTCGTCGGAGTGCGCGTAGCCGCTGCGCGCAGCGGCGACCACGCGCACGCCGACGCCCTGGCTCACGCTGCGCGTGGCCTTCTTCACCACGCCCTCCTCGAGCGACGCGGTCTGGTTCACGCGGAACTCGAAGTAGAGGTCGGCCCAGTCGGCGCGCCGTTCGAGCGCCGTGCCGAGGACGCGCTCGAGCGCGCGCTCGGAGAGGCCGAAGCGCTCGTGGAAGAACCGCTCCGGCTTCACCACCTCCATGCGACGACGGTACCAGACGGCTCGCGGCCGCGCCATCGCGCGGGCATCCACCCAACGGCCGATGGACAGCCGGCGGGCCGGGTGACATAAGAAGGATTCACCGCTGCATGGCTACCCTTGCCAGCCGCGGGGCTCTGGCGAGCTTGCTCGGGGCGCTCGATCGCCCGGGGTCGCTCGTCATCCTGCCGCACGACAACCCCGATCCGGACGCGCTCGCGAGCGCGGCGGCGCTGAAGTACATGTTCGCGTCGCTCGCCAGGAAGGAGGCGCAGATCGCCCTCGGCGGCATCGTGGGGCGGGCCGAGAACCGCGCCATGCTCACCTACCTGAACATCACGCTCGTGCCGGTGGGCGAGATGGCGTTCCACGGCAAGACGGCGGTCGTGCTGGTCGACACGCAGCCCGGCCGCATCAACAACTCTCTGCCCGAGGGCATCGTGCCCGCGGCGGTGATCGACCATCACCCGGCGTACGGCGACTACCCCGGGGTTCCGTTCCTCGACCTACGCGACCAGTACGGCGCGACCTCGACCATCGTGACCGAGTACCTGCGCGAGTCGAAGCTCGTGCCCGAGCCGAAGATCGCGACCGCGCTCTTCTACGGCATCTCCGCCGAGACGCAGGACCTGGGGCGCGAGGCGACGGCCGCCGACATCGAGGCGAGCCACTTCCTCTACCCGTACACCAACAAGCGCCGGCTCTCGAAGATCGAGAACGCGCGCGTGCCCCGCGAGTACTTCCGCGTCTTCCGCGAGGCGATCGAGCGCGCCGCGCTCTACGACAAGGTCGTCGTCTCGCTGCTCGGCGAGGTGCAGTACCCCGACATGGTGGCGGAGGTGGCGGACTTCCTTCTCCGCCTGGACCAGGTGGAGTGGGCGGCGGCAATCGGCATCTTCGGGACCTGCCTGCACTGCTCGGTCCGCACCATCGACCGCGAGGTGAACGCCGGCGATCTCCTGCAGCGCGTGCTCGGCAGCCGCTCGGCCGGCGGCCACGACATGATCGCGGGCGGCCGCCTGCGCGTCGGCGAGGACCCCGCGGCGCGCGAGCGCGCGGCGGCCATGGTGCGCGACCGGCTCCTCGGCGCGCTCGGCGTCGATCCGGCGATCGGACAGCCGCTGGTGGGCTGAGTCGGTTGCGGCGGCGGCGTCGCACGGGCAGGATGCGCCCGTGCCGTCCGCCATCGACATCATCAAGCGCCGCCTGAAGGAGGAGCGCGTCCCCGACGCTCCCGACGAGATCGGCGAGAAGAAGAAGCGGCCGCGCGAGGTCGCGTTCATGGACGTGAACCTCTGCTGGCCGTGCGGCAAGTGCCCCGAGTTCTGCCCCGTGCAGTGCATCGAGTACCTGGCGCCGGGCACGCTGCCCGGCCGCGGCCAGCAGCCCGTCCAGGACCGCTTCCAGGAGTGCATCGGCTGCTACATCTGCGTCGAGGTGTGCGCGCTCCTGACCGACTACGACGCCATCCGCATGTACGACGTCGACCTCGTCGAGCAGCTCCTCGGCGTCGAGATCGGCGACCGGAAGCCCGATGACTACCTTCCGGCGCAAGCCTACGAGGAGTACTTCTCCGAGGGCGGCCCCCCGAGCGTGCGCCACCTGGGCAAGGGGTCGCGCATCCGCGACAAGATGAACGCCGAGGAGCGCGCCGTGATCGCGCGCGAGCGGGGATAGCGAACAGGGCAGGGCAGCCGGCGACCAAAGCTAGCGTTCACGCGGCGAGGCCCGCACCGCGCGGTGGAAGGCCCACTTGCGGATGTGATCGACCTGTTCCTTCATGGTCTTCGAGAGCGGCACGACGTTGGCGGTCGCGTTGAAGAGGTCCTCGTACTGCAGTGCGCGCTCCTGGAGACGCGCGGTCGTCAGTGCCGAGACCACGCACTGCTCGATCTCGGCGCCGGTCCAGCCCTTCGTGAAGTCCGTGAGGGGCGCGAGATCGAATCCCTCGCCGTCGATTCCGCGCCGCCGTAGGTGGACGCGGAATATGTCGAGCCGCTCGTCGTCGAGGGGCAGATCGACGAAGAACACCTCGTCGAAGCGCCCCTTGCGGATCATCTCGGCGGGCAGGAGGTCTATGCGGTTGGCGGTGGCGCCCACGAACAGCCCGCGCGCCTTCTCCTGCATCCACGTCAAGAAGAAGCCGAAGATGCGGCCCAACTCGCCTTCCTTGGCCTGCGTGTTGATCCCGGCCTCGATCTCGTCGAACCAGACCACCGCCGGCGCCATCGACTCGAGCATGTAGCAGGCCTGCGCGAAGGCGCCTTCGGGCGTCCCGTGGCGTCCGGAGAAGATCGCGACCATGTCGATGCGATAGAGCGGCAGCTCGAAGCAGGACGCGATCGCCTTGATGGACAGACTCTTGCCGCAGCCCGAGATGCCCATGACCAGCACCCCTTTGGGCACGATCTCGGCGCTGATGCGGTCCCGCATCTGGAACAACTTGCGCCGCTCCATCAGCCACTTCTTCATGAGCTGCAGTCCGCCGACGTGCTCGATGCTGGTCTCGGCGGGGAGGTACTCGATCATGCCGGTGCGGTTCACCAGCATGCGCTTCTCCTCGAGGAGTGCCGGGACCGATTCCTGATCCAAGACCGGGCGCGAGCCGAGCGCGCGACGAATCGCATGGCGCGTCTCGTCGAACGTCAAGCCCTGAAGGGCCCGTCCGAGCTGGAAGAGGGTGGCCTCGTCGGCATCGAGACGGCCGCCGGAGGCCGTGATCACCGTCGCCTCGCGCCGCAGAAACCCGACCAGCTCGTCGAGATCGGGAACCGCCAGCTCGACGTAGACGATGGCGCGCTCGATCTCCTCGGGGATGAACTTGACCGGCGAGCAGATGATCAGGAACTTGCCACGGTCGAAGCAGAGCTCGTACAGGTCGCGCAGCCGCCGACGGATGTCCGGCGCCTCCCGCATCGGCTCGTGGAAGTCCTTGAAGAGAAAGAGCGCCCGGCCATCGTAGGTGGCGACGAAATCGAGAGCGGCACGCGGCCCGAGCAGCTCGCCGCCGGTTCCGTCGTCGCGGCGCATGCCTTCGGTGAGGCTCCATGTCCAGAGCGGGACCGCCGACGAGAAGCACCGGCCCGCGATCTCGCGCAGGAGCGTCGTCACGCGCTGTTCTTCCGCGGAACGAATGTAGGCCAGCGGTCGTCCCGATTCGACGATGTCGACGAGGGTGCGGAGCGCGCGGCTCTCGGTCGTATCTGCCATTGGAGCGCCGTCTACCTGGAGGTTCATAGAAGGGCCCCGAGAGCTCTTCTGTCAACCGCGCGCGGGGCTCCCGGATCATGAAGCGAGCGCCGCCCCGATCTCCGCTGCCGCGCCGCCGTCCGTCTCTCGCGCCCGCGCCGCCTCGAGCGCGCGCCGCGCCGTCGCGCCGCCGAGGCACCCGAGCGCCCACGCCGCGTGCCCGCGCACCAGCGGCTCCGGGTCGGCGAGCACGGCGGCGAGGGCGGGCACGGCGTCGGGATTCCCGCTGTTGCCGAGCGCCACGGCGGCGTTGCGGAGAAGGCCGCGCCGCTTCGCGCGGGCCACCGCCGTCTTCCCGAAGCGCGCGCGGAAGCCCGGCTCGTCGAGCGCGAGCAGCGAGGGCAGGTGCGGGGCCAGCGCCTCGGCGCCGGCGGGGTCGCGTGCCTCCCCGTTCCACGGGCACGCCTCCTGGCAGAGGTCGCAGCCGAAGATCCAGTTGCCGAGCTGCGGGCGCAGCTCCACGGGGAGCGCGCTCCGGTGCTCGATGGTCAGGTACGAGAGGCAGCGGCGCGGGTCCATGGTGTAGCCGGGCCCGAGGGCGCCGGTCGGGCAGGCGGCGTGGCAGCGGGCGCAGGTCCCGCAGTGATCGGCGGGCAGCGGTGACGCCGCGAGCTCGAGGTCCGTGAACAGCTCGGCCAGGAAGAAGTACGAGCCGGCGGTGCGGTCGAGCAGCAGCGTGTGCTTGCCGATCCAGCCGAGGCCGGCGCGCATCGCCCACTCGCGCTCGAGCACCGGGCCCGTGTCGACGTAGGCCTGGAAGCGCGCGCCCGGGAAGGCGGCGGCGAGGCGCGCGGCGAGCGCGCCCAAGAGCGTGCCCACGCGCGCGTGGTAGTCCACGCCGAGCGCGTAGGCGGCGATCCGGCCGGTGAGCGTCGCGCGCCAGTCGCCTGGCGGCGGAGGCGGCGGGCGGTAGGGGTAGGCGAGGGAGATGACGGCGCGCGCCCACGGCCGCGCCGCGCTGGGATCGATCCGCTCTACTGTGCGCCGTGCCAGGTAGCCCATCTCGCCGGCGCGGCCCTCCGCCAGCCACGCCTGGAGGAACGGGCCCACGGGGAGCGGTGCGAGCGGCGCCGTGCCGGCGCGGGAGAAGCCCAGCGCTCGCGCCGCGGCCGCGATCGTCGCCTCGCGAGAACGCATGCCGCCCCCTGGTTAGCACGCCGGGCCCGCGGCCGTCAGGCCGCGCCCGAAGGTGCGCCTCATCGTGTCCGGCGCGCGCGAGGTGATGCCGATCATCGCCGCTGCGCGGCGCATGGGCCTGCGCGTGTTGGTGTCCGACGGCGCGCCCGACGCGCCGGGCTTCAACTGACGCAAACCGACGCCGTCAGAGTTCTGGCTCCGGGTGTCAGCCGGTCCACTGCCCGCCGCGTGTCCCGGCAGCGTACGCCACGCCCGGCAACAATTGCCGCGCGTGGCACATGCCTTGCTCCGCCGAACACTCCGTGCGGCGGGTACGCAGTGCGGGATGGTGTGGTGCCCTGTTGCTGGTGGTGGCGGTGGTGTGGACGGCCAGGGCGGAGGAGGACGGCCCGCGCGCGCGCGGCGCGGCGGAGGGACCGGGCTCGGAGCCCTCGTCTCTCCCCGCGTCGTCGATCACGCCGCTCGGCGCCGTGCTCTTCGTCTGGCCCACCCTGGAGGAGCCGCTCTACGACGACGCGGACGCCGCCCCGTGGCGCGACGCGCTCGCGCGGGCGCGGCATGGCGCGGCGCCCGACGCCGGACCGCGCCGCGAGCCGCGCTCGGCGGCCGCGCTCTTCCTCGCCGCGGACCTGACCCTGCTGCGCGCGGCTGCGGGCGGCGGTGACTACGAGGCCGCCGCCACGGCCTACGAGCGCGCGCTGCGCGAGGCGCCGGACTTTGCCGACGCGGCGCGCGCCTGGTTCCTGCTCGGCCAGGCCGAGCTGGCGGTTGGCTTCGCGCCCGAGGCGGGCGGCGCCTTCCGCGAGCTGGCGCGCCGCTTCCCCACGAGCCCGCTGCTCGACGACGCACGCCTAGGTCTGGCGGCGGCGCTGCGCCTGCGGTACCGCCCGGGCGAGGCGCGGCGCATCGTCGAGGGCGTGCTCGCGCACGCGAGCGGCCCGGCGCGCTGTCGCGCCGAGCTCGAAGCGGCGGCCGAGGTGCGCGCCGCCGACACGTCCGCGGCGGCCGCCGATGCGTATCGTCGCGCCGCCGACACCTGCCCGGAGCTGCTGGCGCACCCTGGCTTCCCGCTCGACTACGCCGAGACGCTGGCGCTCGCCGGCGACGCAGACGGGGCGCGCCGCGTGCTCGCGGATGCCGGGCGGACGGTGCGCGCGGCCGGCGAGCAGGCGCGGCTCCACCTCCTCGCCGGGCGCCTGGCGGCAGACGCCGCCGGCGCACGGGCGGAGTACGAGCAGGCGCTCGCGCAAAAGCCCGCACCGGCGCTCGCCGTCGAGGCGAAGATGCGCCTCGCCCTCCTCGATGCGGAGCGGACGCCCGAGCGGACGGTGCAGGCGCTCGCCGAGCTGGCCGCCACGCCGGCGCCGCACGCGCTCCGCGCCGTCGTCCTGGGCGAGGCGGCGGAGATCGCGGCTCGCGCGGGCCGCTTCGAGCAGGCGCTCGCGCTCCTCGGCCGCGCCGCCGCGCTCGGTCCCGACGGCGTGGCGCAGGCCGGGGGCCGCCGCGCGGAGATCCTCGCGCGCTGGCTCGCGGCGCTCGACGGGCAGGGCGATGCGGCCGGCGTCGCGACCGTCTACGCGGCCTACGCGACCGAGGTGCAGAGCGCGGCGCCCGCGGACCGTGCCACGGTCGCGCATGCGCTCGGCCGCCTGGGCCTCCATCGCGCCGCGCTGCGCGTGCTCGCGGCGGGTGCGGACGGGGCACGCGAGCCGGCCGTCGCGGTGACACTCGCCGAGGAGACGTTCGCCAGCGGCGATATCGCGAGTGCCCGGAAGCTCCTCGTCCGGCTGGACCCGAGCGGGCTCCGTCCGGACCTCGCCGAGCGCGCGCATGCGATCGGCGCGCGGGTCGCGCTCGCCGGGGGAGACCTGGAGCGCGCGGCGGAGGAGGCGACGGCCGCCGACGACCTGGGCGTGCGGACCCAGGTGGCGATGGCGCTGCTCGCTGCGCCCGGCGGCGGCGCCGAGGCGAGCGCGCTCCTCCAGCCGGCGCCGGCGCCGCCGGCGAGCACGCTGCTCGTCGCGGCGGCGGCCGCGGCGGCGGAGGGGGCGTGGGCCGCGGCCGCGGACGCCTACGCGCGGGCGCTCGCGGCGGGCGCGACGCCGCCCGAGCGCATGCTGGCCGCGGCCGGGCTGGTGCGCATCGCGCGCGCGCGCGGCGAGCCGGCGCGGGCCGCTGCGGCGCTGGCCGCGCTGCGCGCGACGGACGACGAGCTCGCGCGCCGGGTGGGCCGGGCGCTCGAGGCCAGATGAGGGCGCGACTCGAGCAGCTCTGGATCCAGCTCGTCGACTTCGTCCGCGCGCAGCCGCCGGCGCGGCGGATCGTCCTCGCCACGACCGGCGTGGGCTCGCTCGTCGTCGTGCTCGGGCTCGCGTGGTGGGTGCAGCGGCCGCTCTACCGGCCGCTGTTCACGAACCTGGCCGAGCAGGACGCGAGCGCGATCGTCGAGGCGCTGCGCGCCGAGAAGGTGCCCTTCCGGCTCGAGGACGGCGGCCGCGCCATCCTGGTGCCCGCCGAGCGGCTCTACGAGCTCCGCCTCGCGCTCGCGAGCCGCGGCCTCCCCGAGGGCGGCGGCGTCGGTTTCGAGCTCTTCGACCGCCAGACGCTCGGGCAGACGGACTTCCTCCAGCGCTCGAACTACCAGCGTGCCCTCCAGGGCGAGCTCGCGCGCACCATCTCGCGCCTCGGCGGCGTCGAGTCGGCGCGCGTCCACCTGGCGCTCCCCGAGCGCTCGCTGTTCGTGGGCGAGGACCGGCGCCCGTCGGCGTCGGTGGTCGTGAAGCTCGCCCCGGGCCGCGCGCTCTCGGCGGCGCAGATCGATGGCATCGTGCACCTGGTGGCCGCGAGCGTCGAGGGCCTCGCGGCCGACGGCGTGACGGTGGTCGACGAGGGCGGGCGCATGCTGACCACCGACCGGCGCGGCGGCGAGACGGTCGGCGCCTGGAGCGGTGCGCTCGAGATGCAGGCGTCGATCGAGCGCCAGCTCGCCGAGCGGGTGGAGAGCATGCTCGCCGCCGTGGTCGGCCGCGACAAGGCGGTGGCGCGCGTGGCCGCGACCCTGGAGGCCGCACGCGTCGAGCGCACCGAGGAGACCTACGACCCCGAGCGCACGGCGCTGCGTACGCAGCGGACGACACGCGAGCAGACGACCGGCGCCCGGACCGGAGGCGGGGCACCGGGGGTGCAGTCGAACCTGACCAACGACCCCGCCGCGGTGAACGAGCCCGAGGGCCCACGCACCGAGCGGCGGGACGAGAGCCAGAGCTACGAGGTCTCCAAGGTCGTGTCGCACACGGTCGCGCCTGCGGGCGTGGTGAAGCAGCTCTCGGTCGCGGTGCTGATCGACGGGACCTACACGGGCGCGGGCGCGGCGCGGAAGTTCACGCCGCGGCCGGCGGAGGAGGTCGCGCGCCTGAAGGAGCTGGTGAAGAACGCGGTCGGTTTCTCCGAGGCGCGCGGCGACCGGATCGAGATCACGAGCGTGCCCTTCCAGAGCGAGCCAGCGGCCACCGGCGAGGGCGTGCTCGCCGCGCTCGGCACCTGGCTTCCGGCGCTGCTCATGCGCCTCCTGGCCGTCGGCCTGGTGGCGGCCGGGCTCTTCTACGTGGTGCGGCCGCTCGTGCTCGGGCTCGCGGCGCGGGGCAGCGAGGGGCGCGCGGCGCTCCCCGAGGCCGCCGCCGCGCAGCTGACGCAGGACAACCTGGCGCTCACCCAGCAGAACCCCGAGCGCGCCGCGCAGCTGGTGCGGGAGTGGCTGCGCGAGGGCGCGCCGGCGATCGAGGGCTGAGGCATGGTCGGGGTCGAGAAGGCCGCGATCCTGCTTGCCACGCTCGGCCCCGAGGCCGCGGCCGGCGTCTTCCGCCACCTCTCCGAGCCCGAGGTGCGCCAGCTCTCGGCCGCGATCGCGCGCCTGCGCTCGATCCCGCGCGAGCAGGCGGCGGCGGTGCACGAGGAGGCGTGGCGGCGCCTCACGGAGCGCGAGGGGCTCCTGGTCGACGGCGAGCAGTTCGCGCGCCAGATGATCGCGGCGGCGCTCACCGGCACGCGCGAGGAGCGCCCCGCGGACAAGGCCGCGCAGCCGGGGGGCGAGTTCCTGGCCGCGAGCCTCGACCCGGTGGCGCCCGCCGCCCTCGCCCAGGTGCTCGGCCGCGAGCACCCGCAGGTGATCGCGCTCGTGCTCGCCAACCTCCGCGCGCGCAAGGCCGCCGAGGTGCTGGCCGCGCTCCCCGAGGACCTCCAGCCCGAGATCGCGCAGCGCATCGCCGATCTGCAGAGCGTCCCCGAAGATCTCCTCGCCGACGTGGGCGACGTGCTCGCCGGGCAGGTGCAGGGCCTCGGGCGGGTCGCGCCGCGCGCCGGCTTCCTCGGCGCCAAGCTGATCGCGGACATCCTGAACGTCGCCGACGAGGCGGTCGAGGCGCGCGTCTTCGCGCACCTCGAAGCGCACGCGCCCGAGGTGGCCGAGGCCATCCGCGGGCTGATGCTCACCTTCGAGGACCTGCTCCGCCTGGACGACCGCGGCATGCAGATGCTGCTCAAGGAGATCGTGCGCGACGACCTCATGCTGGCGCTCAAGACCGCGAGCCCCGCCATGCGCGAGAAGATCTTCGGCAACCTCGCGCAGCGCACGGCCGAGATCCTGCAGGAGGACATGGGCGTGATGGGGCCGGTGCGCCTGAAGGACGTCGAGCGGGCGCAGGCGCGGATCGTGGCGGCGGCGCGCCGCCTCGATGCGGAGCAGCGGATCACGCTCGGCGCGCACGAGGGCGATGTCGTCGTCTAGCTTCGCGCCGCTCGCCGAGGCCGTGCCGCGGGTCTTCCGGCCTTTCGGCGCGCCGCCGGCCGCGGCGGCCGCCGAGCCCGCCCCCGCCCCCGCGCCCGGCCCCTCGGCCGAGGAGATCGAGCGGGCCTTCGGGGCCGGGGTCGAGCGCGGGCGGGCGGAGGCGCGCGCCGCGCTCGAGACGATCGGGGCGTCGTTCACCGACTCGCTGCGCGAGCTGGCGGAGTTCCGCGCGCGCTTGAAGGAGCGCTACGAGCGCGAGCTCCTCGAGCTGGCGCTCGGCGTGGCGCGCAAGGTCGTGCAGCAGGAGCTGGCCGAGCGGCCCGAGATCTGGCTCGGCATGATCCGCGCGGCCGTCAAGCGCGCCGTCGACCGCGAGCGGATCGCGCTCCGCGTCCCGCCGCCCCTGATGGCCTTCTTGCGCGGGTCCCTCGCCGCGCTGCGCGCCTTGCTCCAGGACGTGAAGGACCTGGAGCTGGTGGAGGACCCGAGCCTGCCCGCCGGCGGGTGCGTCATCGAGAGCCGCTTCGGCGAGGTCGACATCGGCGTCGAGACGCAGCTCGAGCGGTGCGAGCGCGCGGTGCGCGCCACGGAGTAGGCCGTGCAGGCGCTCGACGGCCTCCACGACCTGGCGCTCCGGCGGCGGAGCGAACGGAGGTAGGTGCCATGCGATGGGTACGGGTGGGGCTGCTTGCCGGCCTGGCGGTGAAGGCGGTCATCGTGGGCGCCTGGTGGTGGACGAGCGTGGCGCACGCCGAGCGCCCGGTCGCGGAGGCCTCCGTCGCGCCCGACCTCTTCGCGAAGAGCCGCGGCTTCCGCGAGCTGCTCGAGGCCGTGCGCCAGCGCGGCGAGGAGCTCGACCGCCGCGAGCAGGCCCTCGCGACGCGCGAGGCGGCGGTGAAGGCGCTCGAGCAGGCGCTGGCCGAGGCGGCAGGCCGGGTTGAGGCCGGGGGCGGGGCGCCGTCGGGCGAGACCACGGGCTGCGGCGTGGCAGTCACCAAGATCTACCAGAGCATGCGGCCCGAGGAGGCGGCGCCCATCATCGACCGGCTGGATGACGCGACGGCGACGCGGATCTTCGGGTGCATGAGGGAGAAGCAGATCGGAGCGATCCTGGGGGCGATGAACCGGGAGCGGGCGGTGGCGGTGACGAAGGCGCTGGCGGGCGGGTAGTCGACCGTCCGAGCGGCACGCTGCTCGGGGACCTCGTCGACATCATGAGATAGCGCCCGGGCGCCCGCGCCCTCCCAAGTCACGAATCCCGCCCCGCGGCCCCGCCGCGGGGCAAAGTCTTGACCGCCCCGCCGCCCGGCCCGCGGCGGGGGCGCGCCTCGTCGGTGGCACGTCAGTTGCTCCCTTGGCCGACGCCGGAGGGGGGTGGGGATGGCCGAGGAGCCGACGCTGGCGGGGCGGAACAGGTCACACGGGGCGCTCGCGGCCTTCGGTGCGTTCTCCCTGGTGGCGAGCGTGGCCGCCGCCGCGTGGTTGCTCGGGTTCGTGCCCGAGCGCACGTCGGCCGAGGCCAGCGTCGACGAGCCGGCGGTGGGCGCGCTCCTCCCGCTCGATCCCTTCATCGCCAATCTCGCCGACGAGGACGGCCGGCGCTACCTGAAGGCCACCCTCCAGGTCGAGTTCTTCGGCGCGCGCGTCCCCGACGAGTTCAACGCGCGCGTGCCGCAGATGCGCGACCTGATGCTCACGCTCCTCACCAGCAAGCTGTTCGCCGAGATCCGCACGCCCGAGGGCAAGGCCGTCCTGCGCGCCGAGATCATCAACCGCATGAACCGGTCCGTCAACAAAGATCTCGTGAAGGCGGTCTACTTCACGGAGTTCATAGTCCAGTGAGCCGCATTCTCTCCGAGGAGGAGGTCGACGCCCTTCTGCGCGGCGTCCGCGAAGGCGCCGTCTCCGGCGGCGGCCGCGCGACGGCGAGCGGCGTGCAGCGGCTCGACCTCACCAGCCAGGAGCGCAACCTGCGCGGCCGGCTCCCGGGCCTCGAGCTGGTGGTGGACCGTTTCGTGCGCGGGCTGCG
>WNFR01002787.1_pt1 | contig 18129 bp, 10 predicted proteins | sample 5400221 | NCBI WGS metagenome assembly WNFR01 (sample SAMN13153357, study PRJNA577476) | soil metagenome | isolation source: 40 cm soil under Madrone tree | place: USA:California | collected 2016-06-14
TCTCGTCCTAAGTATTTGATATTTATACAGCAGTGGCGGATCAACGATCCGACGCAAATCAGCAGCAGGGCTTCGCAACTGTGTGGCGCTGCTTCGGCGGTGTACAATCTCGCCCAGGCCGACCCTTCCGCTTACGCCAGACTAGCGATCGACCTCTATGAAAAAGGCGAAGGCAAGGTCAAATCGTTGACAATCAAGCCCTCGGCGGATTTGCGGAAAACGGCGGTGCCGGGCGGGAACGATGTCGCGGACTGGATCGTGCTGGCGAGCCTGCGCGATTCGGAGAATTGGCTCTTCACGTACCATGGGGACGAGCGGTGGAAGGTTCCCTTCTTCGGGGGCTCGGCTGACGACGCCAAGGCGATCCAAATGCCCCACACGGTCGCGGCCTGGTTCAAAAGCTTCGGTTACTCGGACGTGAAGAACGTGACGAACCTGTTGTTTACCAAGGATTGTGACGACGTGAGAGACGCCGACCGACTATATCGCAGCGGCTACAAAGTGAGCCTGTTCATCAGCGCAAACATGCTCAAGACAGTGACGCAAGGAGACGCCTCCGCGGTTCCCGATCACTGGGTCGTCATGGCGTCTCCCATCCTCAGTTCGACGATTCATAACGATCCGACCGCCACGGTCTCCGCCACCGTTTACACCTGGGGCGGCGTCCGCGACGTGCATGAAAACTCGTCTCAAAAGATGACCGTGAAGCAATTCCTCGGCAACTTCTACGGGTATGTTGCCGCCAAGCCCTGACTGAGGAAACCGCCGGGCCCTTGAAATGCTCGCCGATGAGCTTGCGGGCGGCAAAAAAGTTACCGCGCCGTTGAACCATTTTCTCTCCCGCGGCAACACACACAACAGTACGCCTCGTTGGAGCATCAAGCGCTATGTGTGATCTGGCATTCATCAACCTTCTTCGCGAAAAGGTTCGTCAGCAGGAAACCGAGGACAAGCGCGCTACGGCTTTTGGCGCTGTGCCTCACCAGCGCTTCGTGCCGTGGAGCATGCCGGCTCAATCGCAGCCGCGCTCCGGACCCGCGCGCTGACAAGGGAGAGCGAAGCTAACTAAGGACGCCTCGGGAAATAATTGCATCACTACATGTCATCGCCCGCGAAAGCGGGCGATCCAGTAACCACCTGATTCGCCGGGGGTTACTGGATGCCCCGCTTTCGCGGGGCATGATCACGGACGAGTCCTAAAGCCCGGTCCTCGGGTTGTGCATACCGAGCCTGGCGGGGCCCCCCTCAGGCCGATCGCTCCTGGGCCGCGTTCGTCCCGGCGATATAACCGTGGACCGAGGCCCTGCCGATGCCGTGCTGCGAACCGCCGCCGCTTGCCTCGCCGCCCGCATAGAGGCCGGGTATGACCTCGCCCTGGGTGTCGAGGACTTGGGCCTTCCCATTGATCCGCAGGCCGCCATAGGAATCCAGCACCCGAATGCTCGCCCCAGCCGCGTAGAAGGGCGGGGTGTCGATGCGATGCAAGACCGGCTTCTCGAAATCTTCGTCCGCGCCTTTGTCCGCAAACGCGTTGTACCTTGCCACCGTCTCCTCCAGGTACTTCAGGGGCATCTTCTGATAGGGATGGCCTGTGACTTTCTTGGCGAGCTCGGCGAGCGTGTCGGCCTTGTGGAAGTATCCATCGGGCGGATCCGCAATATAGGGGTAACGAATCTGCCAGCCGCCGCGCTGCACGGCGGCCGCGTCAAAAATCGCCCACACCGGTCCGGACGCGTAGTCGGGCGCCCGCGAGCCCTCGTTCATTGCGAGCGCCGCATCCGCGGCCGCTGACCTCTTATATTGCGCCTTGACTTGTGCCGGACTGGCGTTGCGCCAGTCGAGCGGCACGAACGGAGCGCGGGTGCCGTCGCTTCCCGGCGGATACTTGGCATCACTGGAGGTGTTGGCAATGGTTCTCTCGTTGTAGAACCGCCGTCCCACCTGGTTCACGGCGATCGCATGCTCCCATCCGGCAGCGCCGATGGCGATGCCTTTGGCGCGGGCGAACAGGAACGCGGGATGTCCGGGGAAGATGCTGGCCACCGCATCGCGGGTGCCGAGCACGCTGCTGATCGTCGGCGAGGCCAAGGAATGCTGGTAGTTCTGCATCATGCCGGCGAGGTTCGCACCGATTTTCATGCCGGCGATGATCCCGCTGCCGTCCATGTTGAGAGGCCCGATCAGGGAGCTCGGCCCGTATTCGATCGATGGTTCGACCATCCTGGGGTCAGTCATGGTGCGCAGGTGCACATTGCCATGCATGCCGCCGGTGGCGACGATGACGGCCTTCCTGGCCCGGATGTGTAGAGTCTCGGCGCGCTCGTCGATATTGCCGTTCTGCCAGAAGCTTTCGAGCCGCGCGCCGGTCGCGGGGTGCAGTCTCGGCGTGTAGCGGGCTTTGACCCCCAGCACCCGGCCTGAGAACGGCTCTTCCCGGATCAGCTCATCCATATGGCGGTTGAGCATGAACCGAACGCCCTTCTCCCGGGCGCCGAACTCCAAGGACCTTGCGATGGCAAAACCGCCCCAGACCCACCCCGGCGCGCCAACCGCTTCGCCTAAGCCCCCCGGAATGGTGCGCATGGGATTGAAGGGCGAGTGCCGCTCCCCTGCGAGATCGCCTCGGTCTTGCGGCGATATCGTCCCCGCCTTGATGTCGGTCTTGTCGGCGAGCTTCATCATGGCCCGGGCGGCCCGGGCGCGGGACATCCCGCCGCCCTGATGGGTGCCGTCGATCCGCGCGAAGCGGATGTGGTTGTCCATCATGAATTGCCTGGTCTTGGGCGCATTGTCCGCCCAGGCCCGATGCAGCTCACGGTCGTTGTAGCGGTATCGCGCGACGCCGGTCTCGTCGACAACCGACCAGTCGGTCATGTCCCTGAAGAGCCTGTCGGGGTCATCTTCGAGATCCGCCGGCTTGACCCGCGGCGCCGCCAACCCCAGGCGATCGGGGTCCGCCGCGGCGCGGTCCCTTTCCTGTATCGGATCGCCGCCGCCGAGCGATGTCCAGCCGCCGCTGTGCACGAGCTTGCCGCCGACATCGAAGTTCTGGTCGATGACGAGCACGGACGCGCCGAGGTCTCTGGCCCGGACTGCCGCATGCAGTCCCACGCATCCCGACCCGAGGACGACCACATCAGCTTCATAGTTCCAGACGATGCCGCGGGCGCCGGACGCCTCTTGGGCGAGCGCCTCCCGGCCCGACAGAGCGGCGGCCCCTATGCCGGCGGCTGCTCCGGTCGCGAAGAAATCTCGCCTGCTTAGAGCTTTTTCTTCGTGGGGCTTTGGTTCTTTGCGGCCAGTCCCGCGCTTCTTGGCCATGCTGTTCCTCCCTTAAATCTGCTGCCGGCAAGCATTCTCATTGGTCGATGACCAGGAGCTGCCTTTTGCACACGTTAATTCTACCATGGCTTACGCGGCGGTAGCCCGGGTTGAGCGTTAGCGAAACCTGGGGCGGCGGTGCCGCAGTGATAGACCCTCCCGGATTTCGCTGCGCTCAATCCGGGCTACGTGCTTCTTTCAGACACGCAATGCGTCGACCTGCGGGTCCCGCAAGCCGACGCGAATGGATTACTTCATTTCGATCTTCACCAGCTTCGATGGCGGACGATAGGCCGGGACCCATACGGTCGGGCGCGGGGCGGCGGTGTCGACCTTCAAATCGCGCACCTCGTAATTCGACGGCGTCATGTACTCCGTCGATTGCCCGGTGTTCATGTCGATGCGATAGAGGCGGCCGCTCGAGAAGTCGTGCGTCCACACGATCTGGTTCTTGTCGTCGGCGCTCGCCGAGTAGGGCTCCGCGTAAGGCGCCGCGTAGGGCTTGGTCCCGTTCACTAGCGGGTATTCCTTGATGACCTTGTGGTCCGGATCGAACATCAGGAGCTGGCCGGCGTAGAATTCGGCGGCCCAGAGGCGATCCTGACCGTCGATCTGGCCGCGTCGCGGACCAGCCATGGGCGTCGGCGTCTTGTACTCGGCATACTCGATCGTCCTTGGATCGAAGATGCCGATCTTGCCTTCCTGCCAGATGTAAAGATGGGTCCGGCCCTTGGAGTCGGTGTCGGTGTCGTAGATGCCCCTGTTCTTGGGGATTTGGAAGATCGTCCGCTTCAGCTCTTCGCTTGAGGTGTCGATCTTCACAAGATCGCCATTGCGCTGCAAGTTCCAGACATTGCCGTCGGGATCCAAACCAAACATGGCGCGTCCCGCCGACCAGCCCACGAATCGGCCGGTCTCCGGATCGTATTTGACGGTGCCGTTATCCATGCCGACGATGACATTGCCCGCCCGATCGAATTGCAGCTCGTGCGCTCCGCCGCCGGGAGCGCCTGCACGCGTGTCGCCCTCGCCGGTCATGCTGCGTCCTTCGCGGCCCGCCCCTTTCGGCAGCGGGAACGGCATTTCAGCCGCCTCGCCGGTCTTGATGTCGACGCGCCCGAGCACGTAGGAGAAGTGATCGGTGTAGTAGGCGAATTTGTCATTCATGATGACGTCGTGCGGCCACACGAACCGCCGGTCGCCGCGCAGCATGTAGAGTTCGCGCTGTCCCCCTCTCGGAAGCGCATACTCCGTCACCACGAGATTGGTGGAGGCCGCATCGGTCGGCCGCGGGCGGGGCCGGAACGGGATGTTGTCGGAGGAGTCGGGTCCGCGGATCGACGTTAGATATTCCGCCAGAGGCTCGATGAACTGCTTCTGGCCGAACGCATAGGTCCCCGGTGCTTCTTGTTCAGCGGCACGGCCCGCCATTTTCTTGATGACCCTGATCCAATCTTCCTTCGTACGCCCGGCCTGCAGCGCCCATTGCAGCGTGTGACAATTGCTGCATTGGGAAAACAGAACCTTCTGTTGGTCCGTGCCCGGGAGGCCCGCGATAATTTCTGACGCGGTTGCGTCTTCATAAGCGAGCAGTTTCGATGTCAGGGTGAAATCGGCTTTCGCAGGCTTACCCGCCGAGACGACGACCGGCTGGGCCACGTGCTCGAAATCCGCCAGCTCGATACCGACCGAATAGGAGCCGGGCTTGAGGTCTGACCACGCCGGGAATGTGTATTCACCCTTGGCGTCGGTGTAGACGGCCACCGTGATGGCGCTGCCATTGCGGTGGGCCTTGACCGGAATCCCGGCCAATGCCTCGCCGGCGGAAGAGGTCACCTTGCCGGCGAGTAGCGAGGAGCCTTCCGCGGCGAACACGACGGCCGGCGGCGCGAAGGCGCAGGCGGTCGCTATGGCGGCGGCCGTGAATGCGGTTGCGATGTAGAGGTTGGCTTTCATCGAGATGATCCCCTCCGATGGGTGGATGCAGATCGAATATGCGCTGACTGCAATTTAAAGATGATACTCCTTGCGCAGAGGGCTTCAAGAACGGCGGCCCGAAAACCTCGGAAAGGGCGTGCACTGCAGCGAAGTTGCGCGAGATGGAAAAGCCGTACCCCGATCCTCCCGAGCGCGTGCGTTGATCCTCCCGAGCGCGTGCGTTGCGGCCGGATTGAGGGGTAGGCAACGGCGCGCTCTTGCGCGCGGCGCCCACCGGTCTGCGGCGCGCGTTGCTACTGCTAAGCAGAGATTCTCTGTTCGCCCAACAGATCGCGCCCGCCACGCCACGCCCCCGCGAAGCACTGCAAAGATGCAATCACAGCCTTGATCCGTTGGCCACACCAGCGGAGTCTGCTTAGCAATCGTATCGAGCGGGCAGCCAGCACCCTCGAGTGCCCACGACGCTGGATTCAAGAACATCTCTTCAGCAACCGCTTCGGTTTGCTCGATTGAAAGTGGGTCGCCCCGCGGCCTCACGCAGCGCCGACCGCTGCGTCCACAGACTTACCGGCTGGTGGCTGAGTTTTTTTGCGGGTTGGCGAAAGTCGCCGCACAAGTGCGATTTCCGCTAGGAGTGCGGCGTTGAATCCTACCCGACATTTAACTGGGCAAAGTTTCTGCCGGCGCCCCTCCGGCACGATCGTCACCGCCATCGCGCTCGGCGCTCGCCAGATGCGTTTACTATCACCAGAATGTCCTCGCGCATGGCGAGGAGATTGTGAACACCGATAAACAAGGTAAAGGCTACGCAACCGCGCTATTAGCGATCTCCCGACGCCGCTCAGCGCGTTGGTCACGTCGCCAGCTTATCTGTGAGACGCATCGGGTGGTTTTTCAGCGGAGGTAATCATGCACGACCTTGCCGAGGCCGAGGGTGAGGTCGCGGACCATGTGTACCGACGAGACGATCTCGAGCACCGGCAGCTTCGCCACCGGCGCCAGCGCATGCGGCGTCAGCGAGACCGCGGCCAGGCTGCTCCAGGCGCCCCTGATCGTCAGGATCGCATCATGCGGGTCCTGCGCCAGTCTATCGGGTGTTGGAAGCCGTCCCATGATATCATCCGGCGAGGCAAAACGCCGCCCGCGACGGGCTTCCGGGGAAGCATGACCATGAGGATGCTGTGTTTCACAATCGCGCTCGCATTTCTGCCGGGCACACTTGCCGCTGCTGAGCGGCCGGATTGGGCATTTCCTCCGCCCGGGGTGACCGGCGCCCCCCGGCCGCCGGAGACGGGCGAGCTTAAGCGCGTGCTAGGCAGCACCCGCACCTATACGCAGTCGCAGATCGACTCCTTCAACGACCCGCCCGATTGGTTTCCTGACGAGCATCCGCTTACGCCGACGATCGTGGCGCACGGCAAAGGACCTCAGGTGCGTGCCTGCGTGAGCTGTCACCTTTCTACCGGGATGGGTCACCCGGAGAATTCTCGTCTCGCCGGCGCGCCCTCCGGCTACATCGTGCGCCAGCTTGCCGACTTCGCGAGCGGCGCGCGGAAGGGTGCAGCCAATATGCTAACGTTTTCCCGCGCGATGACTACGGACGAGATGAAGACTGCGGCTGACTATTTCGCCGCGCTTCCGGTCAAGCGCTGGACCCGCGTGATTGAAGCGGACACCGTGCCTAAGACCTATTTCCTGGGCACGAGGCGCATGCCGCTGCCGGCAGGCGGCACTGAGCCGATCGGCTCCCGGGTCATCGAAATTCCCGAGAGCCCCGAGCGGGTCGAGCTGCGTGATCCGAAGTCTGGTTTCGTCGCCTATGCCCCGCCCGGCAGCCTTGCGAAAGGCCAGTTTCTGGTTGCCAGCGGTGGCGATGGCAGGACGACGGCGTGTACCATCTGTCACGGCCTGGCGCTCAATGGCCTCGGCGAGGTGCCAGGCCTCGCGGGTCAGTCGCCCGTGAACATCGCGCGGCAGCTCTACCTCATGGCGACCGGCGAGCGCGCTGGCCCTTGGGCCGTGTTGATGAAGGGCGTAGTCGAGAAGCTTACCAACGACGACATCGTCGCGATCTCCGCTTATATCGCCTCGCTCGAACCGTAGCTCAGTTGGTGCCTCGCAGCGTGGGCAAAGGGAAGCATGCCCATCGCTGCGGCAATCTGCGTGGGCGCGGCGCGAAGAGCGCGCCGTTTGCCCACCCTGCAAGTTCTCCGAAATGCGTGAAAGTCGCTGCCGGCGGCGCGTCAAAAATCCGGCCGGTCGGCCTTCGGGATTTCAGCAACGGCCGCGTCCCCTTCAGGAGCGCGACGTGACATCGCTTCGACCGGCGTGTCAACGGAGTTTCGGGTGACTGTCAAACAGGATAATTCAGAACATACCAACGTTTAGGGCTGAGCCTCTTAGCGATTGCTTCGTGACAAAATACTCGTGGTTTCGAGCACTGGCTGCGCCGAATGTATGCTTGGAACGATCCGCCCAGTGAGGACATTGTTCTTGATCCGGCACATCAGGAGGAATGTCTCCGTGGCCCAAAATGCGAATGCGCCGACGCCCATCCGGGACCAACTGCACGAGCCTCCAGCGCGCGACCCACCTGCTGAGCCGGTCACCCGCGTGCGGTCGTGGCTCCACAGGCCAGTCCCGTTCGCGTTCCTCCGCTTCCTGATGATTTTTTTAATCGGTGTTGTTGCCACTCTAGCTTGGCAGTCCTACGGCCGCGCGGCCAGAGGGGTAATCGCTAGCTGGTTGGCACCAGGCCCCGTTGCGCAGGCCGCACCCATCCCGTTCGCTGACGCTTCTTCCGATGACCTCCTAGCTATATCGCGGAGTCTCGCTGCGCTGCGTGACGGCGTCGACAAGCTCGCCGCTGACATCACTAAGCTTCAGGCGACCAAGCATGGCACGCCTGATGCAGCCTCAGCGCATCTGCCGTCCTCGGCCGAGGTGCCCGCGCAAAAACCTGCACCGCAGGCGCCGACGGCATCGCGAGCCGCGCCGATGCGTTGATGTCGGAGTGGTCGCCGGAGACGGGGGCGCTCCCTGGTCATGTGTTATTTCGACGCCGCCGCCGGCCGCCAGAGCAATGCGCCCCACTGCTGTCGTCGCTACGGTGAGCCTCCGCCCGGCAAACTCGGGAATGTCGGCTCCCAGCCGCCGCCGAGCGCCTTGAAGAGCTGCACGAGGTTCAGCGACACATTGGTCGTGCTCGTCGCGTATTGCTGCTCCGCCTGCAGCAGCGTGCGCTCGGCGTCGAGCACCGTGAGAAAGTCACCGACACCATCGCTGTAGCGCTCGCGCGAGAGGGCGAGCGCCCCGCGGGAATGCTCAATCTGGAGTTTCAACCGCGTCCGGCGCTGTTGTTCGAGCTGATAGGCGACGAGCGCATTGACCACCTCGTGCCAAGCCTGGATGACAGTTTTCTGATACGCAATCGCAGCTTCCACTTGCTGCGCCTTACGCAGTTCGAGCGTGTTCGTGAGGCGGCCGCCGGCAAAGATCGGCACCTTAACACTTGGCCCCGCCATGTATTGCAGCGAGTTGAGCTGCCAGAGTTGCCTGATGTCCACCGAATCAAAACCAACCGTCCCGTTGAGCTGAACGGTCGGATAAAACGAGGCAACCGCAACCCCGATGTCGGCCGTCGCGGCGTGCAGTTGAGCCTCCGCGGCGCGGATGTCGGGGCGTCGACGAGCGAGTTCGGACGGGATGCCGACGGGCACGCGCGGCGGCGCCAGCGGCACCAATTTTGGGCGGCCGAGCTCGGCGCGCAGCGCGCCCGGCGGCTGATTTAGCAACAAGCTCACGGCGTTTATATACTGCGTTTCCTGCTGCTCCAGCGCCGGAACCTGAGCGCGGATATTCTCGACTTGGGCCGCCGCGTTCTCGACGTCGACGCCGGTGCCCACCCCCTTGGTGGCGCGCTCCTGCGCACGTGCCAGGACGTCCTGGGCGACCTTCAAATTGTCGATAGCGACCCGGATCTGCATTTGGACACCGCGCAGCTGGATGTAGTCGCGCGCCAGTTCCGCGAGGCTCGAGACGAGGGCATCGCGGCGCTGCTCGGCGGCCTGTTCGACCTGCGCATCGGCCGATTCAACCTGGCGGCGGACGCGACCCCAGATGTCAAGCTCCCAGGAGGCGTCGAAGCCGATGTAGTATTCGTTGAACGGTATTGGAACTCGCGGAAGCGGGGGGCTTCCCGAGGATTGGAGAAGGCGGTTGACTGCGCTGCCGAGGGGGCCGAATGGGCCGTTTGGGCTGAGGAAGGGACCGTTTATGCTGTAGAGCTCGCGCTGGTATTGGGCGTCGCCATTCACGGAGGGAAATGCGGCGGCGGCAGCGACGCCGCGTTGAAAGCGGCTTTCCGCTAATCGAATCGTCGCTGTCTGCACATCGAGATTTTCGGCAGCGACGCGGCGCTCGAGGTCGGTCAGGATCGGATCGCGAAACACCGCCCACCAGCTCGGATCCGGCGGTTGCTGCAACCGCGGATCGGTCGCAGGCTCGCCCGTGTAGGAGCCTTCGGGCAACTGCGGAGCCGGTGGCACGAAATCGGGGCCAAACGCGCAGCCCGCAAGCGCCACCGCCAGCGCCGCATAGGCAAATCGCGCGATCCGCGACGCCATCAACACTCTCCGCTGGGACCGCCGCTGCCTTTTTTGGGCCACACCAGGAAACTGAGAAGAACCATGGATGGCGCTGGCCCCTGCAATCAGCAAGCAGTCTACGAAAAAGCTCCACTCCTTGAAGACGATGAGGTTGACAATCGGCTTTTTGGCCATCGGCAGCCAGCTGATTCGCACCGCGAATGCGGTGGAGCGCCGGTGGTCCGGTCTCTGGCCGCCAGTTTTCAGAGTTTCAGGGCTGGGCCCGAGCTTTTGCCGGGCCAATCTCTACCGTCATTCGCCAATTTTCATTTTGGCAGGGCACAGACCGATTCGATAGTGGACGGAGACCGGTTGACACAATTTATGTGATGTGGCGGCCCGGCCAGATGAACGCACGGGCGTAGCCGCGGAAGCGAATCGACGGGTGCCGGCCAACGCTCGAGTCTCCCATCCCTCCTTCGACGCCTTCAATGCCGAACGCCCGCGTGATGAGGAGTTGGCTTCGGGCCGCACGTTATGGGCGCCACGAGGAAACTAACAGGAATCATGATGAAAGCCACGATCGCCGCGTACATGAAGATATCCGCAAAGGCGAGCACCGCGGCCTGCACCCGGAACACCTGGTACATTTGACCGATAGCATCATCGCGGACCGCGCTTCCGGCTCGCCCCATTGCCCGCAGCGCTTGTTCGTAGGTTGCGATCAGCGTTTCAAAGGGTTGATAGAGGGGGGTTGTCCACTGCGACAGGTAGCTCTGGTGAACCTGGGTGCGTTCGGTAATTGCGGCGGTCGCCAGAGAAATGCCGATGGAGCCGGAGACGTTGCGGAACATGGCAAACAGCGCGGCGCCGTCGTTATTGAGTTCGCGAGGCAGGGTCAGAAATGCGACGGTGTTGATCGGAACAAGCAGGAACCCGAAACCGGCGCTTTGAATCGTCCGCGCCACCACCAGGGTGTGGAAGTCGACATCCGGTGTGATGATGGTGCTGGTGAATATGAGCCCGAACCCCAAGACCAAAAAGCCGAACGCGATCACATAGCGGGTTTGCACGACCTCCACCAGGACAGTCACAATGGGGATCAGCACCATGATGGCGACACCGCCGGGCGACAGCACCAGCCCGGCCCAGAGCGGCGTGTAGGGCAGCACCTGTTGGGTAAACTGCGGGATGGTGACAGCACTCGCATAGAGGGTGCCGGCGGCCGCTGCGATCAACAGGCAGCCTACGGAAAAGTGCCAGTCCTTGAAGACCATGAGGCTGACAATCGGCTTTTTGGCGATCAGCAGCCAGCCGATCGCACCGAAAATGCCGAGGAACGCCAAGAGCGCCATCAGCCGAATGAAGTTCGAGCCAAACCAATCATCGTCTTCACCGCGATCCATCATGATCTGCAGGCAGCCAAGGCCAATGGTGATGAGGGACAAGCCGATATAGTCGATGCCGCGCCTTTTCTTCTTCCGCACCCAGGGCGGGTCCTCGACCAGTACCGAAACCAGGAATACGGCGACGGCCCCGGTCGGGATGTTAATGAAGAAAATCCATCGCCAACTCCACTGGTCCACGATGTAGCCACCGAGCGTCGGCCCCAGCGCGGGAGCGACGACGGTGGCAATCGCCGCGAGGCCGAACGCGGCGCCACGTTTTGCGGGTGGAAATGTATCAAGGATGATCGATTGCTGGTTGGGCTGCATGCCGCCGCCGAAGAAGCCCTGCGCGAGCCGGAAGACGATGAGTTCCGCGAGACTGGTGGATGTCCCGCAGAGGAGCGAGCAGACCGTGAACATGGCGATGCAGATCAGGAAATATCGTTTGCGGCCGAGTACATCGCCGAGCCAGCCAGAGATCGTCAGCACGATGCCGTTGGAGACGAGGTAGGACGTCAATACCCAGGTGGCATCATCGTTCGACACCCCGAGGTCGCCGGCAATATAACGCAGTGCGACGTTGACGATCGTGGTGTCGAGAATTTCCATGAACGCCGCGAGCGTGACCGCGGCCGCGATGAGCCAAGGGTTATGGCGCGGTCTCCACGTCGTGTCCGGGGCGGGTGGCATGCCATCAGCCTGCGATCATCGCACCGTCACCGTCGGTACGACCGAAATCCCAAGCGGCATGGTGATGTCCGGGGGGATACCGCTGTCGATAACGATTTTGACTGGAACGCGCTGCACGATCTTGACAAAATTGCCGGTCGCATTCTCGGGCGGGAAGGCGGTGAATTTCGACCCGGAGCCATGCTGGATGCTATCGACGTGGCCGCGCACATCGAGGGACGGATAGGCATCGATCCTGATCCTGACCGGTTGCCCCGGCCGCATGTGGGTCAATTGGGTTTCCTTGAAGTTGGCGGTGACCCAGACCTCCGGCGTGACGATCGAGAAGATCTGCTGCCCCGCTACAACGTAGTTGCCCTTCTCCACGTTCCGCCTGGTAACCCATCCGTCCTGCGGCGCCGTAACGATGGTCCAGGACAGGTTGAGTTCGGCTTGGTCGAGCTGCGCCTGTGCCTGCTCGACCTGGCCTTTGAGCTGCTTCACCTGCGCTTCGGACTGGCCAATTTGTTGCGGGACGGGCGAATTCTGCTTCACCTGCGCCTCGGCCAGCTTGACCTGCGCTTCTGACTGCCAGAGCGCGGTCGCCGCCTGATCGACGTCCTGCTGCGTCGTGGCCGGCTTCTGCAGGCTGATCTGCCGGACATAATCGGCTTTCGTTTTGGCGAGGTTCGCCTTGGCGCTTTCAAGTTGCGCCTTTGCCTGTTCGAGCAGAGCGGGGAAGTTCTTTTTGGCGATCTCTGCGGCAAGCTGCTGCCCGGCATATTGGGCCGTGGCGGTCGCCAGCGCACCTTCGGCCTGGTCCCGACTGTTTTTATACTGGCGCGGATCGATGTGGATCAGCGCGTGGCCCTGCTTCACGAACTGGTTGTCGTTGACGTCGAGGGAAATGACCTCTCCCGCCACCTGCGGTGCTATGGTGATGGCCCGCCCATCCGTATAGGCGTCGTCGGTGCTCTCGAGGTTGCGGGTTGACCACCAGTAATAAAGGCCCCCCGCAATGAGGAGCGCGATGACGACAAGCCCGATCGTCAGGACCCAGGGTCGTCGGCGCTTACGGCTGTCTTCGGCTGCCTTGTCGCGGGCGCGGTCGTCCTCGTGAGCTTGCTCTACGGGTTCCTCGGAGGTCGCGGCCGGATGGCTCTCAGCGACGCCCGCTTCGCCTTCGGGAGGTTCCTGACCGTTAGAGGGCGGTGGTTGCGATGCCGCTGCAGCGGCAGCCGCCAGAGCGCCCGCAGCGACTCCCCTCCCGGGTGACTCTGGACCGGAGGAGGGCGATGGGGGCGGTGTTCCAGCCGCCTCCTGCCTGCCCGCTTCGCCTTCGGGCGGTTCTTGACCCGTGGGGGGCCGTGCTGAGAACGGAGCTGCACCGACGGCCCCATCACCCGCTGGTACTTCCGTCTCAGGTGATTCTGGCCCGGTCGAGGGCGTTGGCGGCAATGGCGCTGCAGCAGCCTGAATGCCCGATTCGCTATCGGGCGGTTCTTGACCGGTGGAGGGCGGTGGCTGCGATGGCGCTCCAGCGGCCTTCTGCCTCCGCGGCCACAACCCTCCACGGGCCAAGAGTCGGTCGATCCATGGCGCTGCAGCGGCCTCCTGCCTGCCCGCTTCGCCTTCGGGCGCTTCTTCACCGGTGTAGGCTGGTGGCGGCAATGGCGCTGCAGCGGCCTCCTGCCTGCCCGCTTCGCCTTCTGGCGGTTCTTGACCGGTAGAGTGCGGTGGCTGCAACGGCGCTGCAACGGCAGCCTCTGGGCCGCCGTCGGCCCCCCTCTCGGCCGCCTCTTGAAAGGCGGGCGGCGGCCGCGATGGCGCTGTGATGGCCTCCTGGCTGCCCGCTTCGCTCTCGGGCGCTTCTTGACCGCTGAGGGACGATGGCGGCAACGGCGCTACGGCGGCCTCCTGCCTTCCTGCTTCGCCTTCGGGCAGTTCTTGGCCGGTGGAGGGCGGTGGCTGCAACGGCGCTGCAGCGGCGGCCTCTGGGCCGCCGCCGGCCCCCCTCTCACCCGCTTCTTGAAAGGTGGGCGGCGATTGCGCTGTGATGACCTCGTGCCTGCCCTCTTCGCTCTCGGGCGCTTCGTGACCGGTGAGGGACGATGGCGGCAACGGCGCTACGGCGGCCTCCTGCCTTCCCGCTTCGCCTTCGGGCAGTTCTTGGCCGATGGAGGGCGGTGCCGCCGACGGCGCGGCAACGGCCTCCTGCCTTCCCGCTTCGCCTTCGGGCAGTTCTTGGCCGATGGAGGGCGGTGCCGCCGACGGCGCAGCGGCCTCCTGCCTTCCCGCTTCGCCTTCGGGCAGTTCTTGGCCGATGGAGGGCGATGCCGCCAACGGCGCCGCAGCGCCCTCCTGGCCGCCGCCGATCTCCCTCTCGGACGACTCCGGGCCGGTCGATGCTGGTGGCTGCGATGGCGCAGCAGCAGCCTCCTGGTCGCCGACCTCGCTCTCGGCTCGTTCTGGGCCGGTCGATGGTGGTGGCTGCGATGGCGTCGCAGCGACGTCTTGACCGCCCGCTTCGCTTCCCGGAGATTCTGGACCTGTGAAGGGTGGCGACGATGACGGCGCTACAGCGGCAGCCTCCTGGCCAGCACCGAGCTCCCTCTGGGGCGACTCGGGACCCGTGGGCGGCGGTTGCTGCGGCGGCGCTGCCATCGTGGCCTCCTGACTACCGGCGTCCCTATCGGGGATTCTGTACCGGTGGAGGGCGGTCGCTGCGACGGCGCTGCCACGGCGGGCTCCTGACGGGCCGCACCGACTTCTCTGTCAGGCGATTATGAACCGGTCGAGGGTATTGGCTGCGAGGGCGCCGGGGGTCACACAGTTGCCTCAAGCCCTCAAATGGGTGCGCTTACCTGACGTGAGATAATCACCGCGCCGCCGACAACCGTCGAGTTTACATCGCGTTCCCAGCCATCCAGGAATAGGGTTAACGGCTCTGCCCTAAGTCGAGCTCCCGACCTGGCCTCCTGCCTCCAAGCTCATGCGCGACTTCGAAGAAGGCATGATGTGTCGACTGGATCGAAGACGGCTCGAACTCGTTGTCCTACCGAAGAGTCCGTCCCTAAAAGGCTGCAGCATGTGATAGCCCGATCGGATAATGGCGCTGAAAGTCAAGCTGGGCCTACGGGTTTGACCTGCCTGCCGTACCCACCGTCGATGCGGGATGCTCGTTGAGTTGGTTAGAATAGACCGGCTGTGCTTCGATGCCGCGATCTGCGACCTCGACGGCGTGCTGACTGATACGGCGCGGGTCCGCGGGCCTGGGTGGAAAACGGTACTCGATGCGTTCCTGCAGAAGTGTGCGCAGCGGCATGGTTTAGCTTTTCCGCCGTTCGATATTGACATCGACTACCTCGCCTAGGTGGACGGGCGCCCTCGGCGTGCGCGAAGAAGGCCCACCGCGCTACCAAGATCGCTGAGGTCAATACTGGCTTGATATCGTCACGAACAACCCATTTTCCGGTCGGCCGAAACGGCGGGCGGCACGCCTTGTGCGGGCTAACACCGTTGCCAAATAGATAAATGGCAACGGCCATCTCGGTAGGCCTCCGTCCTATTCGAGAGACCACCACCAAGTCGAACCATACACTGGGATATCGTTCACACCCGTCCAGCTGTATCGGCTCCACATATCCTGTGGTGGATTGCCTCCAAGCTTTGCCCAGTCGGCTAATGAGCCATACGTTTGTTCGGTAATCCAGGTCTGGATATCGTTTCGGCGTTCCGTAAGCTTTGCTGAATAATTGGCAGCCCTTCCGATCCACACTAAGTCATTTCCGCCTCGAACGTCGACCCTTGCAGCTAGCAACTCACTCGTGTCTATTCCGACAACTTGTTTCACCACATAATCCTTTTGAGGGTATTGCGTCTTCAACGCAGGGCTAACAATCTTCAAGACTGCCCAGTTGATCTTGAGGCCGCAGACAGCAGCGTTGGATGCATGATCGCTATTGATGAATACCGCCATAATCCGATCACCGCCGTAGGCTGTAATGATACCGCCCTGTCGGCGAACGATTTTTGCGGCGCATAATAGATACGCCTTGTATATCTCACCTGCAAAGACCCAATTGTAATTGTTGACCAAAGCTGTTGATCCAGACAAATCGGCATACAAAACAGTTGCGGAGTCGAAACAACGCGCCTCATTCAATAGTTTGAATGACAATGGATCGGGGACAACTTGCGCTTTGGTGATTTCCCATGATCCTCGAAAGATTGCTTGAATCTCGCTTTGCAAATCCGACAACAGTCCCATAGTGGTGCGCTCAGCTGCCTATGCCCAAGCCGATCGACGATTTTCGCAATTCGTTGCAACCGATGCCAGACCTCGTGATGACATTTGGGGTTGCACCGGAGGAGATTGGGAATTGGATCGGTCGGGATGTTTGCGTTCCGAGCCGGATGCCGCCCGCCTCGGAGGCTCTGGAATTGTTATGACGGTTCCGCGATTCGACCGCGTGTAATTGATGGTGGCGCGCGTCATTCGCTCCTTGCCTGCCGTGAGTTTGCGCGAGGCCGCACGTTATCTGTTCTTTGGAGACGGCGATCCGGTCGATGTTCCGCCGCTTGAGATTGAGCGAGATCGCGTGTACCGGCTGCTGCCCGAGACAAGGGGCGATCTCGGCCGCCAGCCGGATAATGCTGGCGGCATTCTGCGCAATTGGTGTCGGATGCATTGCCAACCAGCCAAGCTACGAGTGCCAGCTCGCGGTGAAATCAGGATAGTAAGGGTCGGCATGGCACTCGTCCTGCCACTCTAAGCGCAAGGACCGTCGCCTCAAAACAAATCTTGGTTGGAACGTACAAACATCAAGAACGTTCCCGTGGCGATAGACGTTCATCGCCAATCACGACGAGAGGCTTTGGATTGTAATTCGGAACGCTACGATGGGGCGGCGTTTGAATGGCGCGTGTGGTCGTTCCCTTGCGTCTCACGCGGCCCCCGCCTTCCTGCTCTTCAACTCTCGAGGGGCCCGGCCTCAGACGTGGCCATGGCGCTACATGCGCAAGCAGCCAAACGACACAGCACCCTCGCGTGAGTTGGCCGAGGGAGGTGCCTTAGTTGTCGCAAGGAGCGCGTTCGTTCACCGATCGCCGACGATGCCCCACGGCATCAACCATCGCTTTGAAGCCTAACTATATCGTTGATGAGAAGCGCACAGATCAGCTTGGCGAAATCTACTCGACGGCCTGTGCATTGCCCCGGCGCTACCACCGAACTCGGCTGGAACGCGCTGCGAACTGATTAGTTCTCCAGAGACAAAGGCGTCTGGCGCAGTCCGGAAAGGTCGACCTTTCCGCTGACTCAGTTGCCTCTATTCGGTGGATGCTTTCCGCCCCGCAGCCCTTCCAAGACCGGTGAGTGCAGAATCGGCTGCGACGCTTCTTAAAAGGCCCGCGCCAGCCGACGCGAGCAGGATTATACGAGATCCGATGGATCGGCTTCCAAGGCTGCGCTGACCGAGCGGCGTCGTCAATCGGGCGAGCACGCGTCGGGCTGAAACCATCGATAGGAAATGTGAAGTACAGGTTCCTCCGGCCTTTTTTAATTCTTCATCCGCAGGCGAGACATGGCTCAACCGATCGAAAATCACGGCATCGTGGGCAATCTTCTAACTGCGGCCCTGATCGGCTTGGACGGAGCAATCGACTTCTTGTGCTGGCCGCGGTTCGACAGTCCCAGCATCTTTGCTTCGCTCTTAGATGACGAGCGCGGTGGCTCCTTTGAATTGATGCCAATGCTGGACGGTGCAAGGCACCGACAGCTTTACCTGCCGGATACCAACGTTCTGCTTACTCGCTTCCTGTCTTCTGACGGCGTTGCCGAAATTTCAGATTTTATGAGCATTGGAGACTTGGACGCCGGCTCACGGCTCGTCCGGCGCGTCAAGGCGGTGCGCGGGTCCATACACTTTCGCATGCGCTGCATGCCTCGTTTTGTCAGGTCGGGATGGCCGCAGTTAAGCCGTTCGATGCCCCAAAACATCCAGGCGCGATGAGCTCGAAGCATCGCGAGAACGTGTTCGTCTCGTCTAATCGGTGCAGAAGTGAAGGGTGGGATATCGTAGATTTGGCCGACAAGTCTTGCGATTTTTCGAGCCATCCTCTTAGGCCGCCGCTAAATCGTTCATAAGTCTTGCAGTGAGGGAGGCTGCAACAGATAGCGAGGTTCACTTCGTATGGCGGTCATCGCATCATCCGACGCGATCGGC